>Ga0210096_1000240_pt1 | contig 20802 bp, 13 predicted proteins | sample China_Galinas_PW_4_FD_184864 | JGI IMG/M metagenome (GOLD analysis project Ga0210096, IMG submission 184864) | Wetland microbial communities from San Francisco Bay, California, USA, that impact long-term carbon sequestration - China_Galinas_PWA_D2... | ecosystem: Environmental > Aquatic > Marine... | reverse complement strand
GAGGCCGTGCCGCTGGAGCTTCGGGCGCTCTGGGGCTGAGAGCACGGTTTCGGCACCTACGCGGCTCTCCGAGCGAAGGCGCCCGTAGGGCGACTGGACGTGCGAGGTCCGGGCCAACGGCGGGCGACGGCGCGGCGCAGGTAATTGTCATCGCCCCAGGCGGCGGCCGGAGTGGCGACAACTACCCCGAGCACATGAAGGCGGTGGCGAAGCGGCCGGGGGAAATTGTCGTCGGCTTTGCGCTCGTTGTCGCTGCTCGCTCACTGACCTTTTGCAAGGCCTGCTTGCGCCGGTAGCTGTCGCTGCTGACCTCGACGAGGGTCGCATGATCCTAGAAACCGCAGTTGGACGCGACCGTCATCATCTAGAAATATGGGAATCTCACCGATGCGCCTTGTCACAGCGCACCGCAAATTTCGGACTAGAATTCCTAAGCGAGCCGTACATCGCCCTGTTCGCGCCTGGCCCCCGGCTCGCGGGTCGTTCGAAGCGGACAGCGGACGGACCATCGCTTTGGAGGTATACCGCCGGTGCCTGAGAAACAGATCATTGCCGTTGTGGGAGCCACGGGTGCGCAGGGTGGCGGCTTGGTACGGGCGATCCTTGCGGATCGAGAGGGCCCCTTCGTCGCCCGCGCGATCACTCGCAATCCGGACTCCGACAGAGCCCGCGCACTCGCTGCCCTGGGGGCCGAAGTGGTCGCCGCAGACGCCGACGATCCACCAACCCTCGAGCGGGCATTCGCCGGAGCCTATGGCGCCTTCTGCGTCACCAACTTCTGGGAGCATATGTCCGCAGAGCGTGAAGGTGCGCAGGCCACGGCTATGGCCCGAGCGGGCCGGAAGGCGGGCGTCCGGCACCTGGTCTGGTCGACGCTGGAGGATACTCGCAGCTGGGTGCCGCTCGCCGACAGCCGCCTGCCGACACTTCAGGGCAGGTATAAGGTGCCGCACTTCGATTCCAAGGGCCAGATGGATCGAGTGTTCGCCGAGGAGGGTCCCCCGACCTCCTACCTGCTCGCCGCCTTCTACTGGGAGAATTTCATTCGCATGGGCATGGGACCGCGTCAGGGGCCTGACGGTGACCTGGTGCTTGCACTGCCACTCGGTGGCACCAAGCTGCCGGGCATCGCGACGCAGGATATCGGCAAGTGTGCCTACGGCGTGCTCCGCCGCGGCACCGACGCGGTCGGGCAGCGGTTCGGGATCGCAGGAGACGTACTATCCGGCGATGAAATGGCGGAGCAGATGGCACTTGCCCTCGGTCGCAAGGTCACTTTCCAGGATATCCCCTTCGACGCCTACCGCACCCTGGAATTCCCAGGGGCGGAAGATCTCGCCAACATGTTCCAGTTCCAGGCGATCCTCGGAGACGAGTTTCTCCACAGCCGCGACCCCGGACTCTCCCGGTCATTGAACCCCGGGCTGCTCAGCTTTGATGCCTGGCTCGCTGCCAACGCCAGCCGCATTCCGGTCGGTTGAGCCAATCCAGGATCTGCCTGGGCCTGCTCATCTCCACCCTCCCACTCTATGATCCCGAGCGGTCCTTAAGATCCGGACTCATCCCGCTGCTGCCAGCGAAAGCAGGACACCCACCCCGTTTGGCGGCCAAAACCCTGGCCATCGCCCCAGTCCTACACAATAATGGGCTTCAGATGAAGATTACGTTTCCGCACGCATCACGCCGATTCCTGATTTTCATCTGACCTCACTTATCCTTACGAGAACTTCGTACGCGGCTGAAAACCAAGTATTGATACGTGCGTTCTATCTCATAGCAAAGGTATCCGATAAGGAAGTCTTCCGTGAGCCGCGAGATCACCTTCACCTTGCCCGTCGTCGAGCTCAGGTCCCTTTCCGGGCAGCAGCTGGTTACGCCTCTCGGCTTCGGCGGTACTTACCAGCTCGACCTCTCGGCGCAAAAGGCCGCCGAGCACTTTCGCCTGGCAGCTCGAAAGCATCTGTTGCAGGAAGGCGAGTTTCTCGACTTCATGCAGCAGCTCCCACCGCACTTCTGGAAGCTCGATCGTTTTCAGATCGAGATAACGGCGGACTCGAAAGGCGAGGGTTTCGATCCCCAATCGATCGAGCTCGATTACATCCACTGGTCCACCGCCACCCACACCTTGGGTATCGTGCCCGTGCTCGGGATCGGTGGGACCGCGGCTTCTAGGAAGGAGCTGCTTGAGCAGCTCGAGGAGTCGACCAAGCTCTATCTCTTCAAGACCGGACGCACCCGCTCTCTCAGGGACCTGGTGGCCCTGCAGTGGTATGAGGCCCCGAAGATCGAGCCCATCGAGATCGAGGCGGTCTTCCATACCCCGAAGGAGCTGGATGCACACCACCGGGGCGAGTCCGACCAACTGTTGCCCAGGACCGCTCGGCGGATGAATGCCACGACGCTGCCCGCTTTCGGGATGGAGCGCCAGGTAGAGGATCTGCGGCGCAGCCTGCAGGGGGATTTCCGCCAGAGCGTGATGATCCTGGGCCCTCCGGGCAGCGGCAAGAGTGTCTTGATCGGGGAGTATGTCCGCACCGCCGGCCTGCCTGCCGCGGAGCGCCCCTGGCGCACCAGCGCCGCCCGCCTGCTGCAGGTGCTGACCGAGTCGGGCGGCTGGCAGTATCTGTTGGGCCTCTGGTGCCGTGAGGTGCGGAATGCGGGCGCGGTGGTCAACCTGGGGCCCCTGTACGAGCTGTTCGAGGTGGGTCAGTATTGTGGCAACGACATCAGCATTGCAGAGGCGCTTCGCGACCCGATCCAGCGCGGTGAGGTCACGCTGATCTGCGAGGCGACGGCCGAGCAGCTCGAGCGGATGGAGCGCAGATCCCCCGGCTATGGCGACCTGTTCGTCAAGATCGACCTGGGGGAGCGCAAGCCACCGGAGCAGGATCGCATCATCCTGCAGGCGGCGCTGCGCCTGTCGGCGAAATACAAGGTGGCGCTCGACGAAGGGGCGGTGCGCAGGCTGGTGGCCTTGCAGCGGCGCTATTCGCCCTATTCGGGCTTTCCGGGGAAGACGATCCGGTTTCTGGACTCTCTGTTGATCTCGGCCCGGGACGAGCCGGACCCGGCGAGCGCCAAGGCCATGAAGCGGAAGCGGTTGGCGGAAGAGGACATCATCGCCGCCTATTGCCAGGAGAGCGGCCTGCCGGACTTTCTGATCGACGACCGGGTGCGCCTCGACGGCGAGGCCCTGACGGGATTCTTCGACGAGGCCATCATCGGCCAGGCCCGGGCCAAGGCGGCGGTGCGCGAGACCCTTCTGGCGGTCAAGGCCGGATTGCACCAGCCGGGCCGGCCGATTGCGGGCTTTCTGTTCATCGGGCCGACGGGCACCGGCAAGACCCAGCTCGCCAAGACCCTGGCCCGCTACCTGTTCGGCGCCGAGGAACGCATGCTGCGCTTCGACATGAGCGAGTACAGCGATCCCTGGTCGGTCTCGCGCCTGATCCAGAGCAGCGAGGCGAGCCTGGTCACCCGGGTGCGCCAGACGCCCTTCTCGGTGCTGCTGTTCGACGAGATCGAGAAGGCGGACCCGAGCTTCTACGACTTGCTGTTGCAGATCCTGGGCGAAGGCCGGTTGAGTGACGACCGCGGCGAGGTCGCCAACTTCTGCAGCAGCATTTTGATCATGACCTCGAACATCGGCGCGTCGGACTTCATGCGCCCCGCCATGACCTTCACCGACCGGGCCGACGACGAGGGTGAGGTGATCGCCCACTTCGAGAACAGCGTCAAGCGCCACTTCCGGCCCGAGCTCTACAACCGCATCGACCAGGTGGTGCCCTTCGCCGCCCTGGGCCTGAAGGAGCGGACGGGGGTGATCCGGCTGGAGTTGGCTGCATTGGCCCGCAGCCTCAGGCTGCTCGGCCAGAGCCACCGCCTCGATTTCGACGACCGTCTCTGTGCCCATCTGGCGACCCTGCCGCTGGATAGCCGCTATGGCGCGCGCGCCATCCAGCGCCTGCTGGATCGGCAGATCGTCCAGCCCTTGAGCGCAGAGCTGGCGGCCACACCGGACCATCCCCAGCGGATCGGCATCCGCGTGGGCGACGGCCAGATCCTGTTCGAGGTCCAGCCGGCGGACGACAGCAGAAAGTCCGGCAGCGCCATCCAGCAGATCGCCGACGAGCTGTCCGCCTGCCGGCGAAGCCTGCAACGCATGGAGGAGAGCGGCCGCTGGCTCGGCCTGCTGAGCCGGCTGGACCGGATCGAAAGCTATCGGCGCCGCCACGAGAAGCGGTTCTGGAGCGACCCCCGCCAAGTGGTCCTGCACCAGACCCTCAGCCAATTCGTCGACAAACAAGGCAGGATGATGCAGCAGGCCCTGTCGGCGGAAGAGCAGGCCATCGGGCAGCTACTCTCCACCCGCGAGCAACCCTCCCGCGAGACGTTGGACCAACTGCTGGAGCATCGACAAGCCCACTTCACCCAGCTGCTGGCCTTTCTGGAGCCGCCGCTCAACAGCGCGCTGCTGCTGATCCACGGCCCCGAGCCCTCGCTCTCCCTCTGGGCGGAGCACTATCACCGGTTCCTCGCCGAGCTGGATGCGGGCCCCAGAACGGTCCATCTCTACCGCCGCCATGAGCGCGAGACGCCTCCCCTGCCGGAGCTGATCCGGGATATCGACCACCAGGACCCGGAGGAGTGCTACCAGCTGTACGGCACCGCGCATCCACGCCTCGGCACGCCCAGCGGCCTGGGCTTCCGGGTGAAAGGCCCCTGCATCGTCAAGCTCCTCGAGCAGGAGCCAGGCGTGGTCTCCCGTGCGATGGAGGGCGAGAAAGACGCCAAGCTGTTCGTCGAGCTATTCGTCGGCGGGCTGGAGGCCTACCGTCCCCCCGAGGCCATCTACCGCAAGCGGTTCTACGACAAGAAGAAGAGCCTGCGCCGTTTCCGCGACTCCCAGCAGCTGGAGATGCTCGACAGCCACGGGGCGGTGGCCCGGGTGCAATCCTGGAAGGCGTATGGGCAGCAACGACTGGACCAGGGCCGGGCCGCCATCATCGCCGCGCTCGCGCCGGAGGGCCCGGCATGAGTCCGGTCCACCTGGAAATCCCCGTGCTGGTGCAGCAACGAGCGGGCCGCTTCCGGCTCCAACCCTTGCTGATGCCCGGCCCCTGCGTGGAGCGCAAACGCTACCGGGATGCCGAGCAGGCGTTGCGCAAGGCGATCATCGAGCGATACAAGGAGAGGGCACTGGAGCGCTCGGAGATGGACGAGCTGCTCTGGCTCGGTCTCAGAAAAGGACTCCGTTTCGAGCTGATGCCGCTGGCGTTCAAGAGCGGGCTGCAGCACATCGAGGGCCTGTTCGCCCTGGTGCGCTACCGCATCCGGGACCGCGACTACCTTTGCCTGCCCAAGCTGGAGCAGCTCACCGTGCAGCTGCCCGAGCGGCTCGGCGGGCGAGGCGCCTTGATCGACTTTGTCGAGGAGACGGTGCGGGCGTTCCTGCGCAAGAAGCGCAAGGCGCAGGACGGAGACCCGCTCGACCATCGCCCCTACCTGTCCGAGGCCGGGGACAGCCTGGTCGACGTGAGCGTCGATTTCCAGATCAAGCCCAACCCCTATCCGTTCGAGCGCGAGAGCTTTTCCCTGTTCAGCCTCATGGGCGCGGACGAGCCCCTGGACGGCGCCCAGGAGCTGGGCCGGGTGGCGGAGGACTGGAACGATCGCCACCCGGGCCGGCTGCAGTCCGCCCTCTTCCGCGAAGGGCTGCAGCAGCGCCTGCACCAGGCCCTCTACGGCAAGCACCCCACCCCGACGGTGCTGGTCGCCCCCACCGGGACCGGCAAGACCAGCCTGGTGCAGAGCCTGGTCCGATGGCATATCGAGCAGGCCCCACAGCGACCGGCACACCGCCGGGTCAAGCTGTGGCTGGTGGACCCGCTGCGGGTCATCTCCGGCATGAGCATCGTCGGCCAGTGGGAGCGGCGCTGGGAGACCCTCCTGGAGCAGCTCTGCAACCGGCTGCGCGCGACGGTCGCCATCCCCCGTCCCGATATCCTGTACGTGGACAACCCGGTGGCGCTGCTGCACATCGGCAAGAGCTCGCAGACCAATCTCACCCTGGCGCACCTGCTGCGCCCCTATCTGGAGGAGCGCCGACTGCCCTGCCTGCTCGAGGCGACACCCCAGCAATGGCAGCGCATCCAGGAGCTGGACCGGGGCTTCGCCGACCTGTTCCAGGTCATCCGGCTGCCGGCCCTGGACGCCGGGCAGCAGAGCCAGGTCATCGTCGGCGGCCGCGCCCGGCTGGAGAACGAGCACCGCTGCCGCATCGAGACCGCGGCCCTGACCACCCTGCTGAAGCTGGAGCCGCAATTCCGCGGCGACCAGGCGTTGCCGGGCTCTGTCCTCGGGCCCCTGGCCCAGATCGCCCTGCGCCACCGGGAGCGCACCGCCCGAGCCGCCGCCATCTACGACCTCTTCCAGACCAATTTCCACTTTCGGCGGCAGATCATCGAGCGTGACGTCCCCCTGAGCGCCAAGGAGATCGACCGCTTCTTCCACCAGCGTCTGGTCGGCCAGCCCGCGGCCCAGGACGCCCTGCGGGACCTGGTGCTGAAGATCAAGTCGAGGCTGACACCGCCGGGCAAGCCCCTGGGCTCGCTGCTGCTGATCGGCCCCACCGGCGTGGGCAAGACAGAATCGGCCAAGCTGCTGACCGAGTATCTGTTCGAGCGAGAGGAATGCCTGGTACGCATCGACCTCAACGAATTCGCCGACGAGGGCGCCGTGGCCCGCCTGATCGGCGACAACGCCCACCCCAACGGCATTCTCACCGAGCGGGTACGCTATCAAAGAGCCTGCGTCCTGCTGCTGGACGAGCTGGAGAAGGCCCACCCCAGGGTCCACGACCTGCTGCTGCAGCTGCTCGACGACGGGCGCCTGACCGACGCACTGGGCCGGACCACCGATTTCGGCCAGACGGTGGTGGTCATGACCTCCAACCTCGGCGCCCGGGCCGCGGCAAGACAGCTCGGATTCACCCGGGCCGAGAGCGACCGGACGGCCACCTACCGCCAGGCGGTCGAGACCTTCTTCCGCCCCGAATTCCTCAACCGAATCGACCAGCAGGTCGCCTTCGAGCCGCTGCGGCGCGAGCACATGAAGCAGCTGGCCGCCCTCCACCTGGGCCGGCTGATCCAGCGCGACGGCTTCGTGCGTCGCAGCACCATCCTCAACCTGGAGGCCGACGCACTCGACCGGCTCAGCGACCGGGGCTTCGACCCGCAGATGGGCGCCCGGGCACTGAAGCGCTACCTGGAGCAGCGCATCACCGCGCTGACCGCCGAGGTGCTGGCCAACCACCTGGGCAAGGAGCCGGTCATCCTGCGGCTGCATTTCCAGGACGGCCAGCTCAAGGGCAGCATCCAGGCCCTGCGATTCGCGCCCCGTCGTGAAGCGATCGAGCCCATCGCCTATTCACTGGACGACTACCACCGGATGCTCCGCCAGCTCCGGCAGATGGACGAGGCCCTGACCGGCGAGCAGGCTCATCGCCCCCCGGACCATGCGGCCTGGACCCTGAGCGGCAAGATCCGCGACATCGCCGAGCCCCTGCAATCCTTCCTCTGGGACATGGAGGAGCGCCTGAAGACCCGGCGACTGCAGATCCGCGCCTTCCGCCCCAAGGCCGCCCGATGGGTCAAGGACAGCTGGCGCGGCAGCAGGCTCGACAGCGCCGCCCTGTTCGCCCAATCCGATATCCGCGACTACCTCAACGGCCTGTACCAGGGCGCCGACGCCTGCTTCACCCGGGAGCAGCTCTACCAGGCCCAGCTCCAGACCGAGCTTCGCTGGCTGCAGCTGGGCTGTAGAGGCTATCTCGACCGCGACCATGCCCAGGGGGCCATACTCGTCTGCTCCCTCCTGCCCGGGCAGGGACGCGCCGCACTCGCCTATCTCGCCGGCAACCTGCGCCGCCTGATCGACGAGCTCGGCAGCGTCGAGGCCGAAGAGCCCATCGACGACGGCATCCTGCTCCGCTACCAGGGCCCCGGCCTGGACCGGCTGGCCGCTTGCGAGCAGGGCATCCACCTTTTCATCGAGCCGAGCAACGCCCAGCTGCCCATCGCCGTCATGGCGACCGACAAGCCCACCGCCCTCCCCGACACCATCATCCGCATCTACGCCCTGCCTCGCCCCGAAAGCGAGAGACGCGACGATACCCTCACCGACCTGCGCAGCGGCATGCAGTGCGGCACCGACCTGGGGGTGGAGGACCTCAAGCTGCTGGTGGCGGCGGCACTTCCGAGATTCGAGGAGGGGGGATAGCCATGGCAAGACTCCACTTTCCCCTGCTGCTCTGGCCCCTGGGCCAGGACCATCTGCTCGGACAGCTGCTCGGGGAGGAGCGCTTCTTCGTCGACCGCGACCCCGGCGGCATCCGGCGCGCCGCCAGCGAGTGGCTGCAGAAAGAGCAGCGCGACGCCTGGGTCGACGAGCCCGAGATGACCCGCCCGCAGCTCAGCTTCCATACCGTCCCCCTGCAGCTGGCCTACCGCGATGACAAGACCGGCCGCGCCTTTCCGCTAAGCCGCCAGACCCTGATCCGGGTCGCCGCGGTGCACAGCGAGCCCAGCGACAAGCCGGTCCACTCCGAGTGCTTCCTGCCCTACCTCGGCCAGCGCTTCTTCTACTACGACAGCAAGCAGCTCGGAAGCCTCATCCACCACTTCACCCGCGACTTCCTCGAAGACCAGCCACCGGAGCAGGCCCTGCAGTACCTAATGCCCGTCGAGCCCACCCTGGAGGTGATCTCCATCAGCGATCGGGACGACGGCAAGCGGAGGCGAAAGGAGCACAGAGAGATACCGGAGATCCTGCGGACCACCACCGAGCCCTATCCCCCCGGCGCCCAGGCCAGAAAGTCCGTCGGCCGCTGGCCCAAGGCCGCCTGGGAGCGAGGCGACACGGTCCAGCGGCTCACCCAGTCGCTGCTGGATACGCCGGACAACCTGCTGCTGGTGGGCGAGCCGGGCGTGGGCAAGAGCACCATCGCCTTCGAGGCGATCCGCGGCGCGGTCCGCCTCTCCAAGGAGCGCGGCGAAGACGCGGCGCTGACCTTCTGGCGCACCACTCCGCAACGCCTGATCGGCAAGGCTAAGTATCTCGGCGAGTGGCAGGCCATCTGCGATGAGGTGGTCGAGGCACTGCAGCAGGTCAAGGGCATCCTGGTGCTGACCGACACCGCCGATGCCCTCAAGGCAGGCGGCGCAGCGGAGACCTCCGTGGCCTCCTATCTCGCCACCTACCTGGCCAAAGGACAGCTGCGCATCCTCGGCGAGATGACGCCGCGGGCGCTGGAGGCCGCCAAGGGGATGCTGCCCGCCTTCGTCCACCACTTCGAGGTCCTTCCCATTCAGGAGCTGGATCTGCCCACCACCACCGCGGTGATGAAGCGCTACCGTGCCTACGCCGCCAGCAACTACGCCATCGACACCCGCCCCGACGCCCTGGACCTGGCCATCCAGCTGGTCAACCGCTACATCAAGTACCAGCGCAACCCCGGCAAGCAGGTCCAGCTCTTCACCCGGGTGATCCGCCAGGCCCATCACGACAAGCGCGAGCAGATCGACGCTCCTTTCGTGCTGCAGCAGTTCATCCAGTACACCGGCCTGCCCCCCATACTGCTGGACGACGCCCAGCCCCTCTCCAAGGACACCCTGCTGGACTACTTCCGCCAACGCATCAAGGGCCAGGACCCGGCACTGGAGCAGCTCGCCGGCGTAATCCAGACCTTTAAGGCCGGCATCAACGACCCCGCCAAGCCCATCGCCACCCTGCTCTTCGCCGGCCCGACCGGCGTGGGCAAGACCGCGGCGGCCAAGGCCCTGGCCGAGTACTTCTTCGCCAACGGCCAGACCCACGACCCGCTGCTGCGCATCGACATGAGCGAATTCCAGCACCCCGCCCACATCGGCCGCCTCATCGGCTACGACAACGGCCGAGACGGCGCCACCCCGGGCAAGCTCATCCAGCACGTGCGCACCAAGCCCTTCTCTGTGATCCTGCTCGACGAGATAGAGAAGGCCCACCACAGCCTCTTCGACGCCCTCCTGTCCCTGCTCGACGAAGGCCTGCTCACCGACCGGCTCGGGCGCACCGCGGACTTTCGCAACACCATCATCATCATGACCACCAACCTGGGCGTCTCGTCCGGCACGCCCATCGGGTTTGCCGACAATCGCACCGACCAGATCTCCATCGGGGACATCAAGGCGTTCTTCCGGCCGGAGTTTTTCAATCGGATCGATCGGGTGGTGACCTTCGACAGCCTCGACCGGCGGACCATCGAACAGATCGCCGAGCGGGAGCTGGGGTTGCTGGCGCAGCGGCCGGGGGTCTTGCAGCGCGGGATAGGGCTTCGGTTCTCTCCCCGGCTGATCGAGGAGGTGGCCAGGGCGGGGTTCAGTCCGAAGTATGGGGCCAGGCCGTTGCAGAGGGCGATCGAGCGGCTGGTGGTTCCCGTGTTGACGGATTGGTTGTTGGGGGATGGGCCGGCGGATGTGCTGTGGGTGGATTGGAGGGATGGCAGGGTCGAGGTGCGGGCGGGGTGAATGCCGGGACCTCGTCACTCTTGAGCGAGAGGGGTGATCTGCGGCGACGCTCGTGTCGTCCGGCCGTCGCGAATCGGCTCCGGCCGCGACCGAGCCGGACCCTGGCGGCACCAAGTGCCTGGAGGCCATCGGCCGGGAGACGGAGCGCGAGCGCCAGGACATGGGCGCGGAGATCGATCCCAACTCGCGCGTTGCCGGTGGTCAAGATTCTTTCTTGGGAAAGTAGACTACGCCTGACAGGCCATCAAAATGGTCATCGGAGGTGACCAGCTCGCTCTTATGCTTTCGAGCGCTGGCATAGATCACCGCTAATAGCGCTCCGTGCGATCGCCTCGATCCCTGTAGTCGGTGGTATCCGCGCCCTTGGCGATACCCCGAATTTCGGCTAGGTCGGGGATAGGGACAAGGGAAATGATCTCGCCCTTGGTGATGACGGAGAATTTCTGACCGGCGCGCAGGTGAAGCTCCTCGCGCACCGCCTTGGGGATAGACAACTGAAACTTACTGGAGAGGGTGACAGAGGCCATGGCATCCACCTTTCGAAAGCCCGATCGATCGAGTATTCGTAAAATATAAGAGCTTCGGCTGACCTCCGCTGCTCGACGAGATAGAGAAGACCCACCACAGCCTCTTCGACGCCCTCCTTTCCCTGCTCGACGAAGGCCTGCTCACCGACCGGCTCGGGCGCACCGCGGACTTTCGCAACACCATCATCATCATGACGACCAATCTGGGCGTCTCGTCGGGCACGCCCATCGGGTTTGCCGACAACCGCACCGACCAGACCTCCATCGGGGACATCAAGGGGTTGTTTCGGCCGGAGCTCTTTAATCGGATCGATCGGGTGCTCACCTTCAACAGCGTCGACCGGCGAACCATCGAGCAGATCGCAGAGCGGGAGCTGGGGTTGCTGCAACAGTGGCGTGGGATCGCGCAGACCGGGGTAGAGCTTCGATTCAGTCCGAAGTATGGGGCCAGGCCGTTGCAGAGGGCGATTGAGCGGGTAGTGGTTCCGGTGTTGACGGAGTGGTTGTTGGGGGAAGGGCCAGCGGATGTGCTATGGGTGGATTGGAGGGATGGCAGGGTCGAGGTGCGGGCTGGGTGAGTGCCGGGGCCTCGTTCTTCTGGATCGGGAGGAGAAGAGTCCCCGAGAGCCTGGATCGAGCCAAACTGGATTTCACCGCGATGCTTCAAGGCGAGAACTGGCCCCTCTCCCGGAAACGATGCCGGTATACTTGCTCGATCATGAGCCCATCGATGATCTGTTGCCCTGGCATCTAGATTCCGAGGAGCTACGCACTCTCTCCGGACGCGGTTAACTGGGTGCTTATATGTACATCGCCAATCTCGCCATCACCAATCTCCGCTGCTTCCGCGAAACAACGGTCGACTTCCAACCGGGGATCAACGTGATCCTAGGGGAGAACAACGCGGGTAAGACAGCCCTGCTACGCGCGCTGCGGCTCGTGTTCGACCGCTCCGGCCGTCTGCATCCCGACCTCCCTGATTTCTACCAGGGCATCGCCGACTTCACGAAAGCCCCAACAATCTCCATCGCCGCGACCCTGCGATCGTCAACGGCCGATAGCATTGACGACAAGGCCCTCGTGGCAACTTGGCTCACCAAGTTGGACGCCCCCTGGGAAGCTCAGCTCACCTACGAATTCTTCCTTCCCGACGAAGAGGTTCCGGCATTCACCGCAGCGTGCGGGGAGGCACCCGACCGCGACCAATTCTTCAACGTCGTAGAGCAGTTCATACCCAAGTACGTCGCCCGCATCTTCTCCGGGCTCCCGGAGAACCGGCTCGTGGCCGAGCCCGACGCCCTGGCGAAGTTCGACTGCCACACCGTCGATGCGATCCGTGACGTCGAATCCGAACTGTTCGCAGGCACGAACCCCCTGCTGCGCACGATGCTGCGACAGGTGCTCGACCATGATGCCGACGAGGCCGCGACCCTCAAGCGCCGTCGCCATTTTCGCACCCTGACGCAGGACGCCCGTTCCGATCTCACGGGCCGCATGAATCTCGACGCACTCTTCCAGCTCGCTAAGCACACGGGAGCGGCTGACGGCGGAGCCCCCATCCTGCGAGACGCCATCGACGAAGACGATTTCATTGCCGCTCTACGTCTCCACATCGACGGGGCGCTGTTCACAGTTCCCGCAACCCATAACGGTCTCGGGTACAATAACCTAGTTTACATCTCCCTGCTCTTGGCCAGTTTGCAGTTCAAAGCGTCGGTGCCCCGGCGGGGCCAGAATGCGGTGCTTTTCCCCATGCTCCTCATGGAGGAGCCGGAAGCGCACCTCCATCCGTCGCTCCAGTACAAGCTGCTTAAGTACCTACAGAAGCGGCTCTCCCCTGAGAAGACCAGTCGGCAGGTATTTCTCACGACCCATTCGACGCACATCACCGCTGCCGCTGGTCTTGAACCCATCATCTGCTTGGGCCTCTCCGAAGCCGATGGCGGCGTCCACGTCGCCTATCCTGCTCGCGTCTTCGGCGAGAGCCCGGAAGACAAAGCGTCCCGCGACTACGTCGAACGGTACCTGGATGCCACCAAATCAAACATGCTGTTCGCGAAGGGAGTCATCTTCGTGGAAGGGATAGCGGAACAACTGCTCGTTCCCTGTCTTTCCCAATGCATCGGCCGTCCGATCGAAACTCACCACGTCGCGGTTATTGCCGTGGGAGGCATGACCTTCAAGCACTTCCTGCCGCTCTTCGGCGCGGGGGAAGACGAACCTCTCCGACGCTATGCGATGCGTCGCTGCGTCGCGTGCATTGTGGATGCCGATCCGGCCCGCAAGGAGAAGATCAAGGATGCGCGGCGTCAGAAATGCTGGCCATACGTACTGCACCGCGACTGCGCCACCTACGACTACTTCCCCGTGTCCGGCGTCGTCACCAATTTACAGACCATGCAAGACCGATCGCCTGGGAATATCAAGATCTGCGTCGGCAGCAAGACCTTGGAGTACGACCTGGCCCTGGCGAACGCACAACTCCCCCTCCTGATCACACCGTCTTGCGAGCATGAGTCGGATCTTCGCGCCCTGGCGGAGACCCCGGAGACGGTACCGACGTCCCTCCAATCCCTGCTCGCTGGGGACGGATCCGATACCCTCGATGCGCTGGCGGCTCGTCCGGACGTAGCGACGCACCGGTTTGCCACTTGCTACCTGCTCTGCGCTGAGGATGCCAAGGGGGAACATGCCCTTGTGCTCGAACGGCAGCTCCGCGAGAACGCCTCGAAGCCGGAGGCAGACCGTGAGCCGTTTGTGTGTCCGGATTACATCAAAGACGCAATCCACTGGACCTGCGTGTTCGATACGACGGAGGCTCCCCGTGCCTGAGAAACTGGAAATCGATTCCGGCACGCCCCTCACCGACATCGAACGTCATTTCCGCGTCGTGGCCGGGCCGGGGGCCGGTAAGACGCACTGGCTCGTGAACCACATTAAGCACGTCGTTGCCAGGTCTAAGCGGCTCTCTCCCACATCACGCGTTGCGTGCATCTCGTACACGAACGTCGCTGTGAATGAGATTGTCACTCGGCTCGGTTCGGCCGCCACTCAGGTGGATGTCTCCACTATTCACAGCTTCCTCTACCGCAACGTTGTCCGGCCGTACCTCCACTTGCTGCGGGATGGTGACGGCCAGCCCCTCGTCGCGTTCGCATCCGTCGACGGGCACGATGAACACCACCCGTCCTACCCCATCGTTGACGAATGGCTGAGGAGCATTGGGCAGGCGAAGATTCTACAGCTAACCTTCGAGGTGCAGCGAGATATTCTCAAGGACAAGCTGCGTCAGTTGGTGTGGCGGCGTTCGGCGGACGGCACCTGGACGCTTGGGCCGCGAGCGCTCGATCGCATGGGGAAGATGCTCAATGCCATCTGCACGAGTGCGAACCTCATCGGCTACAAACGCCGATACTGGAGGCTGGGCATCGTCGATCACGAGGACATCCTCTACCTCGCGCACCGCATCCTCGAAGAGCACCCACTCGTCTGTCAGTGCCTGAGTGCCCGCTACCGCTACCTGTTCATCGATGAATTTCAGGATACGCTTCCCATCCAGACCAACGTAGTACAGTGGCTCGCCGACGCAGGGACCGTGGTCGGGGTCATCGGTGATGCTGAACAGTCCATCTACGGTTTCCTCGACGCCCACCCGCAGCATTTCCTGTCGTTTTCACTGCCCGATTTCCTCGACGTGACCATGCGTCACAACCGCCGCAGCACGCGCCGCATCATCTCGATCCTCGACCACGTGCGGTCAGACGGCCTACGGCAACATTGCTTCCGTGAACTGGACGGGCAACCGGTGACGGTGTGCATCGGAGACCTCGACCGCAGTCTCGCGGCCATTCGTGCCGACCTGCCGCCGGATGCCATCCTCCACGTGCTGACGCGGAAGAACAAGGACGCCCACCGCGTGCGATCCGCCCTCGCGCCCGGAACCGTGGAGCCGTGGGAGTCCTTCTACGATGCCGATGCCGAACGTGCCCGTTTCATGGAGCACGTCATTGCCGCGACGGAACTCGCGAAACGCGGCCAGTACGCGCTCGCCCATCGAGAAATGACTCGGATCATCGGACGGAGAGGGCGGGTGAGAAAGCCCCTCAAGTGTGACACGGACCTGAGCGACGTCCACCGGAAGGGAATCGCCGTCACCGTGCTGCACGAGTTCCTGACCAACCACGCCGCCATCTTCGCCGGTACGTTGCTTGAGGCGTACGTCCGCTGCGGAACCTGCGTTACGGCCGCGTATCCGGCAGTGACCCTGACCGTTGCAAAGGCAGGGAAGTTCAAGACGTTCGCAGAGGCCACGCCGTACGCGCACCTCTCACGATCGGTTCGTTTGCAGGAAGAGGTGCGTCATGTGCGGACCATTCACCAGGCGAAAGGGAGCGAGGGGGAGAACATCGCTGTATACATCGAGGATGCCGACCGCGTCCGGCATATCACGCATCCCTCTACCGTCCCGCCAGATGAGGAGAAACGCCTCACCTACGTTGCCTTAAGCCGTGCCCGCGATCGTCTCTTCCTCTGCGTTCCGACGGATGTTGCCATCAACGCAGACGAACTCAACGCGCTCAATCTTCGCGTCATCGACCTGCGGGACACTCCGGATCTCTCGGCACCTGACAGACCCTGACGGGCTTGGAACCGCTGGAGCACGTTCTGGAGGCCGACCAGACCGCCATCCGCCGCATTCCCCACCCCTTGCCCAGACACGTCGGGTCAAGGGGGTTCTGAGCGGTGCCTGCCTGTCAAGCGTCCGCAAGTGGCTAGCTAGCGCTCCGTCAGCGCTAAGCCCTGCCCTGGCTCAAAGGATCGAAGGAACGACGAAAGGTGCGATGTCAGTTTGGGAGAAGTCGTTGCCCTTGAAGAGGAGGGACTCCCCAAGGACACGGGCGAGCGCGTAGGCGAAGCAGTCGCCGAAGTTGAGACCGGCCGGGTGCCGCCCCTTGCCGAACCGGCTGAACGCCAGGCGCGCTTCGCGCGCTTGCTCCGCATCGACCGGAGCCAGCTCGATCCCGGCCCGATCCACGAAACGATCCAAGTCCCGAAGACCCTCGGCCCCGTACCGAACCTCGACGACAATCGACCCCTCCACAAAACTCGCCACAGACATCCGCACAGCGTCCGCAAGCTCGATCGCCTCGTTGAACGCGCGGCGTTCGGGCTCGTCCTGGAGGATCGCGAGAAGGGCCGACGTGTCGAGGATCATCAGCGCGGCAGGCCGTGGGCGTCGTAGCCCAGGATCTCTTCTGCGCTCCGCTCATCTTGCACAGGAAGCCTTGCGCAGTGTTTGGCGATCTCATCGAGCTCGTCCGCGAGCCGTAGCTGGGAGCGCTCCCGGCGCAGGCGGACCAAACGGTCGCGCAGGGCCCGCGTAACGCTCTCCGTTTTGGTCTCTCCAGTGAGCCGAGCCAGGGTCGCCGCAAGTTGTTCGGTCTCGCGATTGCGGATGTTCAGGGCCACTTTTCATTACTCCTGTGTCGATTACTACACGCTACCGTTCGCTCTGCTCTCCGTCAAGACTGGAGCTACCCACAGAGCGAATACAGGTGGTGGCAATCGGTAAGCCGGCCGAGAATCAAACCAATGGGGTACCAATGGGGTCGGACCAAGTTAACATATTGAATAAACGAGACAATGCGTTCAAAACAAGCCCTCAATCGGGCTTAGAGGGCCCATTTTGGGGCCGAAAACATGGGTTTAAGGAGAAAAGGATTGGATAGAGGAAAAAGGAGAGGCCCATCAATCGAAGGCCGGCATCAACGACCCCGCCAAGCCCATCGCCACCCTGCTCTTCGCCGGCCCGACCGGTGTGGGCAAGACCGCCGCGGCCAAGGCCCTGGCCGAGTACTTCTTCGCCAACGGCCAGACCCACGACCCGCTGCTGCGCATCGACATGAGCGAATTCCAGCACCCCGCCCACATTGGCCGCCTCATCGGCTACGACAACGGCCGAGACGGCACCACCCCGGGCAAGCTCATCCAGCACGTGCGCACCAAGCCCTTCTCGGTGATCCTTCTCGACGAGATCGAGAAGGCCCACCACAGCCTCTTCGACGCCCTCCTGGCCCTGCTCGACAACGGCCTGCTCACCGACCGCCTCGGGCGCACCGCGGACTTTCGCAACACCATCATCATGACGACCAACCTGGGCGTCTCGTCGGGCACGCCCATCGGGTTTGCCGACAACCGCACCGACCAGACCTCCATCGGGGACATCAAGGGGTTGTTTCGGCCGGAACTCTTTAATCGGATCGATCGGGTGCTCACCTTCAACAGCGTCGACCGGCGACCCATCGAGCAGATCGCAGAGCGGGAGCTGGGGTTGCTGCAACAGCGCCCGGGCATCGCCCAGCGGAGGATAGCGCTTCGGTTCAGCCCGGGGTTGGTCGAGGAGGTGGCCAGGGCGGGGTTTAGTCCGAAGTATGGGGCCAGGCCATTACAGAGGGCGATTGAGCGGCTGGTGGTTCCTGTGCTGACGGAATGGTTGTTCGGGGATGGGCCGGCGGATGTGCTGTGGGTGGATAGGGGGAAGAGCGGAGTCGAAGTTCGGGCTGCGTAAGCGACAGGATCTCGTCGTTCTTGAGCAGCAGGAGCTTCTCCAACAATCTCGAACTGCCGTTCCACTGCTGATCGCAGGAGATCATCTGCGGCGTACTCTGAGTAGACCTTGCCGGCGGTGAATCGCTGCAACTTGAGCGCCGCTTCACGAATGTCGTACAGGTATGTCCTCGGATCACGCGGCATACAGCTGTCGTTCCGTCCGATGGATCTCGATCTCGAAATAAGGGCTCCTCACTGCCGAGCGCATGACCAGGTCCACCGGGCGCTCGAACAGCTCCTCCAAAGAGGCCTTCAGGTCGAAGAAGGCGTCGGCGCGGGTACCTTCGGGCAGCCGCTGGAAGTCCACCAAGAAGTCCAGATCGCTGGTCTGCTCGTCCAAATCCTCCGTAACCGCCGAGCCAAACACAGCCAGGCGCCGCACGCCGTAACGCGCGCAGCGGCGCCGGAGAGGTTCCACGTTGGATTCGATTACCGGGTGCATGGGTCGACTCGGAGGAATCTGGCAGCAGCATAGCACACCGATGAGCCCTTCTCAGACGAGGCCTCGCAGTCGAGGTCCCCAGCTTAGACAAGCTTAGACCTGCGGGACGGGAGACCCATGGATGGACCGGGCGGGTGGTGCGACACGACAAGCGAAGGGCGATCTTGGGAGGTGGCTGTCCTATTTCTCGCTCGTGCTACACTGATCACGTGTAACACAGGGGGCAGGCTACGGCTAACGTGACCATCTCCGTCGAGGACGATTTGCTCAAGAAGGCTCGGCTGCATGCGATCGAGCAAGGGACTTCCGTCAATGCCGTAATCAGACATTTCCTGGAGCAATATGCGGGCGTTCTCGGTATGCGCGAGGAGTGCGTCCGCCGTGTTGTCGACATCGCTTCGGCGAGCACCGCCCGCCGGGGCAACCGACGTTGGACCCGCGACGAGCTGCACGAGCGATGATCACCTTCGTCGATACCAAGAATCACCAAGGATCCCAAGGATCAATGGGGTCAGACTCGATTGGTCTAGTGCTAATCGACGGAGCACTCAATCGAGTCTGCCCCCATTGGTTTCGCTTTGGAAGAACCGTACCGGATCGAGATGCTGGAACGGAAGCGCCAACTGGTACGAAGCTACCGCCGCACAGCGGGCGCTGCTCGCCAGTAATTGGGGTGAGATGAGCGGAGCGGAGGGGTTTTACGGAAGGAAAAAGGAATCGTAGCCGTTCTCGATCAATGGGGTCCACTTTTCCGCTTAGTATTGCAAAAGGCTTATGATGGAAATTAAACCTTTGGACCTTACGGTCAAATCCTTGCTCGAAACGGCTTTCTATCGAATTCCACGCTTTCAGAGGCCGTATTCGTGGGACCGAGAGAACGTCGGAGATTTCTGGGCGGACGCCATTCTCGCTGAAGATCCGGACTACTTCATAGGATCATTTGTCCTCTATCGAGAGAAAGGCGATCCCGATGTGCTGTTTGTCGTGGATGGTCAGCAGCGACTTACGACAATCACGATACTTCTTGCCTCAGTGAGGGATGCGCTGCATGACCTAGAGTTCGAAGCGTTGGCTGGAGCGGTACAGAAGCTGATCGAGCGCGAGGACATAAATAGCCATCTACGTTTTATGCTCGACTCGGAGACGCCTTACCCGTATCTCCAAGAGCAAATCCAGAAGTATCCGGAGAAGGGCTCTGAAGAAGCAATTGGATCTGAGCAGGAGGCTCTCGCCTCAGCATATACGTTTCTTCTTGATAAGGTTAAAGGTGCCGTGTCCTCCGTGGACGCAGACACCACTATATCCGACGAAAAGAAGCGTGATGAAAAGAAGAGAAAACTAATCGATATTCGAGATCGAGTACTTCGTCTTCAACTTATCACCGTGCAGCTTGGCGCAGAGGATGACGCCTATCTGATCTTCGAAACGCTGAATACTCGCGGCAAAGATCTAACCGTCTCTGACCTTGTCAAGAATCACTTGACAAGGTTGCTTCGGCCAAGGCATAAAGGAGTAGACCTCGTAAAGCATAAGTGGGATGGGCTACTAGACGACTTCGCCCGCTCTGAGGTCGAGATTAACATCAATCGATTCTTGCACCATGCCTGGCTCTCACGGCGCCCCTATATCACCGAAAAGAAGCTATTTAAGGAGATTAAGCGAAACGTCGACAAGAAGACCGCGTAAAAGTTCTTGGACACACTCGTATCCGACGCCGAGATATATCGCCAGGTACTCGACCCAAATTCGTAGGGTGTGGTTCCCATGCTGGACATTTCGCCCGTTTTCCGGTAGAAAAAAGTGCGAAACCAGGGCCTACTGAGGGGGTATAGATGGCCAAGATCGTACTTGATGTTCCGGAAGCGTTCATGGGGCTTGTGGATAGTTGGCGTGAGCAGCTCGAGTCGGTGAAAGCAACGGTAGAGTGCACAGATGGGGGCAAGGCGGTCAACTATGGGCAGATCGAGCGGGAAGCCGCGGAGATCTGCCGCAAGAGTGAGCGAGAAGTCCACCGCGCGATCCTCAGCGCCTTGGACATCGATGTGCCGACGATTGTGATCGGAGGGGTGCGCTACAACCGAGTCGGGCGTTGTGAGGCACCGTATCACACCGTGGCCGGCTCGGTACCGGTGGAACGCTCCCTGTACCGCCAAGCCGGCACTCGTGGAGGCCAGCCAGAGGCCAAGGTGGTCGACCCGGTGAGCCTACGAGCGGGCGTGGTGGGGGAGGGTTGGCTTCCCCACACGGCACGGGTGATGAGCCATGAGGTGCAGAAAGGCACTTCACGGGAGGCTCAAGCCACGGCGCAGGAGTATGGATTGTTGCCGTACTCACGCTCGAGCTTCGAGTCAGTCGCACATCTGGTGGGCGCGCTCGCGGTGGCCGAGCACCAAGATATCGAAGACCTCCTGATCGATGCCTACGAGGTCCCGGCAGAGGCTTGCTCGGTCAGCGTCTCGCTCGACCGCGTGAGTGTGCCGATGGAAGAGCCGCGCAAACGCCCGGTGGGTCGCCCCGCCAAGGGGGCGCCGAAGAGGCCTGTGGCGCGCAACTTCCGTATGGCCTATTGCGGCACCGTTACGGTTCATGACGAGAACGGGGCGGCTCTCCATACGATTCGTTACGGTGAGATGCCGGGCGGGGATATCATCGGGTTGCG
>Ga0210096_1000238_pt1 | contig 20857 bp, 21 predicted proteins | sample China_Galinas_PW_4_FD_184864 | JGI IMG/M metagenome (GOLD analysis project Ga0210096, IMG submission 184864) | Wetland microbial communities from San Francisco Bay, California, USA, that impact long-term carbon sequestration - China_Galinas_PWA_D2... | ecosystem: Environmental > Aquatic > Marine... | reverse complement strand
CTTGGGCGCCAGATCGCGGCGGAACAGGGCCATACCGTCCTGACTCAGGGTGATGAGGATGGCGTCCGCGTCGGTGATCCCCAGGAGTCGCGCACCGGCGGCATCGACCTGGGCGTCATCGTCCATCGGCAGGCCGGCGGCGAGCCCCGCCTCCTTGCGGTTCGGGGTGAGCAGGGTGACCCCCTTGTAGCGGCCGTAGTCGTGGCCCTTGGGATCGACCAGGACATGCACCCCGGCCTTGCGCACCGGCCCGATGAGCGTGGTGAGGACGCGCTCCGTGAGGACCCCCTTGCCGTAGTCCGAGAGGATCACGGTGCCGCAGAACTGGAGGCAGCGCGCCACCGCCTCCAGGAGGTCGGCCTCGGCCCGCTGCGTGACCGGGCGGCGTTGCTCCCGATCCACCCGCACGACCTGCTGGTTGCGCGCGATGATGCGCGTCTTGACCGTGGTGGGCCGGTCCGGCTCTTCCACCAGGGCGTGGGTGTCGGCGCCCAGGGCGGCGAGGTCGGCGCGCATGGCCCGCCCCGCCGCGTCGGAGCCCACCACCGAGGCGATCGCCACCTGACAGCCCAGGGCCGCGAGGTTCGCCACCACGTTGCCGGCACCGCCGAGGGTGGTGTTGCGCGCCCGCTGATCGAACACCGGCACCGGCGCCTCCGGCGAGATGCGGTCGATCTCCCCCCAGATAAATTCGTCGAGCATCACGTCGCCGACGACCAGCACCCGGGCGCTGGAGAGGCGATCGAGGAGGGAGAGGTCCATGGCCAGTAGTAGACCGCAGACAAGGGAAGGAGAACACCCCCTCACGCCGGGAGAAGCCCTGTAGGAGCGAGCTTGCTCGCGAACCAACGCCGGACTAACCGGTTCGCGAGCAAGCTCGCTCCTACGGCCGGCTACGACCACCGGCCCCGGACACACCGGGGAGGAGATCAGAAGTGGTACAGCAGCCGCGAGTAGACCTGGTCGTTGTTGGTGAAGCTGGAGATGGTGCGGCTCTTGAGAAGGGCGTCGTCGCGGCCGCCCTGGAAGATGTTGACTCCGGCGGCGACCCCGACGTTGTCCCCCAGCTGGTAGTCGGCCTCGAGGTTGAGGAAGTAGTCGCCGTCATCGAAGAAGAACAAGGTCGACATCTTCAGGTTGAGTTGATCGTCGAAGAACTTGCGGCGCAGGGCCGCGGTGATGCCGGAGCGCACCCGCTCGTCGATGATGTCCGAGTCGTAGCGCAGGAGGATCACCTGCAGGGCCTGGAGGTTGGCATAGACGTTGCCCGGCAGGGTGCGGTCGATCCCCACCACCCAGTTGAACACCGGCCGATCGGCGCGGCTCAGGTCGTGGCGGTAGAACACCTTGTCGAAGGTGAGGGCCGCCTCACCGCGCAGGGAGGAGCGGCCCACTAGGGTCTCGAAGTCGGCACCGAGGATCCACTGGCGCTCGAACTCCATGCGGAAGATGTGGCTCAGCCGCGCCAGATCGGAGACCTCGGCCTCCTCCAGGAAGCGGCGCGTGTCCTCGTCACGCAGGTTGAAGCGGCGCAGCACCCCGAGATCGAGGGACAACGCCGGCATGTCGTCGTAGGTGTAGAAGGCCGACAGGGAGTAGTCGACGCGGCCCACCCGGGATAACCAGCGCGCCGCCAGCTCGCCGTTGTAGCCCTTCTCTTCCGGCTCATCGACGCGAAACAGGGAATCGCCGGAGAAGGTCACCCGCGAGTTGCGAAAACCGCCGGCGATCTTGGTAAAGACCCGCTCCCACTCCGCGGGGAAGATACCGGGGCTGATCAGGGCGAAGTCGGCGCCGATGATGTCGAACTTGTCGGGCTCGAAGAACGGAATGTAGATCACGTCCCAGTTGCCGTGCGCCACGGCGCGCCGCCCGCGCACCATGGGAATGGGAATCTTCCGGTCGTCGGCGTTGATGGTGACGATCTCGCGATAGTCCTGGGGGTTGAGGTTGTCCGTCGGGTTCAGGGCGTCGACCCGTCCCCAGGAGACGATCTGCTGGCCGACACGGAAGTCCCAGGCGCCGGAGCGGTGGTCGACGTACGCCTCGTAGAGGTCGGTCTCCCAGGACCACTCGCTCTTGTCGCCGGTGCGAAGCTGGTAGAGGGACTCTCCGGAGAGGCGCAGGGAGGTATCGTCCGACCACTTGAGATCGGCGCCGAAGCGCAGCTCGGTGCGCCAGTCGAAGTAGTCCTCGAAGCGGTTCTCGCGTTTGGTATCGATGGCGATCTTGGAGGCGAGGCGACCGAACAGCGACCAATCCTTGCCCCCGCCCACGCCGGCGCCGGCCGCGGCGCCGGCACTCGCGTCGCTGAAGGCGGAGAACTCGTCGAACTCGTCGCCCCCCCCCATGTCGATGGTCAGGACCTCAGGCCCTTTCGCCGCCACGGCGGGCGTGCGCTGGTGCAGGTCCTTCCAGCGCACCAGCAGGGCGTGCAGCTCGGCCCCCTCGGCGCGGGCGATCTGGCCGCGCAGGGACTGCTCCTCAGTTCCTCCCCACGCACGGCCCGGTGCGAGGAGAAGAACCACGGCGAATAGCACCACCAGCCCACGGCGACTCGTCACGTGGCGGTTCAAGGGCGCGACGATGCCAGACAGCCACCGCCGCGGACCCGGCGCGGGCCCGTAGGAGCGGGCTTGCCCGCGCGCCGACGGCGGGCAGTCCGGGAGTACGGTGGCAGCAAGGTTCGCGACCAAGGTCGCTCCTACAGAGGGTGCCGGGGGTTGGCACCGGCCGCGGGGTCGGGGCGCAGGGGGCGGGTGTGTCTAGCCCGCATTTTTCACCAGGGATCGTTGCGAGAGCGTGCAAACGTCCGTAGATCCAGGCTGGCCCACAAGTCCGAGCCCGCAGGCAGGCTTGCGGCCTGTCGAGGACACGGCCAGGAGATGCGGGCGGTTGCGCGCTCGCAGCAGATGCATGGTGAGAAATGCGGGCTAGCCCCGCTCCAGGGCCGCGCGGGTGAACAGCTCGTCCGGCAACGGCTTGTGATACTCGACCTTGACGATCTCCAGGAGGGTCTTGTGGTCGGTCTGGACGTTGGTCATCACCGACTGGGTCGCGGTCCAGATGCCGTCGATCTTCTCCAGCTTGCGGATGCTCAGCTCCTTGAGAAGCTTGCCGTCGCGGTCGTAGTACTCGCCGCGCACGGCGACGAAGATGTCCTTGCGCACCCAGGTCACCACCTTCGAGTAGTGCGCCGTCTCGGGCTGCTTGGAGCGCGACTCGATGCGGTAGCACGGGGCGCCCCCCACGTCCTCCTCGCCGACCAGGATGTGGATGTCCTCACCGGTCTCCCGACCCTCGAAGTCCTGGTACGAGAAATCGGTGCCCAGAAAGCTGTTGCTCTTCTCCGAGCTGGTGATGCGCCGGGTACGGTGCAGGGCCGGCAGGTAGATGAACTGGTCGTCCTCCTCCCCGGGTGGATGGTCGATGGTGAGCAGGGAGGTGCCCTTGATGTCGTTGGGATAGAGGAAACGGATCACGTACCGCAGGCGCCCGTCGACCCCCTTCTTCAGGGCGGTGACGGAGCGCTCGCGCTTCTCGCCGCGTTTATTGACCAGCAACATGCGCACGGTGAACTCGACCTGATCGACCCGCGCGTTGTCCTTTACCTTGTCGAGGATCTCGTTGGCGGTGAGGCTCGCCGCCGCCGGCTGGCCGCCCGTGGCGAGGAGCCCGAGGGAGATGGCGACACAGGAAAGCAACTTTTTCATCCAGTCCATCCTTTCACTTCGGCTGTGCGACGTGGGCTAGTGGAGATCGGCCAGAACCTGCTCCGCATGGCCGTCCACCTTGACGTTGGGATACACCTTCTGCAGCTTGCCCTTCTCATCGAAGACGAACGTGGAGCGGATGATCTTGCTCTTGCCCGGCTCCGTCTCTTTGAGAGCCCCGAGCATCGCCAAAAGCTTCCGCTCCGGATCGCTGAGCAGCGGTACCGACAATCCATAGTTGGTCTTGAACTTGGCCTGGGCGGCCACCGAATCTCCGCTGAGCCCGAGGACGACCGTCCCCTTCTTGGCAAACGCCTTGGCCACCTCGCCGAAGGCGATCGCCTCGCGGGTTCAGCCAGGGGTCGACGCCTTCGGGTAGACGAACATCACCGTCTTCTTGCCGAGCAGGTCCTTGGCGCGAACCGTGCGGTCCGTGTCGTCCTGCAGCGCGAAGGCGGGCATGGCCGCACCGATCTCCAACATAGTCATTACCTCCAAAAAATCATGGGGTTGTCCAAGTGGCCGCGGTGCACGGGCGGTAGGCTGTGTTGCGCGCCACGGCCGGTGGAGCCGCTCGGCGATCACGTAGCGACGCTCTCCACCTGCACCGACGTGGAGCCGCACTTCGGGCAGCGGCGCGCATATCGCCCGGCCCGACCGCGCCACTGGCAGTCGAGGCAGCGCATCTCCACGACGTGTGAGCCGAGCCCCTTGCGCAGCCGGTAGCGGCGGTACTTGCCCGCGAGGATGATGCCGATCGCCGCCAGCGCGCCGATAGCGAGGAGCTCACGGAGGCTCATCTGCCCCACCGGCAACTCGAGAAATCTCTGCAGCTCCGCCAGCACCGTCGAACCGCCCTCCAGCAAACGCCTTCCCGAGAGAAGCAGGGTCACCTCCGCCGATGGTAGGCCATGCTCCGGCCCCGGCTCAACGCTGGCGACCGAGAATTCGGAGGTGCCTCCCTGGACCCCACGCGAGGGGGCGTAGGGCGGAACGCCGCAGGCGGTTCCGCCATCGTACGCCATCACACGGTGGCGGATCGCCCTTCGGGCATCCGCCCTACGGCGGCTTCACCGGGTCGTTCGCGAATTGAGACGGTTTCCCGCCTTTGGTACGGTGCGGCGTTTTGGGGCCTCGGCGCGGCGACCGAGGCCGCTTGGGGCCACGACCGCCGCAAGGGGCGACGGCGGTGGAGAACGACATACAGGGTCTGAAGACGGCGGCGGACACCCTCTTCGTGTTGCTCGGGGCGGTGATGATCCTCGCCATGCACGCCGGCTTCGCCTTCCTGGAGGTCGGCTCGGTGCGCTCGAAGAACCAGGTCAACGCCCTGGTGAAGATCCTCACCGACTGGGCGATCTCCACCGTGGTCTACTTCTTCGTGGGCTTCTCCATCGCCCAGGGGGTCGGCTTCCTCGACACGGCGGCCGTGCTGGCCAAGAACAACGGCCTGGAGCTGGTCCGATACTTCTTCTACCTCACCTTCGCCGCCTGCATCCCGGCGATCATCTCCGGCGGCATCGCCGAGCGCGCTCGCCTGTGGCCGCAATGTCTGGCGGGCGCGGTGTTTGCCGGCCTGCTCTACCCAGCCTTTGAGCGGGTGATGTGGTGGCAGACCGACACGGGCCTGCAACCGTGGCTGGCGGCGACCTTCGGCGCCCAGTTCCATGACTTCGCCGGCTCGGTGGTGGTCCATTCCTTCGGCGGTTGGCTGGCCCTGCCGGCGGTGCTCATCCTCGGTCCGCGCATCGGCCGCTATGACGGCCGCAAGAGCCACCCGATCCCCGCCAGCTCGATCCTGTGGCTCGCCATGGGGAGCTGGATCCTGGCGGTGGGGTGGTTCGGCTTCAACGTCATGAGCGCCGGCTCCATCGGGGCGATCTCCGGTCTGGTGGCGGTCAACTCGCTGCTCGCCATGGTCGGGGGCACCCTGGCGGCGGTGATCGCCTCCCGCGCCGATCCCGGCTTCGTCCACAACGGCGCCCTGGCGGGACTGATCGCGATCTGCGCCGGCTCCGACCTGGTCCATCCCGTCGGGGCCCTGGTGATCGGCGCGGTGGGTGGCGTGATCTTCGTCTACGGCTACACCTTCGTGCAGGAACGCCTGCGCATCGACGATGTCCTCGGGGTGTGGCCCCTGCACGGCATGACCGGGACCTGGGGCGGCATCGCCTGCGGGATCTTCGGAGCTCCGGCCCTCGGTGGGCGAGGCGGCGTCAATGTACTGTCCCAGGTGGTGGGCTCTGCGGTGGCGATCGTGGTCGCCCTGGCGGGCGGCTTCGTCGTCTACACGGCGATCCACAAGACCATGGGCTTCCGCCTCTCCCCCGAGGACGAGCACCGCGGCGCCGATCTCGCCATCCACCGGGTCGGTGCCGAACCGGAGCGGGATACCGGCCCGTAAGCGCCGCGCACCTTCACCGAGCGGCGGCGCGCCAGACCACGTCGTACAGGAACGGGAGGCTTTTCAGGCGCCGGCGGGTGTGGGCCTCGATGCGGCCGGCAAGCCACTCGACGGCGCGCCGCTCCTCGTCCGGAGTGAGACGGAGTCGATCATCGGGCCGCCGGGAGAGGTGGGCGAGGGCCTTCAATAGGCCGAGGGGGAAGGGTCGGCCACGCCGGGCCGCGCAGTGGCCGCACCACAGGGCGTGGCCCTCGCCGGCGACCTCCCGGATCTCCGTCTCCCAGGGCCGGCCACAATGCTCGCATCGCTCGCTGCCGCCCCACAGCCCGGCGGTCGCCAGGGCCGCGAGGAGGTAGCGCAGGACGTGGCGCGCCCGATCGCCTTCCCCATGCAGGGCGTCGAGGGCGTGACAGACCGCGGCAAACAGCTCGGGCTCCGGGTTGTCCTCGTGGCCCAGGTGGTCGGCCACCTCCAGGATGACCTCCAGGCTGGCGAAGGCCGCAAGGTCGCCGTGCAACCCCTGGTGGTCGCGCACCACCGAAGCCTCGCGCAGGGTGCCCATCTCGGCGTGGGGGCCGCGGTGGTAGGTCACCTCCAGCCGGTTGGCGATCGCGAGGCGCGCGGCAAGCCCGCCGCGGGGGGATCGGGCGCTGCGCGCCACCAGGCCGAGATGGCCCCGCTCGCGGCTCAAGGAATGAACGATCCGGTCGCGCTCCCGGAAGGGAGTGAGCCGCAAGACCACCACTTCATCGCAATAGATCGCCATCACGCCTCCGGAGGCTGTTGTAGCGACAACGGCCGCGCGGCGCCAGGCAGGACCAGTCGGCAAACCACCCGAGAGGCCGATCCGAAGATCCCCCTCCCGCCGGGAGGGGGCAGGGGGAGGGCGTGTGGAACGGACACTGCAGTCGCCACCACCGGCGAATCGCCGCTTCCCACCGCCCCCACCCCGTCCCTCCCCCGGAGGGGGAGGGCCCCAACGGACTCCCGTGCGGGAGGATCTTATTACCCAGGTTGACAGCGCCCGCCCAAGTGGGCGAGACCTCCCCGGCGCGCCGCGCTGCCTGCTCCCCCCTCCGTGCCCGATCTCTTCGCCTCCGCCCACCAGGCCGTCTCGATGATCCAACAGCGCGCCTTTACCTGGCTCAACCGCCAGGTTGCGGCCCGGCCGTGGTGGTTTCTCGCGGTCAATGTGGCGATGACCCTGGGCGCCGTGGTCGTGATGACGGGCGTGCGATTCGACTCGTCGTTCGATCAGTTTCTGATCCCCGACAGCCCCGACATCCGCGTCTACGACGAATTTCTCGATCGCTTCGGCAACGACAAGGCCCTGGTGATCGGCATCGCCACGGACGACCCGTTCGCCCCCGCGCAGATCGCACAGCTCAAGGGGCTCGTGTCCGACCTGGAGGCGATCCACGGCGTGCTGCGGGTCTACTCCATGGTGAGCGCCCCGTCGATCAGCGGTGGCGACGATGAGCTGCACTTCGCGCCACCGGTCACGGATCCGCCGGCCAGCACGGCGGAGCGCGAAGCGATCCTGCAGCGACTGCGCAACGATCCCACCCTGCGCGATCGTCTCCTCTCCCCGGATGGGCAACTGCTCGGGGTGCTGGTGACCCTCGACCCACCGGGCGACGACCGCGGCCTGTACGAGCGGGTCACCGCCGCCGCGCGCGCGCGCCTCGCCACCCTGGCGAATCCCACCTACCTGTCGGGCGAGCCGGTGATCGAGGCGGACATGAACCGCTACATGCACGACGACCTGCGGGTGTTCATCCCGATCACCCTGATCCTCGCCGCCCTGTGCCTCGTCTATCTGTTCCGCAACGTGGTGGGTCTGCTGGTGCCGATGGGAGTGATCATGGCCAGCTCGGCCTGGGGGGTGGCGGCCTACGTCCTCGCGGGACGGATGGTGAACAGCGTCACGACCATGATCCCGCCGCTGATCATGGTGATCGCGGCGAGCGACTCGGTGCACCTCCTCACCCACTATCTGGTGCGGGTCCCGGAGCTGGGCAAAAAACCGGCCATCGAGGCGATGCTGTTGCGCATCGGCCCCGGCTGTTTCATGACCTCCCTGACCACCGCCATCGGCTTCACCTCCCTCACCTTCAGCCCGATCCCGGCGTTGCAGGACTTCGGCCAGTTCAGCGCGCTCGGGGTGATCTTCTCCTTCGCGATCAGCCTCACTGCGGTCCCCGCCGCCCTCCACCTCTTGCCGATGCCGACCCACATCCGCGGTGACTCGACCCGATCCGCCTCGCCCTGGACGCAACGCTTCGGCAAGCTCACCGCGGACCATCCGATGCCGTTCCTGCTGGTAGGGCTCGCCCTGTTTCTCGCCGCCCTGATCGCCATCCCGCGCATCGAGGTGGAGACCGACGACCTCACGTACTTCCGCCCGGACAGCCCGACCCGCAAGGACACCCACACCCTGCAGAGCCACTTCGGCGGCGTACGGCCCCTCGATGTGGTGCTGACGGGGGAGCCCGGGAGCTTCGCCGACCCGGCGGTCCTGGGGCGCATGGCGGCGTTTCAGGAGTGGGTGGCCACCCTGGCGGGGATCGACGGCACGACCTCCACCGTCGACCTGCTCCAGGCCCTGTTCGACCGGATCGACGGCCGGCCCGTGGCCGACCACTCCGCCGAGGCGATCGCCCAGGGCTACCTGTTCTTCGAGCTGTCGGAGACCGGCACCGCGGAGATGGCACGGTTCGTCACCGAGGCACGCGACGTCGCCCACATCTCCCTGCAGGAGAGCGAGTCGCGCACCTCCCGGCTCAAGGAGCAGCTCGCCACCATCCGCGCGCGCCTGCACCACGACTTCCCGGACCTGCAGCCGCAACTCACCGGCTATACCCACTTCTACACGGTGATCAGCGATCTAATCGTGCGCTCCCAAATCATCTCCCTGTCGATCGCCATCGTGACCATCACCCTCGTGATGATGGTGATCAGCGGATCCTGGCGCCTCGGTCTGCTCTCCATGGTGCCCAACGTCTACCCCATCGCCCTGACCATGGGGTTGATGGGCTGGGCGCGCATCCCGCTGAACTCGGCCACCGCCATGGTGGCGAGCATCGCCATCGGCCTCGCGGTGGACGACACGATCCACTTCCTCAACCACCTGCAGCAGGAGCGCCGCCACCAGCCGCGCATGCGCCTTGCCCTGCCCAACACCATGCGCGCCGTGGCGCGCCCGATGGTCTACACCTCGATCATCCTGGGCATCGGCTTCGGCACCCTGGTGTTCTCCAACTTCGTCCCGAGCGTCTACTTCTCGATCCTCGCCGTGACCACGGTGGCGACCGCGTTGATCGGCGACCTGACCCTGCTCCCCGCCCTGCTCACCTTCCTCGACGACCAGCGCACCCGCGACGGCGGCCAGCCTGCAGCCTCAGCGTCGTCCATCTAAGGAAAGCAGGAATTACAGGAAGGCAGGAAGGGAGGAGAGGTGAGAACAAGGCAAGAGCTCCCACCTTGCCGGTCATATGTGGTGGCGCTGGAAGGAGGAGCACCCGGTAGCCGCCGCTGCGCGGCTTGATCCGCCTGAGCCCCATGGAGGCGAGGTGCAAACTTCCTGCATTCCTGCCCTTTTCCTGCCTTCCTTAGGTGGAGGACGCACTGTCTGGCGGAGCAGCCAACGCGGCGCCATCCGCGGCGACGGCGGCGAGCATGGGGCGTAGCTCCGGCCACGGGAAGCGGCCGTAGCGGCCGTGGGCGGGGAGGAGCCATTCGAACGGGTAGTCCTGGAGCAGGCGCACGCTCGCCAGCAGCTCCTGCCAGTCGTACCAGCAATGGCGACGAAAGGCGTAGGGCCGGCCGGTGAGGCGGTTCACGGCGAGGTGGTCGCCGGTGAAGAGGAACCTCTCGTCGAGGCGAAAACAGTAGTGGCCCGCGGTGTGGCCCGGCGTGGGGAGGAGTTGCAGGCGATTCAGGCCAGGGTGGGCAACGAGCCCGGCGATCGGCTGATGCACCAGGTAATCGCCAAACCCGATCGGTGTGTCCGTCGTGAGAGGGTGGCAGTGCGGGCCACGGTAGGCATCCGCATCGTCCGCGCCGATGAAGACGTGGGCGCCGAAATGTTCGGCGTAACGCGGCGCGTCGGCCACGTCGTCGCGGTGCGAGAGGAAGATGTAGGCCACTCCGCCGCGCTCCTCCAGCCACGCGCGCAGGTGGCGGTCCCAGCGCGGAGCATCGAACAGGACGTTGCCGAAGGGCAGGGTCGCCACGTACGCCTTGCCGCCGTAGCTCTTCTCCGACGCCTGACCGAGAAACGCGACCGGCGCCTCCAGGGGCATGGGAAACGTAGCGGCCGCCTCGGCCCGCCGCACCCCGGCACGCGAGCCGATGCATTGTACCGGACACACGGCGAGGGCGGCGATCGCCTCGCGCCGCTCCGCCGCCCCGATCGGCTGGCGCCGTACGTAGGCATAGCCGTCGTCCTCGGTAGTGGGCGGCTTCTGAACGAAGACCTCCGGCGCCAGGGAGCGACAATTGTCACAGTCGATGCAGCGCCGGTCGACGTAGAACTCGCCGGGCGCATTATCCGCGTAGGCAAGGCGTGGGTTGGCCATAAGAATCCCCGTCGGGAACGCTGGCCTCACCGTAGCGCCGCTACCGGCACTCCGCTCGCAGACCCCGGGCTCGGCGATTACTCGCGCGTCTCCAATCGCGCCAGCTCCGCGAGCAACGTCGGGTCGTCCGGTTTCGCGATCAGGGCCTTCTCGATGTAGCGCCGCGCCCGCGCCGGACTGCCCTTTTCTTCCGCGATCTGCGCCCAATGGGCGTAGATCGCCGCGATGCGGTCGATCCCGGCGCGCGCCTCGCCGTTCCCCGGTGCCTTGCGCAGGACCGCCTGATAGCTCTCCAACGCGTTGTCGCCCGGGGGGGTCGTCAACCGGTCTTCATCGATCTGGCGCTGCGCCGTGCGCAATCCCTCGACCACCGCCGGCGGCGGCGGCTGCGGCGCCACGACGGCCGGGGTCGGCGGCGGCTTCGGCGGTGGCCGCAGGTCACGCCACCAGACCCAGGCGAGGCAGGCCGTGACCACGACCACCACGGGATAGAACCAGCCGATGCGCCGGGAAGGCGGCGGAGGCGGCGGAGGCGGCGCGGCGACCTCATCGCGGGGCGCCGGCACCAGGCCGTCGCGGGTGACGAAGGCCGGCTCGCGCGTCAACTGGGCCAACCGTGTGTCGCTACCGGCACGGCGCGGCCGGCCCGGCAACGAGTTTTTCTTGGGCGGCAGGACGACCATCGCCCGTAGGATAGTGGAATCGTGCCCCATCCTTCACGCATGGATCGCGACGGCCCTTTCCCTGTGGCCTACCCGTTCCCACAATGGGCCTCATTCGCGCCCCTGCGACTCCTCAACAAGGACCGTCCATGTCAGAACGTTCGCCCTCCCATACCCTGACCGCGTTCACCGAGCTCGACGATGCCAAGATCGAGATCCAGTGGGCCGATGGCGCCGTGACCACCCACCCCACGAGCTGGATCCGGTTCAATTGTGGTTGCGCCCATTGCGTCGACGAATGGTCGGGACGCAAGCTCCTCAAGCCCAGCGAGATTCCCGCAGACCTCCGGCCGACCGTGGCCGAGCCGGTGGGCAATTACGCCGTACGTATCGCGTGGTCCGACAGGCACGACACCGGTTACTACCCGCTGGAGATCCTGCGCAAGATGCCTATCGCCCCGGATGATTGGGATACCTACCTGCGCGGCGAGCAGGCGTGGCCGGACCCGCCCACGGACCCAGACGATTGAGAGGGTCCCGATGGCTGCACCCGACCCCATCCCGACCTGCGCCTTCGAGCCGGGGCAGATCGTCGACCACCGCCTGTACAGCTACCGCGGGGTGGTGGTGGCGGTCGACGCCACGTGTCAGGCGGACGACGAGTGGTACGAGCGCAATCGCACCCAGCCCGCGCGTGATCAGCCGTGGTACCACGTCCTGGTCGACGGCGACCACCGCACGACCTATGTGGCGGAAGAGAACCTTAGCCTCTCGGACAACAACCAGGAGGTAGATCACCCGCTGGTCAAACGGTTCTTTACCCTCTTTCTGCATGGCCGCTATTACCGGGGTCTATCGCTCAACTAATTCCTTAACTAATTCCTTAACTAATTAATTTTTATTGCTCTCTCGTGAAACCGGTCGCGGCCTTGAGGCTCCTATTGGTCGGACCGCAGCAGCGACCCACGCCCATCGAGAAGAGTCAGATCGTGTGAAAGGATGACCATGACCACCACGCCCAATCTCGCCGTCATGCACGGCGTTACCGAAGCCACCGCCACCGATGTAAAGGTGCGCCTCGACCGCGGGGAGGAGCTCGTGCTCCTCGACGTCCGTGAGCTCCAAGAGTGGAATTATTGCCAGATCGATGGTGCCGTGTTCACGCCGATGAGCCGTTTCTTGCAGTACATGGCCGACCTCGATCCCGACAAACCCACGGTGGTGTACTGCCACACGGGGGTACGCAGCGTCTTCGTGGCGGCCCACTTGCAAAACCAGGGATTTGCCGACGTCGTCTCCATGGCCGGCGGAATCGACGCCTGGTCACGGGACGTCGATCCGACGGTGCCGCGCTACGGCCATCGTCCGGTCGCCGCCCAGCCGCTTTGCGGCGGGTGACGCGCGTCGCCACCGGGGGGTTCTATCCCACGCCGCGGCCGAGGCAGCCCGGCGCCGGTGCGACGAGCGACGCGGCGCTCACGGGTGCGGCGTCACCCAGCTCGCGCCATCCGGCCCGATCTCCTTCTTCCAGATCGGCACGCTCTTCTTGAGCTCGTCGATCATCCACCGGCATGCCTCGAAGGCCGGACCACGGTGGGCCGCGGCGGCGACGATCGCCACGATCGGCTCACCGATGGCGATGTCCCCGACCCGGTGCACCACCGACAGACCGATGAGGTCGAATTGCGCCATGGCGGCGTCACGCAGGGTGGCCAGCTCCTTCTCCGCCATCGCACCGTAGTGCTCGAAGTGCAGCGCCGCCACCGGCCGCCCTGCGGAGAGATCACGGGCCACGCCGATGAACGTGGCGATGCCGCCGATGGTGCGACTCACGCGACACAGCCGCTCGATCTCCGCCCCGACCGAGAATGGCTCCTCCTGGACACGCACCCACTCGCCCACGGTCACCCTCCCGAGACCGGCGGAATCAATGCCACCTCATCGCCGTCCTCGATGAGGTGGTCGCGGCCACGGAACTCCTGGTTGACCGCGAGCAGGAGGTCGTCGCGCGCCAGCCACGGGCCGAGGGCCGGCAAGTCGGCGGCGACCCGCGCGAGGAGGTCGCCCAGCGGCGTGCCAGCCGCCACTTCCGCTTCGACCCGCTCGCAACCCACGGCCTCGCGTACGCCGGCGAAGAGGTGGATGGAGACCATGGAGAGAATCTCGGCACGGCCTCGCGCCATAGTCAACCGCAAGGTGTCCTGCCACAATTCCGCGGCATCGCCCCGGGCGGGTAAAAAAAGACTCAAGGAAAACAAGGGATCGCACGACTCTCTGGCGTAGGGGGGAGGCTCACCCGGCCGCAGGGACATTCGCCCCTTTTCTCTCGCCGCGCGTGGCATACACTGAGGCTGCGGCTCCCGCGACCGACAATCTCGCACCCATAACATCATGAAAACCGTACGCACCTTCGTCGTCATCCCGGCATTGCCGGAGCGCCTGGCGCCATTGCTGGAGATCGCCAATAACCTGTGGTGGACGTGGAATCCGGCGGCCGTCGAGCTCTTCCACCGCATGGACCCGGATCTCTGGGAAGGGGTCGACCACAATCCCCTGTCCCTCCTGGGCCAGCTCTCGCGACCCAAGCTCGAGGCCCTGGCCCGGGACGACAGCTTCACGAGCCACATGGACACCATGCGGCGCAAGCTGGAGGAGTACCTGTCGGCGCCGACCTGGTACGACAAGACGTACGGCGCCGACGACGCACAGCACATCGCCTACTTCTCCGCGGAGTACGGCTTCCACGAATGCCTGCCAATCTACTCCGGCGGTCTCGGAATCCTTTCCGGAGACCACTTGAAGTCGGCGAGCGACCTCGGCCTGCCCCTCGTCGGGATCGGCCTCGCCTATCGCCAGGGCTATTTCCGCCAATACCTCAACAGCGACGGCTGGCAGCAGGAACGCTACCCGGAGAACGAGTTCCATACCCTACCCCTGCAGCGGGTACGGGACGCGGACGGCAATCTGTTGATCGTGTCCGTGCCCCTCGGCGACCGCGAAGTGCAGGTACGGGTCTGGCGGGTGAATATCGGGCGGGTCTCCCTCTACCTTCTCGACGCCAACGTCGATAGCAACGCGGCCGCCGACCGCACGATCACCGCGCAGCTCTACGGCGGGGACGCCGAGATGCGGATCGAGCAGGAGATCTTGCTCGGCATCGGCGGCATCCGCGTGCTCCGCGCCCTGGGGATCGAGCCCACGGTGTGCCACATGAACGAGGGCCACTCGGCCTTCCTGGCCCTGGCGCGGATCCGCTGCCTGATGCGCCGCCACAACCTGAGCTTCGCCGACGCCCGGGAGGTGACCACCGCCGGCAACGTCTTCACCACCCACACCCCGGTGCCGGCGGGCAACGACCGGTTCGCCCCGGCGTTGGTACTCAAATACCTCGGCCCGTACTGCGCCCCCATGGGCATCCGGGACGACGAGCTCCTCGCCCTCGGACGGGAAGATGCTGGCGACGAGGAGGAGCCGTTTTGCATGACCATCCTCGCGCTCCAGCTATCGAGCCATGCGAACGGGGTGAGCAAGCTGCACCGTACGGTCTCCCAGCGGATGTGGCAGGCATTGTGGCCGCAGGTGGGTCCTGAGGAGTCGCCCATCGACGCGATCACCAACGGGATCCACATCCCGTCGTGGCTCTCCGACGAGATCGAGCGCCTCTACCGTCGCTACCTGGGACCCCAGTGGCGCAACCACCTGAGCGAGCCGGCGATGTGGGAGCGCGTCAAGCAGATGCCCAGCTCGGAGCTATGGCGTGGTCACGCGCGCATGCGCGAGCGGCTGGTGGCGTTTGCCCGGACCCGGCTGCGTATCCAGCTCCAGCGCCGCGGCCTGCCGCCGGCCGAGGTAGCACGGGCCAACGAGGTCCTCGATCCCGAGGCGCTGACCATCGGCTTCGCGCGACGCTTCGCCACGTACAAACGGGCCACCTTGCTGTTCCGCGACCTCGACCGACTCGATTCCATCCTGAACCACCGCGACCGGCCGGTGCAGATCATCTTCGCCGGCAAGGCCCACCCCCACGATACGGCCGGCAAGGAGCTGATCCGGGAGATCATCCACATCGCCCATCAATACCGCTTCCGCAACCGGATGGTGTTCATCGAGGACTACGACATCAACATCGGCCGCCACCTGGTGCAGGGGGTCGACGTGTGGCTCAACACGCCACGCCGCCCCCTCGAGGCGTCGGGAACCTCGGGTATGAAGGTGCCGCCCAATGGCGGCCTCAACCTGTCGATCCTCGACGGCTGGTGGTGCGAGGCCCACCAGGTGGACAATGGCTGGGCGATCGGCTCCGGCGAGGAGTATGAAGATGCCGACTACGGCGACGAGGTGGAGGCCCAATCGTTGCTCAACCTCATCGAGATGGACCTCGTGCCGCTGTTCTACGATCGCGGGGCGGGTGGCCTGCCGAACGGCTGGATCGCCCGGATGAAGGCGTCGATGCGCTCGGTCTGTCCGACCTTCAACACCGACCGGATGGTGCGCGAGTACACGGAACGTTGCTACGCGCCATCGGGCCAACTGTTTCAACGACTCAGCACCGACCAGTTCCGGCCCGCGAAGGAGCTGGCCGGCTGGAAACACCGCCTGCGCCACCACTGGCGAGAGGTGGCGGTGGTCCGCATGGACCATCGTGAGCCTGGCGATCTCCAGGTCGGCACCCAGCTGGAGGTCGAGGCAGAGATCGCGGTGGGCTCGTTGCAGCCTGCCGACCTGCGGGTGGAGCTGTATCACGGCACCATCGACAGCAAGGGAAGCCTCGCCGGCGGGCAGGCCGCGCCCATGCGCCTCAGTCATAACAACGGCGACGGCCGCGCCCTGTATCGGGGCTCGATCCCCTGTACGACCTGCGGCCCGCACGGCTACACCGTGCGCATCTTCCCGGCCCATCCAAACCTGGGAGACCCGGTCTACACCGGGCTGATCCACTGGGGTTAGCGGCCGATGCGCTCCTCCGTCGCGAAGTTACTCCTGCCACTCCTCCTGATGGCCTCCCCTGCCTGCGCGCACACCCAGGACGCTGCCTCACCGTACCGGGACCTGCGCACGGTGCCCGAGGGCACCATCGTCCACCTGCGGACCGGTCTGGACGTGGACTGGGCGACGTTGATCGATCACCTGTCCCGCGTGCCGGTGGTCTACGTGGGGGAGGTCCACGACAATCCCGACGCCCACCGCGTCCAGGCCGAGGTGCTACGCGCGCTCGCCGAGCGCCACCCGGATCTGGCCGTCGGGCTGGAGATGATCCCCCGCGATCACCAGCCCCTGCTCGACGACTGGGTCGCGGGTCGTCTGTCGGAGAAGGAGTTCGCCCGCGGCTGGACCAAACTCTGGCAGGTCGGCTACCTCCCCTACCGCGACCTCCTCACCTTCGCCCGCGAGCGCCACATCCCGCTGCTGGCCCTCAACGCCCCCCGGGAGCTGGTGAAGACCCTCAGCCGGGAGGGGCTGGACAAGCTGCCCGAGGAGCTGCGTGCCGAGCTCCCCAGGGAGATGGATAGCGACGACCCGTACCACCGGGCCAAGACCGAGGCGATCTTCGGCGGCCACGCCAAGGAACACGGGATCGACGCCGACCGGTTCTACCCCGCCCAGGTCCTGTGGGACGAGACCATGGCCGAGACCGCCGCGGACTACCTCTCCCGCCACCCGGGCGCCCACCTGTTGATCCTCGCCGGCGGCTTCCACGTGGAGCAGGGGGTCGGCATCCCACGGCGACTGTTCCGGCGGGTCCCCGTCCCCTTCCTGACGCTCCTGCCATACAACCCGGTGACGCCGAAGGACAAGGAGGACCGGCTCATGGACGTCGACATGCCGACCATCCCGCTGCTCCTGGCGGATTTCGCCTGGGCGGTACCGTACGGCGATCTGCCGGGTGTCAAGCTGGGAGTGCTGGTCGACACCAGCGACGGAATCCGGGTGACGCACGTGTTCGACGACAGCCCCGCGGCCCGCGCCGGCATCCTCGCCGAGGATCAGATCGACGCGATCGCTGGCGAGCCGATCCGCGAGATGTTCGATCTCCAATGGGCCCTGGGCCAGCTCTCCGCCGGGGGGACGACGACGGTAACGATCCGGCGAGGAGATCAGACCCAACAGGTGCAGGTCACGTTCTAGCCGGCATTCCTGGCCGAGGAGACGACCATGCCGGAGATCAAGAGCGACCCGCTGTACCAGATGCTGCGCGACGGCCAGATCCAGCGCTTCAACGACGCGGTGGCCGCAGGCGCCACGATCGACCTTACCAACGCCGACCTGCGCAACGTCGAGCTACAAGGGGCCGACCTGCGCCGCGCCAACTTGCGCGACGCCTACCTGCGCGGTGCCGACCTGCGTGGCTGCGATCTCTCCCAGGCCGACCTGGAAGGGGCGAGCATCCACGGCGCGAAGATCGGCGGTACGCTCTTCCCCAAGAACCTGTCTGCCCACGAGATCCGCTTGTCCGAGGATCTCGGCACGCGGATGCGCACGAGCCACTGAGTCACGGCCTGCGCACGGCGCAGCGCGTGCTCCCGGCGCGCGTCACGCGTAGATGTCGAGGAGGCGCCCGAGGTGGGGGAGATCGCGACGACCGGTCACCGGCCCGGCCTTGCCCTTTGCGCCGGCGCTCTCGGAGGGTGAGCGAGTCACCACGCGCACCGGCACGGGCCGGTCGAATTGGCGATGGAAGCGGCCGTAGTGCGCCGCCGCCAGAGAGACTCCTCGCACCTGAGACATCGCGCCGTCCACCCCCTCTCGTTCCGTGTCACCCGTCCCTTAGCAAGGGCGGGGCCAGGGAGTGACTCCCTTTACACGCATCCGCAAACGCTTGCAATCCCTTGCGATGGTCGCAAGAGGCGCGGCGCGCGGGAGGGCCGCCGGGCGGCGGTGGCCGCGGCCGTCTCACGATGAGACAGTTAACCCGCATTGCTCACCAGGGATCGTCGCGAGAGCGTGCAAACGTCCGTAGGTCCTGGTTGGCCCGCGGTAGGAGCCGGTTGCACCGGCGACCCGGGTCGCCGAAAGGATTCGGCTCCTACCGCGGACGAGGTGGGCCAGGAGATGCGGGCGGTCGCGCGCTCGCAGCAGATGCATGGTGAGAAATGCGGGTTAGACCGTCAGCCAATGTCACGGGGCCCGTGGCGCGAGGACCACCTCGACGACCGCGAGGAGGCGCCGCACCCCGTCCGTGACGGCGCGGCACGAGAGGGTCGCGCCGGTGATCTTGTCGATCTCCCGACCCACCCGCAGACCATCACCCAGCCGCAGGCCACGAAATCGGTCGCGCCAGGATGCGCGCTCGATCTCGTACCCGTGGGTCTCGCGAAAGACCAGCAGGTCGAGCCGCTCCACCGTGGCGTCGGGCGAGATGGTCACCATGTAGGTGATGGGCTCGGTCTTCCCGATCACGTCGTCGACGAAGGCGTAGCCCACGACCTCGCCGCCGCGCCGTCCCAGGTATGCTTTCACCACCCGACGGGGGAGCGGCGACCCGGCGCGCTGCTCCACCTGCGCCGCCTGCGCCTCGGTGATCCACACCACCTTGCGCTCCACGGTCACATCGCCCGGGAAGGCGTTGACCAGGGCCTGATCCACCGTGAGGTAGACCCGGTCGGCGTGAGCAGGAATGGAGGTAAGCAGGGCGGCCAATCCCAGCATGATGACCCGTGGGAGGCACACGCCGATGGGCCGCCACATCCGGGTCATTCGCATCTTCCCAGTTCCTCGCATCAGGGACCTGTCCTTCTCCACCACGGGTGAACAACGAAGCGCGTCAAAAGGTGACGCCGAGCCTCACCAGCACCTCGTCGTTGTCCTTTGCGCGGCGGGCCTGGCTGGGGTGGAGCCGGTAATCCGTGTGGCGATACTCGAGGGCGAGGTAGGTCGCAACCCCGTCGTCAGTCCCCTGATAAAGGGTCATGCGGCCACCGGCGCCGTAGCGATCCTGCACCGACCAGGCGGCAGAACGGTCCGCCAAGCCATCGTCGTCGAAATATTCATAGCGAGCCACCACCTCGAGGGGCTCAGAGAGGATATGGGACTGCCGCTCGGCAAACCGACCGGCGCCAAGAATATCCCTCGCCTGCCAGTAGAATTCATAGCCCGCGCTTAACGAGGCGACCGCCTCATGCGCCTCCACATGGTCTCCGGTGTCGGCCAGGACGTACGCTTCACGCTGGATCGCCCAGGTGTATTCTCCGTCCAGCCGCACACTGTCCACGGCCAGGTGAACGCCCAGGTTCGCCGTGACGTTACGCCGGCCGTGACCCGGTTCCGATAGCATGGCGGCGAAGAAGGTGAGCTCCCCTTGCGCCGGGGGAGAGAACAGGACCGACAGCAGGTAGGAGTCGAGGTCGCCATCGACCGGGCCAGCCTGCAGGGCAACCGGGTCGACCCCGAGATCGTCCGGATCGCTAGCGAAGAGCCCCGACTCGAAGAGATGAGGCAGCATCTCCTGCTCCCGGTAGAGGGTCATGGAGAGGCCCATGCCTCGCAGACCGGTAAAACCCAGGGTCATTCCCAGACGGTTGGTCTCGTAGGCGTCCTGGCCCATGGGGTCGGCCACCAGATGGCTCTCGAAGACACCGAAGGGCTGCGCCCGTTTGCCGATCTTCAGATAGAAAGGGTCCCCCTCCCGCTGAAACGTGATCAGCGCCTCGTCGAGCATGACACCGTCGTCGCTGCCTTCCGCGTCCACATCCTCCATCAACAGCAGGACCTCGGCGGTAATCCACGGGGCCGCGTCGAGCCCCAGCCAGAGCTCGGCCGTGCTGATGACGGGGTCTAACGAGGAACCCGTGCCGCGCTCGGCGACATCGCTGTGGTGCGCCCATACCAGGTCCATCTCCAGGGTGCCGGCGATGTGCAAGCGATCGCCCCAGGTAGCCCCCACCGGCGCGGCGTCCATCACCGCCGCGCCGGCGGAGGAGGTAGCAACCATGGCGATGGCCAAGGTCTTGGTTACGTATCGGGTCAACACGGCACGCGGAGGCCGGTGTCAGAACCACCATCCCAGACCGAGGTTCCAGCTGTCCTGGCCCGTGTCGGCCTCGTTGTCCACGTTCTGGTAGTCGACCTTCACGACCACCTGGTCGGTGGGCCAGAAGTTGAGGCCCACGGTCCACGCCTGCTGGTCACGGCTCTCGTCTTTGGCGACACCGGTGGGGAGGCCGTCGTTGGTGTCGAGGTCCTCGTAGCGGAGGAACGCCCCGATGTCCTGGCCCTCCGGGAGGAAGAATCGGCCGAAGCGGTACGCCCCTTCGATCAGGTAGCCGGATTGCTCGTCCGCGATCTGGCCGCCGCCCGCCGCAAAGAAGTCATCTGCGCCGTCGACGTCCCAGCGGGCGTAGATGGCCCGCGCCTCGAAGCCATTCGCGTCGACCTGGGCGTGAAGCTCCGTCAGTAGGGCAGAGACGTCTGCCCCGGACCCCTGGGTGAGATCCCCCTGATAGAAGAGACCAATCCCGGTGGAGAGCCAGGGGATGGCGGAGTAGTCCAGGGACGCCGACA
>Ga0210096_1000237_pt1 | contig 20883 bp, 22 predicted proteins | sample China_Galinas_PW_4_FD_184864 | JGI IMG/M metagenome (GOLD analysis project Ga0210096, IMG submission 184864) | Wetland microbial communities from San Francisco Bay, California, USA, that impact long-term carbon sequestration - China_Galinas_PWA_D2... | ecosystem: Environmental > Aquatic > Marine... | reverse complement strand
TCGTAAAGCGCATCTGCCCGCCACAGTGAGGACAGACCGAAGGGTCGGCCTCGTACACTTTCTTGATCGGGCGCCCAGGCGGCTCATGCTTACGCAGTCCAATTGCGAGGTGGCGGTATAGCCTTCCATAGCGGAGCGACGGTGCTGTCACGAGCCCCGGTCCGGACATCCGTGTCCGAGCGCTTGCCCGCGTGCCTCTTCCGGTGGTACCGTGGTCAAGGCAGTCGCTGTGATGCGGTTGGATTGCCGAATTCTCTCGTGGATTATCAACGCGTGACCGCGGACCTTAGAGTGAGAGACAACCTGGTCGCCGACGCGCAGCATTCGACCATCCCCTACCAAAACGGCGTGCGCACGCCCGATGTCCAAACAACTCAACACCAATATTTTCCGAAGCAACTTCGCCCAGAATGCCGTGTTGGTCGGCGGCGCAAGCTTGTTGTTGAGCGGCGCAGTGTGGCTGTTCATGAGCGACTCCCGTATGGCTCTGCTGTGGCTGATCGGCGCCCTGTTCGGTGTGACCCTCTACCATGCGGCATTCGGCTTTGCCCTCGGCTACCGACAATTGCTGGTACATCGTGATGTGGATCTAGTCCAGGCCCAAGTGGTGATGGTCGCTGTCGCGATCTGCCTTTTTGCTCCAGTATTGGCCTCTAGCGATATTCTGGGTCAAGAGGTCGTCGGAGCGGTCGCTCCGGTCGGCTGGCAGGTCGCCGCAGGCGCGTGTATGTTCGGCATTGGTATGCAGCTCGCCGACGGCTGCGGATCGGGCACTTTGTATACCGTCGGTGGCGGTGGGTCCAAAATGGTTTTCACCCTCGCCTCTTTCGTCGCCGGTTCTTTCTGGGCGAGCCTGCACATGGACTGGTGGCTGGAGTTGCCGTCGTGGGAGCCTGTGTCGCTCGGTGAAACCATGGGCTGGCCCCAAGCGACGGCAGCGCAACTGGCCTTTTTGCTAGTGGTTGCGGTGCTCTTGAAGTACTGGGCCAGAACTCCCAGCAAGCGCCTTCGGAGGCTCTGGCCCCGCGATTGGCAAGAGGTAATGTCTGGTCCCTGGCCGCTGCTGACTGGCGCCGTGGCCTTGGCGCTGTTGAATCTACTCACGCTAGTGACCGCCGGCCATCCCTGGAACATCACTTGGGCGTTTACTCTATGGGGCGCCAAGACGGCCACTCTGCTGGGCTGGGATCCGAGCACGAGCTACTTCTGGAGCGGTGACTTCCAGGATATGGCGCTGCACAGCGGAATCCTGGAGGATGTGACCTCAGTGATGGATATCGGCATTATTCTGGGAGCCCTGTGCGCGGCGGCATTGGCAGGGAGATATATGCCAACTCTGAAGATCCCCAGACTCACAGTCGCCGCAGCTATCCTTGGCGGTTTAGCGATGGGGTACGGGGCTCGCATTGCCTTTGGATGCAACATCGGCGCCTTTTTCTCTGGCGTTGCCTCCAGCAGCCTGCATGGCTGGCTGTGGATCGCCTCGGCCTTGCTCGGCGCGTGGGTTGGGGTCCGCATCAGACCGTGGTTCGGGTTGAAAAATTGACCGGAGCTTCACGCGGCTCTCTGTCTTTTCAAAACGAAGCCGGGGCCGGATCACCCTCCGTATCGCCGGGGCTTGAGCACCGGACAAGAAATCGGCCAAGCTGCTGAGGTCGTCGCTTTCTTGTTGGCTACAGACGACCGCTCAACGCACCGGGGTGTCCTTTCAGCCTCTGTATAGCGCCGTCGGTTCTGAAACCAGCTTTTGGAAAACCCGTCGAAAAGGCAGACTTCCCTGCTGTCGCGAGCATCCCGTATGGGTAAGGGGCTCAGGAGGAACCCCCCGCCTTAACGAGCTGCGCGTGGATCGGGTTGCTCGTAGCCGCAACGAGCTGGGCGTTGGTCGAACGGGCCGCCCGTGGCTTTCGGCTCGCCTGCTGAGCTTCGCGCGGGAGGGAAGGCTGGAGTCCGGGCGCTCTATTCGGACACCCCCGCCCGCCGCCAGGGTCGGACCGCCTCTCTCCATACTCCTATGCCCCAGGCCCTGAACTCATAGAGCAAGAGTTAGACCGTGGGCCACGCCACCGGCCTCATCAGGGTGGAAAAGCACAGCCAAGGATAATGGCCTGCGTCATGGGGTAGTACAGGGGCCGTTGCCGCCGATCCTGTCCCTTCCCCCTCTGCCAGGGGGAAGATTAGGAAGGTGGTCGAGCGTTTCGTTTCGGGTCTCAATCCCCATCGCCAGATTGCCTCGTCTCCGCAGCAATCTCGAATCGATCTTCGAAAATAACGAACGCGGACCGGTTGGATTCAGCGAGTGCCCGCCCTATGAGTGCCCGGCTCGTCTCACCCAGATCGGTCTCCAACAAGGCCTGAAAGAAACGGCTATAAAAGGCGTCCGGCTGCACATAGACCTTCATCACGATCAGGACAGCGTCCAACGATCTCGGACGCATATACTCCAACACCGCCGTCTGGCCAGGAGAGAGTCGAGTGTCGGAATACTCGGTTGAGAGGTCCAGACTGACCTCCCGGGCGATCACAAGACGCTGGTCTGTACCGTCGGCCATGGACCCATCCGCACCTTCCTGGTAGACCTCCAACACCACGCGTGGCGTCACATAGGTGGGAAAGAAATGTCCGGCTCCACTGTTGGTAAGCGACAGGTTCGCCTGGAGCATGCGACCGACCACAGAAACTCCGCTGACACCTATGCTGACAGCCGAACGCACGGCTTTCGGGTCGTGTATACCACGCCAAAGGTGCCGTCGGCCCGGCATATGGCATCCTTGGCAGGTCAAACCACGTGCTGCATGGGGGGAAGCCCTCCATTCCTCGTAAGTGTTCTCGATGAGTTTTCCGTTCAGTGCGTAACCCCCTGCAGGGAACTGATGGCACGCGGCGCAGAATCTGGGGTCTTCGAACCCTATCTCTGGGATGCAGCCCTCGTGCGGAACTACCGATTTGCTATCGGGAGTGGATAGATCTCCGGTGCGCGGCGGTCCATACCATCGGTAGTTGCGCACATGACATGCGCTGCACAGCACACCGTGGCTGTGCAGTGGTGCGTGAGTCTGGATTGGGGACCCTGCCGACCCTGGTTCGGAAGATTCTTGTGCCTTCTGCAGGCTGTCTGCCTGTTCCGGCAAGGGCGCGTGACAGTTGAGACATTCCTGAATCTGCTCCTCCCGTCTATCCAATAACTGCCCTAGGACGCCGGGCCCCATCGCTCGAGCGTGACGGCTGTTTCGCCAATGCTGGAATTTCTCTTCGTGGCAATGCCCGCAGGTCTCGGGAGCCAGAGGGTGTCCTTGTTCGCCTTCTATGACGTAAGGCCTTCCCTGGGAGAGAAGAGGACGTTTCCAGAACCACTCCAGGAATTGCTGCGGATCTGGCGCCGCAGACGCAGCAACCCCAGGTAGGAGTATCAAGGCCGGAAGGATAAGAAGCTTTCTCCAGCTGCTCACCTCATCTCGTTGCGGGAACGGTCGTGGCGACAGTCTTACATGCATCGTAGACCAGCTCGTCGGTGTTCTTTCTGATCAGGTCGGACAGCGTGGTACTGAGGAAACGACGTCCGTAGGCGAACGAGAACAACAGGATGGCGATGAGAAACAGACTATAGACTACGGCCCAAGCGATCTCTGTACCGCCAAGGGTGTAGGAAGCCCACTGCGGAATGGTGATGAACTCGGTCAAACCCTCGCCGAATACTACTTCGTCAATCTGTTCGTAGTAAAGGGTGTAAGGAAGGTATCCGATGTAGAACCCTGGTAAAGCGGCCAGCGCGGTGGCATAACCCAACCCCAGCCTCGCATAAGTGCGCACCTCACAGCCGATCATGAACACAGCACCCATGGCGAGGAGCGGCCCTCCGAGAACATGCCCCCAATAAAGCCCCTCCTCTCCCGACGCATTGGGTATGGTGCCGTAATCCAGAATCCAGAACGCCATGATAAATAAGTTGAACATGACTATGGTGACCATGAAGCCCTGGAGGGGCAGCATGCCTCGGAACATGGCATAAGTCGCCAGGGGCACGCCACCTCGACGATAGAAGTCCGCCTTGGTGAAGGTAGCCTCCGGAGCCATCACGGAACACTCGGTGCCGAAGCCGCATTTAGCAATGCCGAAGCCCAAGAGCAGGCCGGTAACCATCATCCAGGCGACGTCTTCCCAGCCAATGTAGCCTACGGCACCCGAGATCTCATCGGTAAACAACGCAAAATAAAGGGGCACAGTCAGAAAAGTGAGCAGGAAGACGTTGAGCAGTATTCGCAGGGGACTGCGCAGGGGCTCGTACTTGGGATCATAGCCCGGCTGAGGTTGTTCCGGGTCCTCGCGGTAACGGACGGCGATACGCCTGGTTTCCTGGTGCCGGAAGTAGCCACCCTGGCCTGCAATCAAGGCGATCTTGAAGGCGATGAACGCGAAGGGGATGCCCGTTAGGAGCACCACCCAGCTGGCAATGCTCATGGAAGGGATTCCGCCGATGAAATGATGGGTAGTGCACCCACCGGCAATGCGCGTGCCGAAGGAGAACAGGATGCCGCCGATGAATGAGAGTACCAGCATGCGCCAGTGATATCGAACCCAGGCGCGGGACTCGCCTTCCGCCACAGCAACCAGCCGGGCTCCAAGCACCGCGCCGATAATGACCCAGTGGATCCCTGGTTCATACAGTCGCGCCACCCAATCGATACCGAACAAGTATTCCTCACTCACCGCATACATCTGAGCGAAGCCCGTGGTCACGACGATGAACGTATCGTAGCGAAAGTAAAAGACGATTTCCGCCAGCCCGACGAACAAGCCACCCAACCAGAACGGCCACTGCTGAGTCAACAAACGTCTGGCGCTAAAAGGCATCTGCTGTCGCTCCTGCTTTCGGTGACTGTCCAGACTTGTACGGCTCAGGACCTGGATTTCGCTGCGCCGGTCCGGGGCGCATCGGGCATGGTTAGTGTCCCGGTGAATCCACTCGCTTCAGCGCGGGGCCCCGCTAAGCTGCATCCAGGCGGCTACGCAGCCTTTAGGCGGTGCAGCGGGTTGCGCCACACCTAGATGATTCATCTCATTCGGTTTGCATCCCAGCGACAGGGTTTCCCGTTCTTGCCCACTCGTGCATGGAGCCGTCGTACATCCGCACATTCTTATTCCCTGCCAGCTCGTGCAGTGCAAACCACCCCAGGCTCGAAAGCACCCCGGTGTCACAATAGATGGTGGTCGGCTTGGACAGGTCTATGCCGACGAGCTCAGCGACACGCTGCGTCTTGTCCTGGCTGTAGACAGTAGCGGCGGGCCCCATAGTGTTGACCATGAACGAGACGGGAAAGCTTTTCGCGCCAGGGATATGGCCCATACCTTCGGGCGGTACGAATCTTGCCTTGCGCGTGAGCCCCAGATACACATCCTTTCCACGCATGTCCAAGAGCTGCTCCTCACCGCCTTCACCTTTGCTGAGCTTCCTGACATGGTCCATCGTGGCCAGGATGTCCGGACGCGCCGTGCGGACCTTGAATGCCCCCTCGTCAGGATCAGACTTACCGAATTTCACTCTGTTCCTATCCAGCCTCCACTGCGCAGTGCCGCCGTTCAACAGAGCGACGTTGTCGTGCCCGAAGTACTTGAGAGTCCAATACAGCCGGGCCGCCATGGCCGCATGGATCGGTTGCTGGCCTTTGCTGGTGATCACGATCGCGCTGTCGTTGTTCACGCCGGACTTCTGCATCAGCTCCTCAAATTCCTCCTTTTCCGGAAAAAGGACCTCGACCTCGACACCGTCCACCTTGCGCTTCCCCGTTACTTGCTTCCACGGCACCAGCACCGCACCGGGGATATGGCCCGCCACGACCAACGGCCGGGATCCCGTTTTGCGTCTAGGCCCGCAAGGATTCACCGGCCCGGCACCTCTCGGACGCTTCTTGAAGCTCTCGATGTCCTTGCGAACATCGAGAATCACGACGTTGTCGAGATTATCCTTGAGCCACTTGGTATCTACCAAAGGAGCGGGTACCGTTGCGGCCTGAGCAGCGGTAAGGAACGCAAACGCCAGCAGCATGAGCGGCCACCGGCCCCAACGGGAAGGACACAAATGAGAAAACCAGTGTAGTCGCATGAGACCTACTCCACAGGGTTTGGGTGATGGCCAAACTTCCCAGGCGATCACTTGGCCCATCGGCAGCCCCACTCCGCACCGAAACGCCGGGGTAATCGGCCTTTCGGCTCGACGAGCATGTCGATTGACCGAGGGATAAAAAAGAACCAGCTGCCTGTGACGCGCTACAGATTGCCTTGGACCGGGGTGCTGGTCAAGCGCGAGAGCGATAACAAGGGATAGGAATTTGCTTTCAGCCGCCGCAGGTGGAGCAGAGCCGGGCGACCCCGAAACGGCTCCTCGCGTCCGATTGCCGTGACCTTTGCCGCACCAAACCATCCTCCATCCCCCTGGTGAGGCCGTCGCGACCCGGAAGGTAGCCCCGCCCGACGACCCTGTGTGCCATTTCCTTGACTTTGTTCCGATTCTGGCGCAGCGAAGCCTTGCGTCAAGGCTCGAGAACGACCGGGCGATGGCAGGTAGAGGCTCGTAGGTCAGCGGGATCGGGCCGTTGACCGGCCAGTCCTCGTCTTCGGGCGGGGCCTGGCTGGGCGGGAGCGGGTCCCAGAGCCCCAGGTGGCGCAGAATCCGCTCGGTTACCAGGGGCTCCTCGATCACCGACAGACAAAATCGACTGGAGCGCTTTTCAACAGCTTCAGCAGGCCCGAAGGGCGAGCCACCAGGATGTGGCTCGTAAAGCGCATCTGCCCGCCACAATGGGGACAAACCGAAGGGTCGGCCTCGTAACCTAGAAAAGAGCCAGGAGCGTCTGCGATACGACCAAGCCCTGGCGCAGTGGCTGGACGAAGCGGCATGAGCCAGGGCGCACCAGGGTCACTAAGGTGCTGTTAGAGGCTAGATCAGCGTCGTTACAGAAGAGCCGTCCCCATGTGAAATCAAGGCATCTGCAAGGCGTCCGGGAGGTTCCGGATCGTCAGCGCAGCCATCAGTCGGCTCCAATAGCACTGCTCAAGTATTTGATGCTAGCCTGATGCTTGCGCAAGGGCCAAGCAAATGAGGCGGATACCCATCATTTGGAATTCCGCTCAGACGATCTCTGTCCTGTTTCCGCGGTCATCACGGGCGGCTCCCGCCTCTCGAGCACCGAATTCAGCCCTCTGGAGCTTGCGGCGTCTGAATCCGTCGGTGGCTGGTATCGTGCGAAGATAACCGCACCAAAGAGGTCTATCCGATGCCGAAGCCGCAAACCATAGTAGTCACCGGAGCCACCGGCGTGATCGGCGAAGCGCTGACCCTGCGTCTTGCCCGATTGCCGAGCACCCGCCTGATCCTGCCGGTGCGCGATGCCGCCAAAGGCGCCCGACTAGCCGACCACCTTCGGAGGTTGAATCGGGACTTGGAGCTCCGGATCGAGACGGTGGATCTGGAGCGGAAACCGGAGATCCAGGCGTTCGCCCAGCGCCTGGATGAGCCGATCCAGGTTCTGGTAAATCTGGCGGCGGTAACGCCCCGACGCCGGGAAGTGACCCCCGAAGGCATCGAACGCCAGCTTGCCACCAATGTGCTGAGCTATTTCTGGATGATCGACTGCCTGCGACCTCAGCTACAGGCCGGGGCGCCGTCCCGCGTGGTGAACGTCGCCAGCTACTGGGCTGGTGGACTACAGCTCGACGACCTGGAGTTCCGGCGCCGCAGCTACGACAATGACGCCGCTTACCGCCAATCCAAACAGGCCGACCGAATGCTTACCGCCGCCTTCGCCCAACGCTTTGCCGGCGACGGGATCAGCGTAAACGCCTGCCACCCCGGCGACGTACCCTCCCGCTTGGCCCGCAACCTCGGCTTCGGCGGTCACCAGAGCGCAGACGAGGCAGCCGATACCCCAGCTTGGCTCGCCACCGGCGTAGAGGGGCAGGCTATTAGAGGGGCCTATTTCGCCCACCGACGGCGCGAGCCCTGTCCCTTCATGCGGAACCGCCAGGCGGTGGAGGCCTTGTTTGCGCGTTGCGCCGAGTACTGAGGACTGTGGGGAACACGAAAAGAAGTAGGACAGCGATGTTTTTGAGAGGCACCTGGGCCCCCACCCTGCCTTAGGACTGCATGCAGCACGACCACCTACCCTCAGAGAAGCTGATCTCAGCCGCGCGGTAGTCGTTTGGGAATCGCGCGGGAAACCTCGAGAATTCAATAGAAAGCAAGCCGAGCGCAGCGATTGTGCCGAGCAGCCTTTGGCAGGGGCTGGGATTTTGCGAAGGTGCCGGCTTCGGCGCACCGTAGGGCGTCGAGCTTGGAGATTTCCCTGCCGAATGGGTCAGAGCCGATGCCACAGATCCAGCTGCCGATCTTCCCCTTGGGCGTCACCCCGATCACCCCGCTGCGGGCGTTCAGCAAACAGGATGGGCAAGTGACCTACTTCAGCCCGAAAAGCGCAGTGAGCTGTTAGCAATTAGCCGTTAGCTAATGATTGAATTGCCAAAATGGCGACCTCTGCCGCTCACCCGGCGGGTGAGACCTGCGGCGGACTCCGAGCGAGCTAACTTGCTAATTTGGCTAAGCTAATCGCCAAAAGCTAAAGGCTAACCGCTTTTTCTAGGATGAACAGGACCTGGCCTCTTTTCACCTGATCACTGCCCAGTTCTGTGTCAACGGCAATATGCCAAACAGCCGGACATCGTGCGGGCCGGGCATGTGCACCAGGCGGCAAAAAATAACCGCTCGCGCTGACGAGCAAGAGCGAGCGTGCGCCCGAGAACCGCGCGGCCCCCACGGGGGTGGGGGCGGCGGATGTGGCGGGACGCCTGGGCGCCGGCGTCGGCGAGCTCGATGCGGTGGCCCCGGACTTCACTGCAGCGCCGGACGATCCCAACGGGGGGCTTGCTGTGTGCCCTGCCGGCGTTGCTCGCGGCGGGCCTGCTCGAGGCATTTGCAGCGGACCAAGGGCTACAAGGGCCCTGACAGCCTGTTGCTGCGGCTCGCCTTCATGGCGCTCGGGCGGCTCGAATCGATCGAGTCGCTGCGCTGCTGTGCTCCGGGCGAGTGGCGCCAGCGGCTGGGACCGGATCGGGACCCGGAGGTGCGCACCCTGCGGGCGAAGATCCGATTATCGGCCCAAGCCGAGTGGTCCCGCCTTCGCGGGTGATCTTGATGTTGAGATAAGACATCTCAGCCTCCCTGGGCGGACGCGTCGTCGTCGTAATGAGGCACTTCGGCTAGGATTCATCCCTATTGCCCAGCCAACCGCTCAAGCTGTTCCTGCCCATCGACTCCGGAACGACTCTGGTATGACAAGCGGCGATCGCGCACCGGTAATACGGGGTCGAGCTGGCACCGTAAATGCCGGACTTGTACCTCAGACTGGCAGGCAGTATGGTCGACCCATATCGTTAACATGGGAGACCCGTATGAAGACGACCGTAGAGCTTGCCGACGAGCTAATCGAGCAGGCCAGGCGTGTAGCCCGGCAGGAGGGGGCCACGCTCCGGGCGTTGGTCGAAGAAGGTCTGCAGCGCAGCCTCGAGGCTCGGCGGCAGGCAGTGTGCCGGCAGCTTGACTTTCCGAGCTACGGCGGCAGCGGACTGTCAGAAGAGTTCCAGGGCGCACCGTGGAGCCGGATTCGGGATGAGATCTACCGAGAGCGCGGCGCGTGATCGCCGTCGACACGAGCTTGCTCGTCTATGCGCAAGGATAACGAAGGTCCCTGTTCTATTCTTCCCATCTGCTGAAACACCAGCCCGCAAGCACGGCCAACCAGTTGCACATAGAATGGTCGGGGACACCAAGCGAAGAGAACTGGACAGCCATGTTTTCGGAGCCCCCGAAAGTGGGAGACCCAGCGCTTTCGCTCGTGCCCCTATCTGGGACCAAGAGCGACTTCAACGCGGAGAAATGGTGGCCAAAGCAGCCCATTCGGCAAGATTGCGAGGGTTGGACCGGAAACCGGCCACGGGTTCCCCCGATCCTCTATCGGGTGCGGTTACGGGAGTTGAGGGAGAGAGCCGTGTGCGCTTAGCTGGGAAACAACCGCCGGCAGGCGCGGATGCCGCGTGCCCAGCGCTGACCGCCTCGCCCGCAAACCCGCTCGACATGCCCGGCTTGACCGATCCAAGTACAGAAGGTGGTCTCAAAGTCCTTCGCCAGCTGCAGCCAAGCCGCTCGGGTGATGCCGACCCGCTCCAAGATCGGCGGCAGATCCTCGGCGATGGCCCCGCGCTTGTCGTCGCGTACCGCCGGAGACGGATCTTGTTTCGTGCTTTCCCATGATTTGGTTAGGAAACACTTGGACATCCAGTGCGCCGGGACGAAGCCGGCGCTCGATATCTCAAGCAGTGCCTGTCCTCTTCTTTCTATTCTTTGCGAACCGGGTCGGGGCGTAGATTGATTGTTGGAATTCCGCTTGCGCCTCAGGCCTGAGCCAGCTCAGGGGATGGTGCATGAGCAGCAGGGCCTGCCCCGCAGCATTGAACCGCTGCAAGCCCCGGGGCCCCAGCGCGGCGTGGAACTGCTCCAAGGGCAGCTCTAGCCGGCCCGGACGGTCTCCGTCCTGGAACTGCATCCAGGCGGAGTTGAGACCCACCAGCAGCAGCGGTACCTTGCCCTCGGGCTGGTAGGCCAGGGAGATGTCCCCGGGGAAGTGGGAAAGATGCAGATCGAATTCGGGGCCCTGAAGCTGGGGCAAGATGCTGCGTTCCAATCAGGCTTGGTAGTTGACGAACAGGGGGGCGATTTCGGCGACGTCTTTGTGCTTCCAGAGATCGTCTTGGAACTGGGCGATCAGCGGGTCATCACGGCCCTGCGAGTAGTTCTCCAGGAAAGCCAGGTTGCACAAGGCCCGGCCCTTTGGCCGCACCAGGTCATGGTTTCCGGGTACCGGCACCACCGGCGGCGCGCGATCGGTGCCGGTTGCCTCCCGCAGCCAGCCGCGCAAGGCCGCGAGGAACGCATCCTCCTGACGGTATTCCGCCTCCGCGCCCCGGAAGGCGATGTCTCCGGTGAGCAGGATCTGGTCCGGCATCCCCAGCTCCGCGGCCCTCTCCCGGACGCTGGCCTCGAGCTCTTCGTTCACCTGCCACCACAGGGCCTCGCCCCGGCAGCCCAGGTGCAGGTCGGACAGATGCAGCCAGCGGATCGGTTGCGGTGGGGCCACGGGGTGCTCCTTGCTGGGGGACCGATCAGAGTGTGACGGCTGTCCGGGTGGTTGGTGCTCGCAGTGGATGAAGCGGGAAAGGGCTGCGATCCCTTTTCCGCAGGAAACAATAGGACAGGCATAAGAGAACTTCGGGCGCGAAACGTTCGGGATTGAACCTCGAAGGATCGGGCCAGAACGCCTCCAGGCGGTGGGTGAAGTAGGGCGAGACCATGACGATGGCAGCCGCCGACACGCGCCGGCCCAGCAGCCGGTCCTCCCCGACCGCGTTGCGCGCCACGGTCCAGGCCGGTGGATAGAGCCTGAGGGTCTCGTCGATGACCTTGGACAGGTAGGTCAAGCCCTTGAGCTGGTCCATGTCCGGGGGATCCTCGAGCCCGGCGCCGCTCAGCTCCTCGACCAGCCGCTGGTTGACCTCCGGGTGCCGCGCCAGCTGGGACACGGACCAGGCCAGCAGGCTGGCGGTCGTCTCGTGACCGGCCAGATAGAGCGTCATCACCTCGTCGCGCAGCTGCCGGTCATCATCGCTGATAAAGACCTGTCTAGACTCGAATGCCATCCCGATGTAGCGCATGTCGAGCGTTCGGTTAAAGTCAAACCGACAAGATGATTGGTTGGCTCGGATGCTTCATGGCCGATTCGCCCCATCCCCGCTGGGGCTGGTGTCCGTGGTAGGCGCATCGGTGGGCAGGTAAGGCGAGTAATCAACAAAGCGGTGCTCGAGGTAGGCCGGTAGCGTCGTGATTCGCCAGCGTGCGATTTGGAAGGTCCAGGAACGATTCGTCCCACCGGTGGTCTGAGACGCAAGCCCCTCGCCCCACTCGATCGCCGGCTGCCCGATGAGCTGCAACAGCCGACCGCTGGCGAAATCCGGCACCAGCAGGCCCGCGTGCGGATAGACGTGAAAGTTGCCCAGCGTGTTGAGCAGATTGTTGCCGGCATAATCCGGAATGCGCAAGCGGTCGTCACCGATGACCTGCACGAACCCCGGCCTGCCGCCGCGATGCGACACGTCGGCACCTTGATCGGGATGCGTGGAGGCGACGAACAGGGTGTCTGCGGCCGCCAGCATTCGGGCCACCTCGTCAGACAGCCCCTTGCCTTCCTGCGAAGGCGTGGCCGTGTTGTGCATCCAACGTGTCGAAGCAGTGCGGCGCTGGATGTATTTCGGGCAGTTCGGGTAACAGGCCAGCACCGTGACAAGCAAGCGGTCTCGCTGCGGCCGCGCGACGGTGCCATTGATGCGCAGGCGCCGACGTGTCTGCAGGTCGATCGCCAGCAGGCCGATTCGTGCGTCAGTCTCGATGTTGCGCCACAGCGGGTCGCGCATCGCATTGCGGGTCGGGTCGATCCGGACCTCCAGTCCGTGCGGATCTACCACCCGGACGAAGCCCGGTTTGCCCTGCAGCATCGATGCCCAGACTGCACCGTCGGTATCGACGCTGGCGCACAGTAGCAGCGCCTGGCGCTCGACAAAGGGCTGCGCCTCGACGAACAAATGGTCGCGGATCATGCGCCCGGCCCGCCATGCCTCGTCGCCAACACCGGCACGCATCTGCACGGCGAGCTCGCCCTCGTGAAACGGTTTGACTGTGTCGTTCATAGCTCGGGCTCCTCATCCCCGCCGGCGCAACGGCGGCCGGCCAGCGGCGTGACGACGCCCTGGGTCCGTTTTGGCATCAGGGCTAGCTCGACTCCGTCGATCACGACGACCGTGGTCGCCGGCGACTTGCCGAGCACCTGCACTGGTACGTCGGTCACGCCATCGATCATCGCAGCCTTCTGCGCCGCGGTGGTCCCGCCTTCGCGCGTGATCTCGATGTTGACATAAGGCATCTCAGTCTCCCTGCGCGGACGCGTCGTTGTCGTCATGAAGTACCTTGGCCAGGATGCACCACTCCCCGTCGATATCGGGCAGCGATAGGACGTCCATGAAGCGTTGGCTGAGCGTCGACGAGCGCATCTTCACCGGGGCGGCAGTCGGGCCGACAAACTCGATCGACTCGAGCTCGAAGCCGTAGGGCTCGCCCAGGCTCGCCGGCGAGTTAGGCTTGGCGACGACCGGCAGGTAGTCGGCGAGGTCGTGCCGGTGCAGCGCGCCGCCCGAAGCGGTCGCGTAGGTCGCGGCCGCTTGAAACACCTGACCCAGCAGCCCGGTGTTGCCGTAGCACGGGCCTTCGTAATAGCGATCGAGGAGCTTCGCGAGTGCGCCGTGTTCACTGCGCAGCGGAGCAGCCGCCGGCCCTGGTCGCCGTTCATGGGACGTGGCTTGGTTCGTATCCATGACATGGCCCCCACTCAGGCACGTCCGCTGATGAAGCCGCCATCGACCGGCAGGATATGGCCGGTGACGAACCGGGCCGCAGCGAGATACCGCACCGCCTCGGTGATCTCCTCGACCTCTCCGACGCGGTTCAACAGCGCGACACCACCGAAGGCATCGACATCGACATGGGCATGCAGCGGTGTGCGCACGACGCCGGGCGCGACCATGTTCACGCGGATGCCATCCGGGGCCAGCTCCGCCGCCAGGCTATTGGTCAGTGCGTGCACACCGCCCTTGCTGACCAGCGGTGCAGTGGCAGGGAAGCTGCCGATTGCATGATTGACCAGCACGGTGCCGATGTTGACGATCGCGCCGCCCTGACCCTGCCGCTTCATCTGCCGCACCACCGCCTGGCTGGTCAAATAAGTGCCACGGAGGTTGCCATGGAGGAAACCGTCGAGCTCGTCCTCGGCAACGTCGACAAAGGGCTTGGGCGCGAACGTGCCGGCGTTGTTGACCAGCACGTCGACCCGCCCGAAGCGCTCGACCGCAGTGCGCACCAGCGCTTCGCCCGTCGCGCGTTCACCGATGTTGCCGGCAACCGCCGCGACGCGCTCGGGCTCACCGAGCTCGGTCGCGACCGCAGCGAGCATGTCCGGCTCACGCCCGTTGAGCACGACGTTGCCTCCATCGTTCAAGAACGAACGCACAACGTCCAGGCCGATGCCGCTGGACGAGCCGGTGACGATGGCGGTTTGGGTATTGTCTGACATGGGTTCTCTCCTTCATCTTCAATGGGTTGGATCGTTTAGATACGACCGGTCGTCTGTTAATTCGGGCAAAAAAACTTCCCCGGATCCGTTTATTGGGGCCGAAAGTAGTCGTCGAGCAGTCGTGCGATGACCCGGCGCAGCGGGTCGAGCGAGCGTTCAATCTTCATCCGGATTACCGCGCCCTCCCAGGCCTCGGTAAGCAGGTTGGCCAGCTCGCTCGCGTCCATATCCGTACGGACCAGGCCAAGCTGCTGGCTCTTTCGCAGCGCCTCAGCCACGCCGTCACGCCAGTCGCGAAAGGCAGTGGCCAGCGTGTCGCGGCAGACCTCGCTGCCCTCGAGTTCGCCGCCAAGATTCGCGATCAAGCAGCCGCCGACAAAACCGGCCGCCTCGAACTCCGTCATCAGCGACTCGAAGAACCGGTGCAGTCCGGCATACGGGTCCGGCGCCTCGTTGATCGCCCTTTGCATCTTCTCGGCGAAACAGTCGGCGTAGTGGCGGATCGCCGCCGCGGCAAACTCCTCCTTACTATCGAAATAGTTGTAGAAAGACCCCTTGGGTACGTTGACCCGGTCCAGGACCTCTTTGAGGCCGGTGCCGTGATAGCCCTGTTGCAGGAACGCGGAAACCCCTTCGTCGAGGAGACGCTGACGGGTCTTTTCGCTGAGCCTGGGTCTTGCCATGCGATAACTATACGACCGGTCGGTCTTACTTGTCAAGGGCGATGGCGAAGTTTCTTGGATCAGGGCGTGCTAACCCACGGCCGTACCTTCCGAGCGCTGTGGTCGCTTGTGCAAACCTTCTGATCGCAATCCGCTCGAAGCTAAGGCTGTGCCACCTTCCCAGCTGCCTTCACAGCACGACCGGGCATCCTTCGACCGCGGCGAGCCCTCCCTCAACCGATACCGCAGCTGCTATGCGGGCCAGGACAACAGCCGACGGGTCTACCGGGTATTCGTCGCCTCGTCTCCCGACGCCCCGCGGCGGATCGACAACGCTTTGCAGATCCAGGTTATCCTAGACCGCTCAATCCGACTGCGAATCGTCCGCGCCCCGCGTAGCACCAAGTCCATCGGCCGCACCCCGATCGTCCCTCCGGCTTGTCCGGTCTCGGAAAGGGAGCTACGCTCCGGATGAGACGACTGCTCATCTCTTCATACTGCGCGAGGGCGCTAGCCAGGCCGCGTTCAAGCAATGGGCACCAAGGTGACCCGGGCCTCTACGGTGGATCTCTAGCCCATCTATTTCGACGCCTAGGAAAGCAGGCCCAGAGGCTCTCCAGCCCTGATCCCGAGCAGGTCCGAGGCACGTCCCTGGTTGCAGGCGATCTCCACCAGACCGAACGCATTCTCGTACCAGAAGGGGATTCCCACGGGGGATTCCGAGAAGACCCTTGCGTAACCGATCTGCCTCCCGCCTAGCTCGAAGATCGAATGTCGGGCGACGGAGGCTGCCCCCAGGCCCGCTACCAGATTTCCGTAGCCGTCTACATAGACGATTTCCGAGCGCTGGTCCGGCCAGTCGCTGCCGACCAGCTCGCTCAGCGCGACGGGCGTGCAGGCGAGATCACGTCCCATGGCCAGCCTCGCCCCGACCGGAGCGAACAGATCCCGGCCGTGAAAGCTGTCGGACAGACGAGCGGGACGCCAATCCACCCGGAGTGCCCGCGCCCGATGGGCCTCGCGTGCGGCCATCGCCAATAGACCATTGTCCGGGCCCACCAGCCAGTGGCCGTCCGCCTCTATGGCCAGGGCGCGCCGATCGCTTCCCACCCCCGGATCGACCACGCAGACCAGCACGGCGGGACCCGGCAGGTCGCGCATCAGCCCGGGCAGCAGGTAGGCCGCCAGATCCGCTCGCCAGCGGGCGGCGTCCGACATCAGATCCACCACAGGGATGCCCGGAGCCAGGGCGGAGAGGACCGCCAGCGCTTGGCCCACATAGGGGCTGCCTGGGCCGAAATCGCTGACCAGGCAGATCAGGCGTGTGCTTGAAGTCGGCAAGAGTCGGCTGCTCCCAAAACGAGGAACCGGGCCCAAGGGCCCGGTTCGACATGCGGCACATCGCCATGGCTTACTCGCCGGCGTCGCTGTCGCTCGATGCGGGACGATCCACCAGCTCCACATAGGCCATCGGGGCCTTGTCGCCTTGACGGAACCCGCACTTGACGATTCGCAGGTAACCGCCGGGGCGCTCGAGAAAGCGGGGGCCCAGCTCGTCGAACAGCTTGCCCACCGCGGCGGCGTCGCGCAGCCGGGCGAAGGCGAGGCGACGCTTGGCCACACTGTCGCTCTTGGACAGGGTGATCAGCGGCTCGGCGACCCGACGTAGCTCCTTGGCCTTGGGCAGAGTTGTTCTAATCAGCTCATGGCGAAACAGAGAGCAGGCCATGTTGCGAAACATGGCAGTGCGATGACTGCTGGTACGGCTCAGCGGGCGTCCGGCTTTACGGTGGCGCATGGCTAGACTTCCTTACGACAAATCTCGATCAGGTGTCGATACTACTTGCTGGCCGCAAGCAGCTCTTCGATGTTCTCGGGAGGCCAGGCCTCCAGGCGCATGCCCAGGGACAGCCCGCGCGTCGCGAGCACGTCCTTGATCTCGGTGAGCGACTTCTTGCCCAGATTGGGTGTCTTGAGCAGCTCGACCTCGGTACGCTGAATCAGGTCACCGATCAGGAATATGTTCTCGGCCTTCAGGCAGTTGGCCGAGCGCACGGTCAGCTCCAGGTCGTCCACCGGGCGCAGCAGGATCGGATCCACCTCGGGGGTCTTCTCCTCGGTGCGACGCTCCTCCTTGGTCTCCAGATCGACGAAGATCGACAGCTGGCCTCGCAGGATGCTCGCAGCACGTCGAATCGCCTCCTCGGGCTCGATCGTGCCATCGGTCTCCAGATCTATGACCAGACGATCCAGGTCGGTGCGCTGCTCCACGCGTGCATCCTCGACCGAGTAGGCCACCCGACGCACCGGACTGAAGGATGCATCCAGCCTCAGGCTACCGAACAGGCGTTCTTCTCCCGCAACCTCGCGCACCGACGCGGGGACGTAGCCGCGCCCTCGCGCGACCTTGAGGGTCATGTTCAGCTCGCCAGCGTCGGTCAGATGGGCGATCACATGGTCGGGGTTGGCGATCTCCACATCGTGATCGAGGACGATGTCACTGGCTTGCACCACGCCCGGACCCTTCTTCCGTAGCGATAGAATCGCCTCCTCCCGGGTGTGCATACTCACCGCCAGATCCTTCATGTTGAGCAGGATCTCGAGCACGTCCTCCTGTACCCCGGGTATGCTGGTGTACTCGTGCAGCACCCCTTCGATCTCGGCCTCGATCACCGCGCTGCCCGGCATGGACGAGAGCAGGATGCGGCGCAACGCGTTTCCGAGGGTATGGCCGAAGCCACGCTCCAGGGGCTCCAGGGAGACCTTCGCATGACGATCGGTGATCGTCTGCACGTTGACGACGCGCGGCTTCAAGAATTCAGTGACGGACTCCGTCATGTGTCAACCCCTAAACGGTGAATCCTTACTTGGAGTACAGCTCGACGATCAGCGACTCGTTGATCTCGGCCGGCAGATCGTTGCGCTCGGGCAGACGCTTGAGCACACCTTTCATTGCCTTGGCGTCCACCTCGACCCACTCGGGAAAACCATACTGTTCGGCCACGGCCAGCGCGCTCTGTATCCGCAGCTGCTTGCGTGCGCTCTCCCGCACTGTAATCCCGTCTTCCGTACTCACCTGATAGGAGGCAATGTTGACCACTTGGCCGTTGACCTCAATGGCCTTGTGAGCGACCAGCTGCCGTGACTCGGCGCGGGTGGCCCCGAAGCCCATGCGATAGACCACATTGTCCAGGCGCTGCTCGAGCATCTGAAGCAGGATCTCTCCCGTATTGCCCTTGCGCTGACTAGCTTTCTGGTAATAGTTGCGGAACTGCCGCTCCATGACGCCGTACAGACGACGTACCTTTTGCTTTTCCCGCAGCTGTACGCCGTAGTCCGACAGCCGGCGACGACGCTCGCCCTGGATTCCAGGCGGCTTCTCCATGTTGCACTTGGTATCGATGGAGCGCGCCCGTCCCTTCAGGAACAGGTCGGTGCCTTCGCGGCGGCTGAGCTTACACTTGGGTCCGAGATATCTAGCCATTGCGCTACTCCGGAATCACACCCGACGCTTCTTCGGCGGTCTGCAGCCGTTGTGGGGAATAGGGGTCACATCGGTAATGCTGGTGATCTTGAACCCCACATTGTTCAGCGCACGCACCGCCGATTCGCGCCCCGGCCCCGGCCCCTTGACGTTGACGTCGAGATTCTTCACGCCATAGTCTTTCGCGCCCTGGCCGGCCCGATCCGCCGCAACCTGGGCGGCAAAGGGCGTGCTCTTACGCGATCCGCGAAACCCCGATCCGCCAGACGTCGCCCAGCAAAGGGCATTGCCCTGGCGATCGGTAATGGTAACGATCGTGTTGTTGAACGAGGCGTGGATATGAGCCACGCCGTCGGTCACGACCTTCTTGACCTTCTTGCGCGCTCGGCTGGTAGCTTTTGCCATGGATACTTATTCCTGGATATGCGAGTGGAGCCGACGGCCTCACGGCACCGGCTTCGTATGGATTACTTCCTGATCGGACGACGTGGGCCCTTGCGGGTCCTGGCGTTGGTGCGGGTACGCTGGCCCCGTACCGGAAGCCCGCGGCGGTGCCGAATGCCCCGGGTGCACCCCAGATCCATGAGACGCTTGATGTTCATGGAAACCTCGCGGCGCAGGTCGCCCTCCACCGAATACTTGGCCACCTCCGAGCGCAGCTGCTCGACCTCGGCCTCGCTCATATCCTGGATCTTGCGCTCCGGGGCAATGCCGCTCTCGACACAGATCTTCCCCGCAAGCGCGCGACCGATTCCGTAGATCGAAGTCAACGCGATCACCGCGTGTTTCCGGTCCGGAATGTTGACACCTGCAATTCGCGCCATCAGATGACTCCTGAACTCCCCGTGGATTGCGCCGCAAGCGCACAGAAACAGGGAAGAATACCTTAAGACAATCGCTCCAGCAAGGGCTGGAGACCTTGGCGCAAGCGCTGAGCCTTCGGGGTCCGACGGACCGAGGAGGTCATGCTTGCAAGTCCGTATCTGGCCCTGCGTAGCCGGTCCTTCGCCCAGGGCTCCCTTGGTTTACCTGACCATCGCGGTGCTTCCTGCGACTCTGTGCTTGCCATCCCGGGCTCGGCATCGAGCCACCAACAAGCCCCAGCGCGGCCATCCTTGGCGCGTCGTTCGCCGTGCGTCTTGCGACTCTTTAGTAGCCTTCCTTGGCGCAGCTTTTGGGGAGCTATCCAGCCCCAGCCCCGCCATCCTTGGCGGGTCGTTCGCCGTGCGTCTTGCGACTCTTTAGTAGCCTTCCTTGGCGCAGCTTTTGGGGAGCTATCCAGCCCCAGCCCCGCCATCCTTGGCGGGTCGTTCGCCGTGCGTCTTGCGACTCTTTAGTAGCCTTCCTTGGCGCAGCTTTTGGGGAGCTATCCAGCCCCAGCCCCGCCATCCTTGGCGGGTCGTTCGCCGTGCGTCTTGCGACTCTTTAGTAGCCTTCCTTGGCGCAGCTTTTGGGGAGCTATCCAGCCCCAGCCCCGCCATCCTTGGCGGGTCGTTCGCCGTGCGTCTTGCGACTCTTTAGTAGCCTTCCTTGGCGCAGCTTTTGGGGAGCTATCCAGCCCCAGCCCCGCCATCCTTGGCGGGTCGTTCGCCGTGCGTCTTGCGACTCTTTAGTAGCCTTCCTTGGCGCAGCTTTTGGGGAGCTATCCAGCCCCAGCCCCGCCATCCTTGGCGGGTCGTTCGCCGTGCGTCTTGCGACTCTTTAGTAGCCTTCCTTGGCGCAGCTTTTGGGGAGCTATCCAGCCCCAGCCCCGCCATCCTTGGCGGGTCGTTCGCCGAGCTTCCTTAGTCCACTGGACTAAGGGTCTCGGCTCACCCACTGGACCAAAATGATTGGCTCAACCCTGCCGTTGTTTGTGGCGGCCGTCTTTGCAGATCACGCGCACAGCGCCTTTGCGGCGGATGATCTTGCAGTGCCGACAAATCTTCTTCACGGAAGCCTGGACTTTCATGGACTTGATCTCCGAAATTTCTGAAATTTCCGCCGTTGCAGATCAGCGCCCCATGCCACCGCCCCTGAGGTTCGCCTTCTTCATCAGCCCCTCGTACTGATGGGACATCAGATGCGCCTGCACCTGCGCGATGAAATCCATGATCACCACCACGATGATGAGCAGCGAGGTGCCTCCGAAATAGAAGGGCACCTGCCAGCCGATGATCAGGAATTCCGGCAATAGACAGACCAGTGTGATGTAGATGGCGCCCCAGAAGGTCAGCTTCGTCATCACGCCGTCGATATACTTGGCCGTCTGGACACCCGGGCGTATTCCGGGGATGAACGCACCCGAGCGTTTCAGGTTGTCGGCCGTCTCCTTCGAGTTGAACACCAGCGCGGTGTAGAAGAAGCAGAAGAAGACGATGGCCAGGGAATACAGGAGCACGTAGATCGGCTCGCCCGGCGAGAGCTTGCCCGCGATGCCCTGAAGCCAGCGCATGTTCTCGTTGGAGCCGAACCACTGTGCGATGGTGCCAGGGAACAGGATGATGCTCGAGGCAAAGATCGGCGGGATCCCCCC
>Ga0210096_1000236_pt1 | contig 20925 bp, 15 predicted proteins | sample China_Galinas_PW_4_FD_184864 | JGI IMG/M metagenome (GOLD analysis project Ga0210096, IMG submission 184864) | Wetland microbial communities from San Francisco Bay, California, USA, that impact long-term carbon sequestration - China_Galinas_PWA_D2... | ecosystem: Environmental > Aquatic > Marine... | reverse complement strand
GGCAAAGGCATAGACCCCCAAGCCGCCTGCCAGATGGCCCTGGTCACCCCGCTGACCGACGATCCGGATATGCGGGATACCCTGGGCGCGGCGGTGGGGACGTTCTTTTAGCGGCCAGCGGCCAGCTACCAGCGGCCAGCGGCCAGCGGCCAGCGGCCAGCGGCCAGCGGCCAGCGGCCAGCTACCAGCGGCCAGCTACCAGCGACGCAACGATGAGGCGATGATGGATTACCGGCGATTAAGCGTCTGGGAGAAAGCCCATGAGCTTACTCTCATGGTATACAGGGCAACTGCTGCCTTCCCAGACGCGGAGCGGTTCGGGCTAACTTCCCAGCTTCGGCGAGCTGCTGTCTCCATACCTTCCAACATTGCTGAAGGCGCGGGTCGAGGCAGCGATAAGGACTGGGCGCGTTTTATCGGGATCGCCCTGGGCTCCACCAACGAGCTGGAATACCAACTTCTGCTGTGCCGTGACTTGGGATACCTGGACAAGGTGCCATACCGGGAGCTGCTCGACCTTTGTCAGGAAGTCCGTCGAATGCTCACCGGTTTCCGCCACACTCTGGACGCTTCGACCAATTAGCTAGCGGCCTGCCGCTGGAAGCTGGCTGCTGGCCGCTGGGAGCTAACCACCGATGACCATCGATTTCAGCGAATACGTCTCCTGTCTCAAGACCGATCCGGAGCACGAGCATCGGCAGGCACTGGAATCCGCCTACCACGAGGCGGCGCGGATCATGTCCCCTCAGGGACTGGACCACTACCTCACGGGCATGAAGGCGATGTGCGCCCTGAATAAGGGGGAGGACCTGATCCTGACCTACGTCCAAGAGATGCCGGGGGTGGCCAAGGAGGTGGGCGAGGACGTCATCCCAGAGGTGGTCGGCGCCCTGATGAAGCTTGCCTCGCACACCTCGGGCACCGTGATCACCCTGGTGATGGCCAACATGCCCCTGGCCGCCCAGCGCCTGGGCGACGCCGACGTGCTGCGCGGCTACCTCAGCCTGCTGCATCAGCTGGCCGGCAAGGCACCGCGCGGGCTGCGCCCGATGATGGAGAACATGGATGAGCTGCTCTCCAAGCTCACCCTGGGCGGGCTGCGCCGCTGGGCGCTGTGGGGCGCCCAGGCCCATGCGCGGGACCTGGACGGGCAGATGGCCTATTTCGGCCTGAAGACCGACTCGGCCCGGGCCGTGCTGCAGAAGGAGCGGCGAGGCACCCTGTTCGTCGACAACCAGCGCAAGCTCAACTTCTACCTGCGCGCCCTGTGGGCCCGCGCCTTCTTCATGCGCCCGACCTCGGGCGACTACGAGAGCCGCCAGGGGCTCAAACCCTTCATCGACGACTTCCAGATCCACCTGCCGGACGCCTTCGACAGCTTCCGCGGCATCAAGGGCATCGAGGTCTATCGCGCCGCCGCCGCCCACTGTGCCGCTCACATGGTGTATACGCACCAGCCCATCAGCGCCGAGCAGCTCAGCCCCGCGCAGATGAAGCTCATCGAGCTGTTCGAGGACGCGCGCATCGAATACCTGGCCATCCGGGACTTCCCGGGCTTGAAGAAGCTGTGGCTGAGCTTCTTCACCTCCCCCCTGACGCCGAGCGACGAGGCCAGCGAGCTGCATCCGATGATGGACCTGATGATGCGCACCGCCCAGGCCCTTCTGGACGAGGGCTACCGAGACGAGGATCCGCTGATCAACGATTCCGCAACCGCCTTCCGCGCGGCACTGACCCAGCGTCCCGAAGACAACCAGATCAGCTGGGACGCGGGTGTGACCTTCTACAACGCCCTGATCCACCGAGTGGCCCTGCCCAACCTGCGTGTCCTGGAGAGCTGGCCGTTGCCTTACCGGGACGACAACCGCTACGTCTGGGCGTTCAGCGAGAACCTCTTCCTGGAGCGCGGGATAGACTACCTGCCCGCCCGCCACCAGCAGGTGCGCCGAACCGTCTCGGCCATCGAGATGGCCAACGAGGTGGACTGCGAGTTCGCAGGAGACGACGCCCAGGAGATCTGGACCTGCGCGACCGAATTCTTCCCTTACGAAGATATGGGCGTCAGCTACAACGAGATGTGGGGCAAGGAGCCGGTGTCCGAGCCCCATCACTACGACGAGTGGGACTACCACGTACAGCTCGCCCGGCCGGAATGGGCCACGGTGATCGAGCGCCGCCAGCCCAAGGGCGATCCCGAGCGGATGGACGAAATCCTCACCAAGCACAAGCCGATCGCATCGCGCATCCGCCACCTCATCGACGCCCTGCAGCCCCAGGGAATCGTGCGTCGGCGTGGCTACGAGGAGGGCGAGGAGCTGGACCTGAACGCGGCCGTGCGGGCCATGATCGACATCCGCCGGGGCATCATGCCGGACCCGCGCATCAACATCCGCATCACCCGCCACATAAGGGACCTGTCCATCGTGGTGTTGATGGATCTGTCGGAATCCACGAATGAGAAAGTGGGCGTCTCCGAGGGCGAGCCGGGCTACGACGAGGCGCCCAGCGTGCTGGATTTGACCCGCGAGTCCACCGGCCTGCTCGCCTGGGCCATCGACTCCATCGGCGACAACTTCGCCGTGCACGGCTTCGCCTCCGACGGCCGCCACGACGTGCAGTACTACCGCTTCAAGGACTTCCAGCAGCCCTACGACGACGAGGCCAAGTCACGCCTGGCCGGCATGCAAGGCGGCCTGTCCACTCGCATGGGCGCGGCGCTGCGCCACGCCGGCTGGCACCTCAGCCAGCAGCCCGCCCAGAAGCGCCTGGTCCTGCTGGTCACAGACGGCGAGCCGGCTGACATCGACGAGCGCGACCCCCAGTACCTGCGCCACGACACCAAGAAGGCGGTGGAGGACCTGGCTTCTAAAGGGATTTATACCTATTGCCTCACGTTGGATCCCCAGGCCGACCGCTACGTTGCCCGGATCTTCGGGGAGAACAACTACTCGATCGTCGATCACGTCGAGCGGCTGCCCGAGCGGCTGCCGGCGGTCTTCGCAGCGCTGACGGGATAAAGGACACGCAAACCGCCAATACGCCAAGGACGCCAAGAAAAGACGAAGAGAAGACTGAGCCGCAGAGGGCGCAGAATTCACGCAGGGATAGGCCGTCTACATCTCGTTCCCACGGTCCCCCGTGGGAACGCATACCGGAGCTCCAACCGGTACCCTACTCCGCAAGCGATCGCCAACCCCGCCCCGGACGGACCCACTCCATGGACAGAGGCCGCCAACACTTCGCCGCGCCCGACCAACCCCATCTCCTCACCTGCACGGTGCTGCAATGGTTACCCTAGAAACCGCAGTTGACCGCTTCGAGTGCCTAGCAAGTGATTGTTTTGCTGATGGGTATTGAGAAATCTAGGACTCACCCGCGAGGTGAGGGGCGCTACGACCACCAGGGCACGCACGGCGCGGCGCCTGGCGGCGTTACAACTCGTTGGAATAGTGTGACTATTCCGCCTCGTGTTCGAGTAGTTGCGTCGATTCACTGGATCGACAGGTCTACTCTCACCTTGCCAGGCACCACGCCGCACGCACCCTGGCGGCCGTCCAACTGCGGTTTCTAGGGTTACCCGTCTCACCCGTCCCGAGACATGCTGCTCTATTTATTCTGCTTGACCCTTGACCAAGGATTTCAGACGCCCTCCTTTTCATTCGTGCCCGATGAGCCCGCATAATCCGCATAAGACTCTCGCAGCTCGGCGAGCTGTTTTCTCACATCGTCAGCCACTTCCAGAATTTCCGTTGGAGCGCGGACATCTTCTCCATTCTCCAGTCGCAGCGCCACTATCAATGGATCGAGCTGCTGACTCTTTTCCGCTTCAGACTCCAAGATTTCAAGGAGCAATTTGGCGGGCACAGGGAACACCGCCAAACCCAATGTACCAAGCTGGAACACCCTCAGAACTAGCGCGTCTTTTCCCGGAAATTGGTGATACCACTTGCGGTAAAGGCCACGTGCAACATCAAAACCTGCTGCCCACTGCACTCCGAGAATGCCTTCGACGACTGATCTCTGTAGCACACCGGTGTTTTCGCCAGCAAATCGATCAACAATATCCGAGAAGCTCGAAACCGCATCATCGACGCGACCTTCCTCGAGAAACACGGAACCACATTTCGACAACGCTTGAGCAACCACTTCTCTCAATGCTACCTCACGACTTTCACCGAAGCGGATAAGGATTTGCTCGAAATTTGCAACCGCATCTTCGCGCCGCCCCATTCTTAACAAGGCAAGACCTCGGTTCAAGAGAGCCTGCGAGATTGGTCCGTCAAGCGATTCTTTTCGCATCTCTGCAAATCGCTCGAGCGCTTCCGAATAGGTGGAAAACTCCTCTTCTAGCTTGCCGAGATCGCCCTGAACGAGGCCGCAGTTAACATATGCATTTGCAACTTCGACCTGAACCCCGTCCAGTTCAGTGTCGCCGAAACGGTCGACAACTTCACGGAAACTCGCTAATGCGCCCTCGCGACGATCTAAAGCTCTCAAGAGTCGGCCACGCGTATTAAGTAAATGCGCGAGCACGTGCGCAACCATCTTTATCTGCTGCGGACCATTTGTCTCACGAAGCAAGGAAAAAGCGTCCTCGCAGTTTGAAACAGCATTTTCGAACTGGCCTTGGGTTTCGAATACCGCGGCACGTAGGCCACAGCCAATCGCAAGGGACAGCCGAATGACTGGATCGTCTACACCTCTAAATCGGTCTAGAATCTCCTTCACATACTGCAAAACAGACGGATATTCGAACTGGTTCATCGCCTTAAACGCCAGCAACAAGCGAGCCTGCACCCACTGAACAGCTTGCCCCTTGCCACCCAGCGCACTTTCAAAGTCATCGAAAGACATAACCCCTATGAGTGTCGCCGGAGCGTCGTCGTCAGTCGTCATCGCAAGCCGGAGCCCGTGTCTGATCGCGGGGGCATCACGACATTCCTTAATCAGAGAAGCCACCGCGGACTGGAGATCGGCTCCCGTATAAAACGCCGCCATGAACCTCACCAATCCCTGAACGACCGCCGCCTCGTTACGCTCTCGCCTGAGCTTGTAATAGATGCTATAGAGCCGTTCTACAGCTGCGTAGTGTTTATGCTTGGCGCCATTTTGATCGACCGTAACTGCCCCGCGGCTGACCAATCGGCCGAGCAACGAAGAGGTAGCACGGATTTCGATACGCGCCCGCTGCGCCACTTCCCGGGCCGTGGATGGCTGCCACAGATCGATCAAGGCCAAGTAGACTCGGCGCTCCTTCGGTGCGAGGGCGTCGAGGTGGCCACGGAAGTACTCGGTGTGGTCGTCGATCAGCGTGACCAGCTCCTCCATCAATTGGCGCATGGAATGGTGGCGGGAGAAGCCCGCGATAAAGATCAGTAGGCGGGGGCTCCCGCCCGTGAGGATTTGCAACGGCCTAGTCTCTCTCGCACCAATCGCGTCGCCTGTCACTGCTCCCCAAAGGCGTCGACATTCGTCACAGTCCAAAGGTGGCAGGGCGATCTCGCGGAAGGTTTCGAAGAAGGGTTGCTCAGCCTTATCAAGCGTGGCGAAGCGGCTGGTGGCGGTGGCGATCACTATGATCCTGGGCTCGTTCTGCAACACCTTGCGCAGCTGCCAGCCGAAATCTTCACCGGCGTCGGAGGCTAGGTCCTGGAGATTCTCGACCATCAGTACCAGGCGTCGATCCAGCTCGTCAGCGGCATCGAGCACAGCGGCGCGGGCGCGCTGCTCCAAGATCTTGTCGTCCATGATCTCGGCCAACTGGGCTCGGGTCTGACGTACCACTTCCGCCTTTTCGGGGTGCTCGCGAGCCAGGGCGTTGGCCAGATGCAGCAGGCATTCGAGCCAGAAGTCGGCGATACCGAGTACCTCCATGCTTTCTTCCATGAAACGGACCGGCAGCAGGCGGGCGGCCAGGGCAGGGGCTCGGCGCAGCTCGGCGGCGACCCGGGCCAGCAACATGGTCTTGCCTCGCCCGCGCGGTGCGACGACCAGCAGGTGCTGGTTGGAATCGGCGTCCAGATTCTCGCGTAGCACCTCCAGGATCGTGTCGAGCTGCTGGCCCCGCACCACGAACTGACGGACGATCTCCTGGTCGGTCTGCAGGGCGCCCGGGTTGAACTTGCGCAGGGTCGTTGCTCGGGCGGCCTCCCCGGTCATGGCCGCTCTCCCCCGTTCGCCTTCAAGCGCTGACATAATGGTTCGTAATGGCGCTGATATCTCGCTCGCCACCAGTCCCTCAGCAAAGTGGACTCGAAGCTATAGCCGTCCGCAGATCGACCGAGATAGCCGTCGTGCTGCAGCACTTCCAAGACGTCGGTCACTCGATCGGCAACGTCGGGGATCAGGAGGCTGTACAGCCTGATCAGGCAACGCTGTGCGACTTCATCGACGCAGCCGTTGATCGCGGCTTCCGAGAGGATCTCCATGGCGATCTCGTGCGTCTCCGGGTCGAGTGCCTCACGCAAGCGGTTTTCGTAGTGCGCGAGGTCGTTTTGGCCCGAAGGACCGAGCATGCCGTTCTTGTAGAGCCGATCGACATCCTCAAGCGACATGCGGTCGCGTCGGTGCATCACAGCGTCTTCCCGGAGACGCGTGAAGAACGCCTGGACGTGATGGGGTATGCCGACACCGAGCAGCTCGTAGACCTTGGAAGAAACCCCCGGGTCAAGCCCGATCCGGTAGTGGTTGGCAAGTGCCTCGAAGCAGGCAAGGCTGGTCTCGCGGTCCCAGGGCCCGACCCGGAAAGTAGGCTCCAGGTGATTGATGCGGTCAGAAAGGCCGAGCCGACGCACCAAAGGCTCCAGACCGATGCTTCCGGAGACGACAATGACTAAGCTTCCGTCGGAGTGGGTCTGCAGCTGGCGCCGCAGCCAGCTGAGAAAATTCTCGACCCGCTGCTTTCCGACCCCGCCTTCTGCTCTGTTCAACAGCCGGCTGAGAAAGATCGGTAGCTCGTCGATTACCAGGAAGACCGGCTGTTTATACTTGGCACAATCGGAGAGCAACTCCTCACCGCGGCCTTTCCAGGAGCCGGCATCCAAGCCGGCACGGACCTTAACTTTGAAATCGTAAGCGCTGATCTCTTCGATATTGTCGGTGACATAGTTGCGCAGACGCTCGGCGAAGCGGGTCAACAATCCGCGTACCGGGTGACCGGCTTCGGCAATCTCGGCGATCAAGTCTTCCGGATTTTCGGCATCCTCGACATCCGCGAACAGAAAGGCCCAGCCGTCCTGCGCCAGGCGCCGGCCCAGCTCGCGAGCGATGCTGGCCTTGCCCATACGCCGCTGCCCGGTCAGGAGAACGTGGTTACCGGCCTCGACGCGAGATCTCAACAGAGCCAGCTCGGGCTCCCTATCGAAGAAATCCACTCCTACTACCCAACGCCCCATTGCTGATTTCATACTCGACATCGCAGCACCTCCGACTTCAACAGTTTTGTTGATCGTAGTTTTCAACAAAACTGTTGTCAACATTTTTGTTGAACAACGAGTGAGCCCTGCCGTATCGCGAGACCGAGGGTCCGCGTTGTCGCGGATATTTCCTACGAGTCGATCCTTAGCCCAATCAAACGGAATCAGTGATGCGCTGACGCTGTTCGTCGTGATGCCGCGGTGATTCCGTGCGAACGACATTGAACATCGACGACGTGCTGGAGCGCGCGAGAACCCTCTCCGCAAAGCTCCACGCTCCGTTCAACAAGGTCATCAACGAGGCACGGCGGGCGGGGCTGGAGCAGGTCGAGAAGCCCGCCAAACAGCGTCCTTTCGTGCCGGAAGATCGTTGCTCTTGATCCGGCGAGCCTGGGCGGCGCGCAAAACCTTGGAATCGAGGTGGCCAGGGACTCATTGAGCCCACTGTAGACGTAGCGCTCAGGCACAGAGCTAAGAGGCTGGGCGCCCAGCGGTTAGAATCCGCCCTAATCCTCCGACGCACCGACGTAAACATCGACCATGCCTATCCGGATCACCGTGTCCGACATCCGTACTGCCGTCGGCAGCACGTTGTTCACCCGAGGCCAAGCCTACTTCTTCCAGGGCAGGGTCCGGGCAGTCGAGACTGCCGAGGAGAGCTCGACCCGGGTCATCTTCGAATCGGAGGTGGTGGGCAGCGCCGATCGGCAGTACGAGCAAACGGTGAAGATCTTTCGGGTCCAGGGCTACACCACCATCGAAGGCCACTGCAGCTGCGCCGTGGGCCACAACTGCAAGCATGTGGCGGCCGCCTGTCTGGCGTATCAGCAGGAGACCGCCTCCACTCAGTCGACAGCGGAGCCGTCCCGTGATACCGCCTCGGTGGTCGCCTGGCTGCGCGACCTTGCCGTCGAGGCCTCGGATGCTCCGGGCAGCGCGACGGGTGACAGGCTGACCTATGTGCTGGTCCCACCGCCCCCCGCTCTCCAGCCGTTCGACCTACGCTCGCGAAGTCCCGCCGTCCCGCTGGGCCCCGTACCTCACGGAGCCCGGGTCCAGCTGCGCCTGAGTCGGCCCCGTAAGAACGGCACGGGACTGACCAAGGGCAGAGAGGTGGGCTTGGACTACCTGTTCCTATTCCGCGGCGGGTCCTACGTGGGGGCCCCGGAATGGGAGATCGGACCGCTGCTCAATGCATTGGGGGGCATACACTATTACGGTCATACCGGCCCCTTGCTCCTCGAAGGCAGTGCCGCCCGCCTGGCCCTGCGGAAGATGATCGCTACCGGACGCTGCCACTGGGCATCGACGGCCAGTCCGCCGCTGGGACCCGGAGAGCCCCGTAAGCTGCAGGTTGCCTGGAAGGAAGCGCCCGGCGAGAGGCTGCGCCTGGTGGTGAGCAGCGAGCCACCGGCCCGGCTGCTTCCCACCGAACCGCCTATGTATCTGGACCCCGGCTGCAACACAGCCGGCGACCTGAGCACGCCGGGAATCAACGGGGCGCAGCTGAAGGGCCTGCTCAAGGCACCGACCTTGTCCCTGGCCCAGGCCGAGGACATCAGCCGGATCATGGCGCAGAGCTTCCCGACCCTGCCCCTGCCCACCCCCAGGCCGGTCAAGACCCGCGAGAACTGCGGCGCCGTCCCCATCCCCTGCTTGCGGATCTTTGGCATGACCACGCCTGGCAACGCTCATGTTCATGCCGTGGCCCTCGATTTTCTCTACGCCGGGGACCGGGTCCCGGCGCTGCCGACAGGTCCGCACAGCCTGTTGGAGACCCCAGACGGCCTGGTCCGGGTAGAGCGGGACCCGGGAGCGGAGGACAAGGCGGTCCTCTTGCTCTTCTCCGCCGGGTTCGCCCCGATGGACTCCAGCCTGATGCGCATGCCTGGCCCCCTGCTCTGCTTCATGGACGCCCCGAGCGTCATGCTGAGTGCCAGTCGCTGGTCCGTCTTTCTCCAGGAGCGAGTACCCCAGCTGGAGGCGGACGGCTGGCGGATCGAGACCGACGACAGCTTCCTGATGCGCTTCGACCCGGGCGAGTGGAGCGCGACCCTGGACGAGCCCGAAGCAGGGGGCAACGACTGGTTCGGGCTGCGCTTCGACCTGGAGCTGGAGGGCCGGCGTCTGCCCCTACTGCCCCTGATTGCGCCGCTGCTCGAGCTGGACCCGGACCGGCCCCTGCCCGAAAGGCTCAGCGTGCCGCTGGACACCCCGGGTGAGCCCCAGTCTCACCGCTACGTCGACCTGCCGACCGAGCAGCTGCGCCCCTTTCTGGAGACCCTGCGCGAGCTCTTTGACCGCGCACCGCCGGGCGCTGATGGCCTGATGCGCCTGTCGCGCTTCGATGCCGCCAGCCTGAACGATCTGGAGGCGGCCGGCACCCGACTGCACGGTGGCGCCCAGCTGCGGGAGCTGGCTGCCCGGCTGGCGGATTTCGAGGGCATCGCCCGGGTCGATGCCCCTCGGGGACTCGAGGCGCAGCTGCGTCGCTACCAGCGGCAGGGCCTCGATTGGCTGCAGTTCCTGCGCCAGTACCGCTTCGGCGGCATCCTGGCGGACGATATGGGGCTGGGCAAGACCGTACAGACCCTGGCCCACCTACTGCTGGAGAAAGAGGCCGGGCGGCTGGAGCGGCCCGCCCTGATCGTGGCCCCGACCAGCCTGATGGGCAACTGGCGCCGCGAGGCCGAGCGTTTCACCCCGGATCTGCGAGTGCTGGTGCTGCACGGCCCCGATCGCAGCGACCAATTCGAGGCCATCGGCGAGCACGACCTCGTGATCACCACCTATCCCCTGCTGCCCCGCGACAAGGAGACCTTCGGCAAGGAGAGCTACAGCTTCCTGATCCTGGATGAGGCGCAGAACATCAAGAATCCGAAGTCCAAGGCCGCCGGGGTGGTACGTAGTCTGCGCACCGAGCAGCGGCTCTGCCTCACCGGCACCCCCATGGAGAATCACCTGGGCGAGCTCTGGGCCCAGTTCGATTTCCTGCTGCCGGGATTCCTGGCCGACGAGAATCAGTTCAAGCGCTACTGGCGTACCCCCATCGAGACCCACGGCGACCGGGAGCGCCAGGTGCGGTTGGCCCGCCGGGTGGCCCCCTTCATGCTGCGCCGACGCAAGCAAGACGTGCTCGAAGAGCTGCCTCCCAAGACCGAGATCATACGGTCCGTTCCCCTGCACGCGGATCAGGCCGCCCTCTACGAGAGCATCCGCCTGTCCATGGAGAAGCGGGTACGCCAGGCCATCGCCGCCCAGGGCCTGGCCCGCAGCCACATCACCATCCTCGATGCCCTGCTCAAGCTGCGCCAAACCTGCTGCCATCCACGCCTGCTCTCCCTGGCGAGCGCCTCCAAGGTGAAGCATTCGGCCAAGCTCGACCTGCTGATGGAGATGCTGCCGGAGCAGCTCGAAGAGGGGCGCCGCATCCTGCTGTTCTCCCAGTTCACCACGATGCTCGGCCTGATCGAGCAGGAGCTGACGCGGCGCGGCATCGCCTACGCCAAGCTCACCGGCCAGACCCTCAAGCGCGACGAGGCCATAGAGCATTTCCGCTCGGGCGAGGTGGCCGTGTTCCTGATCAGCCTGAAGGCGGGAGGCGTGGGACTCAACCTCACCGAGGCCGACACCGTGATCCTCTACGACCCCTGGTGGAACCCGGCGGTGGAGACCCAGGCCGCAGACCGCGCCCACCGGATCGGCCAGGACAAGCCGGTGTTCGTCTACAAGCTGATCACCGAGGAGACGGTCGAGGAGAGGATACTCGCCCTGCAGGCGAAGAAGCAGGCACTGGCCGAGGGGGTCTACCGGGAAGGCGAGTCCCAACAGGCGGAGGGACTGACCGCCGAGGACCTGCAGGCGCTGTTCGCGCCTTTGGAAAAGGACGGATGAGCGACGGCCTGCCGTGCAGGCGTGGCTGATTAGATGGAACGGGTGAGAACCGCCAAGGCCCCGAAAGAGCGAAGACCAGAAAGCTCAACCACAGAGGGCACAAAGGCTGCGAAAGTCCACTGAACCTCGCTCTGGCGTTCTTCGGTGAGTTCGGACGGGGCCATCCATGGCGACACTTTGGGGATCTTGCTACCGCCAGCCCGGACTTCCTGTCCGTGCGTCCGCCGGGCTGCGAAAGTCCACTGGACTTTCGGTCCTGGCTCACCCCGCCCGGAAAGGCAGCACCCTCAGCGCGCCGGTTTCGCGGACCCCCTCGCGTATCTTGTCCTCGGCGCGATCCAGCGCCTTGGGCAGGTCGCTCATGAGCCGGCGCTGGGTGTCGCGCAGGCCCTTCCGATAGAAGACCAAGTCGATGGGCGCAGGCTCGACCAGGGAGCACGGCTGGTCGGCCGGGAGCATCACCCAGGCGAGCAGGATGAGCCGCCCGCCGTGGCCGTCGCGCACCGCATAGCCCTGGCTGTCGACAAAGATGATCTCCTCGTCCGTGACCACCGCCTGGAACTGCATGCTGCGCACGGGCACGAACACACAGTCCGGCGGGCTGCGCCTGAGCAGCAGACGACAGCGGTTGTAGAGCCCGGCGGGGATGCTGGTTCGCTCGCGCTCGACCTCCGCCGGCCGGAAGAAGGTAACCTGCTGGTAATGCATCAATCGTCCTCGCCCAAATCCGGCGTCCAACCAAGGCCGCGGGCTCGAGCGACCGCCTCGCGATAGATCCGCTCGTGACGCTCGCGCAGCTCAGGCGGCAGACGTGAGGCCAGATGGCCGTAGGGCTGCCAGGCCTCGGTGACCTTATCGTAGAGGCTGTCCAGTCCCTGTACCGTCCAGCCTTCGCAGGTCTCGCTCTCCGGGATCAGCCCGAACACCCAGGCGTCCCGGATGATGTTGCCGGTCGGATTCATGGCCCCTTTGGGGTCCTTGTGGATGCCGGTGTAGCGTTTGGTCTCGCGCATGATCGGGTTGCCCGTTGGGTTGCTCCAGATGGAGCCGATTATCCTGGAAAAAGCAGATGAACCGCCAAGGCACCAAGATCACCACGTTTTTCAAGAAACCATCCGGAACACGACAGTCATCTTTTGGGTGCAACACGTGCTTTCCCATTCGGTGCGTACATACCTCCGCATCCTCTGCGTCTTGGCAGCTCGAACTGCGGTTTTTCGGACTGTGTCAGGGCACGCGGCAAGAGCGGGGCGGCTCACTGGCCGTCGGCCTTCGCCTCGCCGTCGGCCTCCTGCGCGGGCTCGAGCTCCAACGAGACCGAGTTGATGCAATAGCGTAGCCCCGTCGGCCGGGGCCCGTCAGGGAAGACATGCCCGAGGTGAGCGTGGCAGCGACGGCACAGCACCTCGGTACGAAGCATGCCAAGGCTGGAATCCCCCTCGGTCGCCACCGCTTCGGCGGCTATGGGCTGCCAGAAGCTGGGCCAGCCGGTCCCGGAATCGAATTTTTCCCTGGAGGAAAACAGGGGTGTACCGCAGCAGGCACAGACATAGGTGCCCGGCATCTTGGTGGCATAGTATTGGCCGGTGAAGGCCCGCTCGGTGCCCTTCTGCCGACACACCTCGTACTGCTCGGGACTCAGCTCCGACTTCCACTGCTCCTCGCTCTTGTCTATCTCGTCGCACATGGTGGTCTCCGGAGTTGGCGTGGATAAAGAGACTATCGACGGTTGGAAAGCCCTTCTCCTCTCTCTATACTCGGCGATTCGCCGATTCCCCACCGTTACGCATTAGTATTCCGGATATAGCCATGAGCTTCCAGTCCTTCCACCCGCCCGTGCGCACTCTGATGGGCCCCGGCCCTTCGGATGTGCACCCGCGCATCCTCGAGGCCCTGTCCCGCCCCACCATCGGCCACCTAGACCCGGCGTTCGTGGAGATGATGGAGCAGACCAAGAGCCTGCTCCAATACGCCTTCCAGACCGGAAACCCCCTGACCATGCCGGTCTCCGCGCCGGGCTCGGCGGGGATGGAGGCCTGCTTCGTCAACTTGGTAGAGCCGGGCGACAAGGTGATCGTATGCCAGAACGGGGTGTTCGGCGGACGCATGAAGGAGAATGTGGAGCGTTGCGGCGGCTCGGCGGTGATGGTCCAGGACGAATGGGGCCGGGCAATTGATCCCCAGAAGCTGGAGGACGCCCTCCGCGCGAATCCGGACACACGGATACTGGCCTTCGTCCATGCCGAGACCTCTACAGGGGCCCAATCCGACGCCGAAACTCTGACGAAGCTGGCCCATGACCACGACTGCATAGCCGTCGTGGACGCGGTCACCTCCCTGGGAGGCACCCCGGTCAAGGTGGACGAATGGGGAATAGACGCCATCTACTCGGGTACCCAGAAGTGCTTGTCCTGCACCCCGGGGTTGTCGCCCGTGAGCTTCGGCGAGCGGGCCCTGGAGAAGGTCAAGCGGCGCTCGACCCGGGTTCAGAGCTGGTTCATGGACCTGAATCTGGTAATGGGCTACTGGGGCAGTGGCCAGAAGCGTTCCTACCACCACACGGCGCCGGTCAACGCCCTGTACGGCCTGCACGAGGCCCTGCTGATACTCCGCGACGAAGGCCTGGAGAACGCCTGGGCGCGCCATGAGCAGAACCATCTGGCCCTCAAGTCCGGGCTGGAGGCCATGGGACTGGAGCTGATCGTGCCCGAATCGGAGCGCCTGCCCCAGCTCAACGCCGTCGGCATCCCGGCGGGGGCGGACGACGCGACGGTGCGCGCGCACCTGCTCCGGGAGTACAACCTGGAGATTGGCGCAGGCCTGGGCGACCTGGCAGGCAAGGTCTGGCGCATCGGCCTGATGGGGAACAGCAGTCGGGCCGAGAACATCCTGCTGTGTGTCGGGGCTCTGGGAGCGGTGCTGTCGGGCATGGGTGTGAAGATCGATTTGGGGGCGGCTCTATCCGCAGTGCAGGAGCGACTAAGGGGACAGAGGTGAGGGAGGGCTAGTGACTAGCTACAAACAACCGCGCTTCGCGCGCAGCGCCCAAGGACACCGTAAGCCTGGCAAGCACCATTAACAGCTAGCTGTTCTCCCCGATGACCTTCCGACCACGCTGGCGGGACTCGTGATACCCTACGTGCTTATAGCAAGCCGAAATCACCCCTCTTCCCGCGTCACCCAAGCCCTGCGGAAACTTCTCCGCCCCAGGTTAGATCCAACCATGAGCATGCGTCGCCGTCCGCCCCGCAGCTGGACCTTCAAGATCGCAATTGCCCTGCTGGCCGTCTTGATGTTCTACATCGGCCTCCAACTGGGCACTCTCTATCAGCGCGAGACGCTGGAGAATCTCTCCGCCACCGTGCTGCCCGAGCCCTGGACGGTCGAGCCCTTCAAGCTGATCGACCAGGATGGCCAGCCCTTTACGGCGGACAACCTCAGGGCCCAATGGGACTTCCTGTTCTTCGGCTACACCCACTGCCCGGACGTCTGCCCCACGACCCTGGCCATGCTCAGCCGGGTCTACAACCGCCTGGCGGCCAGGCCGAAGCTACAGGCAAGGACACGCGTGTTGTTCGTCTCCGTGGACCCCGCCCGGGACACCCCCGAGCAGCTCAAGGGCTTCGTCAGCTATTTCGGTCCCGAGTTTCTGGGCGTCACGGGAAGCGAGGCGGAGATCGAGAAGGTCACCTCCCAGCTCAACATCTATTACCAGCGCCACGCACCGCCGGAGGGGTCCGAAGACTATGCGGTGGACCACAGCGCCTCGCTGCTGGTGGCCGATCCCCAGGGACGCATCCGGGCAGTTTTCGCGGGCGTCTACGACCCGGCAGCCGTCGCCGCAGACTTCACCAAGATCGCAGACTATTTCGGAGAATGACGACATGGTGCGCAGGATGATGGCTGGCGGCATGGAGCACCACCATCACCACTGAAGAGCTACCGCCTATGCCGCGGCGAGCGAGTGCGGCCGACCGGCTGTTCGCGCTGCTGCTGCATCTGCTCCCCCACCACCTGCTCTCCAAGGGCATGTATTGGCTCGCCCGGTGGGAATGGCGACCGTTCAAGGATGCGATGATACGGGGGTTCATTCGGCTGTATCGGGTGGACGTGTCCGAGGCCAGTGAGCCGGATGCGGGCGCCTACCCCTGCTTCAACGCCTTCTTCACCCGTGCGCTGCGCCCGGCCGCCAGACCTTTCGCGGTCGACGACTATACCCTGGCCTGCCCCGCCGACGGCAGCATCAGCCAGATCGGCGCTATCGAGGCGGGAAGGATCTTCCAGGCCAAAGGGCACAGATTCTCGGTGCGGGAGCTGCTGGGTGGTGACGCGGCTCTGGCCGCGGCCTTCGAGGCCGGGGCCTTCGTCACCGTCTATCTCTCGCCCCGGGACTACCATCGGGTGCACATGCCCCTGGCTGGGCGTCTGACTGAGATGACCCATGTGCCGGGCCGACTCTTCTCGGTCAGCCCTTCCACGACCCGGACCATCCCCCGGCTGTTCAGCCGCAACGAGCGGATCGTCAGCCTGTTCGACACCCCGGCCGGCCCCATGGCCCTGGTGATGGTGGGTGCCATCTTCGTGGCGAGCATGGACACGGTATGGGCCGGCCCGGTCACCCCTGCCAGCAGACGGTCTACCCATTGGCACTATGTCGAGACACCCCCGGAAGAGTCCGTGGCCCTGGACAGGGGTGAAGAGATGGGAAGATTCAACATGGGGTCGACGGTGATCCTGCTGTTCCCGAAGGGCGGAATCGAATGGAGAGAATCGCTCGGGCCGGGCCGATCGGTGCGTATGGGCGAGGCACTTGGAAGAATCACGAACAGTCGCGGGCAGGCGCAATGAGTACCCGGAGGCGTTGGGTAAGCTACCTGATCTTCGTAACTTGGCGTCTGGCTTGGCGTCGTCTGCGCCTTGGCGGCTAGCTTCAGGCACGCTCCACTGGGAAGGTCAGCACCTCATCGATGGAGTCGGCCCCGGTGACGGCCATGAGTAGACGGTCCACGCCCAGCGCGACCCCCGAGCAATCCGGCAGCCCCGTCTCGAGCGCTTGGAGCAGGTGCACGTCCATGGGCACGGGGTGCAGACCTCTCTCGCGGCGAAGCGCTTGCTCCTTTTCGAAACGCCGACGTTGCTCGATCGCGTCGTCAAGCTCGTGAAAGCCGTTGGCCAGCTCCACACCGTCCAAATAGGCCTCGAAACGCTCGGCCACCAGTGGGACGCCTTCGCGCACGCGAGCCAGAGACGCCTGACTCGCCGGATAATCGTAGACGAAGACCAACCCCCGCTTTGCGAGACGTGGCTCAATGGAGTGCGTCAGCAGGAGGTCGAGCCAGGGGTCACGTCCCACCAGAGAGAGACGGCTGGCACCGGACAGGCCCAGAGAGACGGCCAGGTCCCGCAATGCGGCTCCGGTCGCGGTATGGGGGTCGACCCCGAGGTAGCGCTCAAAAAGCTCCCGGTAGCTCAAACGCTCTACGGCGAGCGACCTATCATAGAGCGAGCGCAGCAGGGCCTCGACGTCGTCCATCAACCGATGATGGTCGAAACCGGGCCGGTACCACTCCAGCAAGGAGAACTCGGGGTTGTGCCTGCGTCCCCGCTCTTCCGCCCGGAAGACCTTGCAGATCTGATAGATGGGCCCGCTGCCCGCGGCCAGCAGCCGTTTCATCGCGAACTCGGGGGAGGTGTGCAGGTACAGGGGCCTGCCCTCCGGGGATCCCGGCCCTCGATACAAGGTCTCGAGACTCACCAGGGAGGGATCGGTCGACCCGTGGGCCGAGCAGACCGGTGTCTCGACTTCCATGACTCCGTCCCTGGCGAAGAAGGCCCGAATGTCGGCCAGCAACCGGGCCCTGGCCCTGATCCGCTCCAGGCCGGCGGTCGGACGCCAGCCGCCGGACACCGAATCAGTCTTCCTTGGCCCGCGAGACGTACGCGCCGGTGCGGGTGTCCACCTTGATCAGCTCGCCGGTCTGGACGAACAGGGGCACGCGCACCACCGCCCCCGTCTCCAATGTGGCCGGCTTGCCGCCGCCGCCCGAGGTGTCGCCCTTGAGCCCGGGATCCGTCTCGGTGATCTGAAGCACCACGAAGTTCGGTGCCTCGACAGACAGAGGGGCCCCGTTCCACAGGGTCACATTGCAGATGTCCTGATCCTTGATCCACTTGACCGCGTCGCCCATCGCCGCCATATCAGTGCTGTACTGCTCGTAAGACGCCTGGTCCATGAAGTGCCAGAACTCGCCGTCGTTGTAGAGATACTGTAGCTGGGTATCCATGACATCGGCCGCCTCCACGCTCTCTCCGGACTTGAAGGTGCGCTCGATGACCCGGCCGGTCTTGAGGTTGCGAACCTTGACCCGATTGAAAGCCTGGCCCTTGCCGGGCTTGACGAACTCATTCTCGACGATGGTATAGGGATCTCCGTCCAGCATGATCTTGAGACCGCCCTTGAATTCATTGGTACCGTAGCTCGCCATGTCGTCCTCACCGTACAATTGCATAAATCCACTTATGATAGCGCGAACCCCGGGCCCCTGGCAGACCGCGCCCTGGCAGCGACAGCTGGCCGAGGCCGTATCCAACCCCGGCGAGCTGCTCGAGATCCTGGAGCTGGACCCCGGGCTCCTGGGGCCCACCCGGGCGGCATCGGAGGCGTTTCGCTTGAAGGTCCCTCACGGCTTCCTGAGGCGCATCCGCCGGGGCGATCCGGACGATCCCCTGCTCCGCCAGGTTCTACCCTTGGGGGCGGAGCTGAAAGCGACCCCAGGCTTCCGTCGAGATCCGGTCGGCGATTTGGCCGCCTGCCCGACCGCCGGCGTGCTACACAAGTACCAGGGCCGCGCCCTGTTGATGGTCACCGGGGCCTGCGCGGTGCACTGCCGCTATTGCTTTCGTCGCCACTTTCCCTACGGCGAGGCCTCCTTGCCCGGCCGGGACCCGACCGCCGCACTCGACTATCTGCGGGCCAACGCGGACATCAGAGAGGTGATTTTGAGTGGCGGCGATCCCCTGGCCCTACCCGACCGGCGTCTGTCACGGCTGTCCGAGCATCTGGACGACATTCCGCACCTGAAGCGTCTGCGCATCCATTCCCGCCTTCCTGTGATGATCCCAGAGCGGGTCGACGAGTGCCTGTTGGCCTGGCTCGGCCGCAGCCGGCTGAGGATTGTGATGGTGGTGCACATCAACCACCCACGGGAGATAGACGGCCCTGTCCAGGCCGCCCTTCAGCGACTCAGGACGGCCGGCGTGGAGCTGCTCAACCAGAGCGTGCTTCTGGCGGGGGTCAACGACGACGCACGGGTACTCGCAGAGCTCAGCGACCGATTGTTCGAGAACCGCGTCCTGCCCTATTACCTCCATCTATTGGATCGAGTACAGGGCGCCGCCCATTTCGAGGTGGAAGAGCGGCGCGCCCTGGAGCTGCACGGCAGGCTACAATCGATGGTGTCAGGCTATCTCCTTCCGAGGTTGGTGCGCGAGCAACCGCGTGCCCCCGCAAAGCTGCCGCTATTGCCCGGATGACCCGCCTGGTAGCATGAAGAGCTTGCAAGTTGTTATGTTCTTGAAACATCATCACGTATCGCGCCAGGGCGTTCGACGCCACCATTGACTGGAACTCGTGCAGGCATTCCGGGATGAGCCGAACCAACACGCTGCCGTTCAAGATCCCCACGCAGAGAGCTGCGAGCGGCAGCCTTTTCCCGATTGACCCGAAGCGCTCCGCCGAATGGCTGGCGGAGCTGCCTCTGGCGAATGTCGGCGAGACTGCCCGCCTGGTCTACAAGGCTCTGACCGAGCTCAACCGCTTGGCCATGCCCGGGCTCACCCGGGTGAGGATCGCCGAGCAGTTCCGAGAGTCCGTTCGCTTTCTGGAGCACAGCCTGCTGACTCGCTACTCCGAAGCGGCCTTCCCGATTCCGACGAAAACCCGCAAGATCGCCCTGCTCAACCGTGAGCTCCACCAACAGCTGGCCACTGCATTCAAGATCGTCCTGGTCCAGCAGGCCGCGGATTCCGACGAGAGCGTGGATCGCAAGCTGCTGGCCGTCGCTGGCGCCCGTGCCCTCTATTACTCCACATCGGTCTTGCTGCATTCTGCCCTGATCTATGAATCCCCCCCGCCCGGCACCTGGCATGAGATGTATGAGATTTTCGTTTTGATGCAAGAGCACGGCCAGGAGAACACTCCGGTTCAGAACCGCAGCCCCACCCAGTCCGCACTCGCCAGAATCACCCCCGAGGGTCTCTACGGAAGGGCCATGCTTTTCGCCCTGGTGTCACCGTTTCGGATGCGCCAGAGGGACATGTTGTCCTTGATCGACGCCCTGCCGAATTGGGAGAGCCAGGCACCCATATCACCCCTGGGTCGGGCGCACCCGGGAGAGACTCTGTGCGTCATGGACACCTCCGGGGATTCGCCCCCATCGCTCCGGACCATCACGATGGATGACCGTGGTCGGCAGGGGCTGGTGATGAGTACGGCGCCCGCGGTACAGGCCCTGCGAGGCTTGATAGAGGACGCGGCAGGCGGCGAGGAGCGCAGGCCCGGGCGGGCCTTGCCCAAGCCCGTGCTGCGCCAGATTGCGGTGGCGTGGAGCGAGACCCCGGAGCGACGATTCGTAAGAACCCGTCTCAATTTCGATCTCGAGCTTGCCATTGGCCTTGAGGATATTTATGCGCTGCTGATCAGCTTTTCATGCGCCCCTGCCGAGCACGAGAGCGGATCTGCCCAGAAGACAACCGGCGAAGGAGGAGGGTGGCTGGACGGTGTTGAAGAGCTGAGCGGTCAAGTCTGGGCCGAGCCGGAGCCTCCGTTTCAAGGTCCGATCGATGACGACGACTCGGTGTTCGTCCGCACCGGCATCGGCCTCTCCCCCACCGATCGGCTCTCCGGCTGGGGCGCCAAAGAGGTCGAAGCGCCTGTGCAAGACGTTGCGCTGGAGCCACCGCGCACCTTCAGGTTCCGCACCTTGAACGAGAGTGCTGGCGGCTACTGCGTCAGCTGGGAGGGCAGTGCAGTCCCACAGGTGAAGGTGGGCGAGCTGGTGGGCGTCCAGTCGACCAAGTCACCAGAGCAATTCGGTGTGGGCGTGATACGCTGGATGAAGCATGAGCTAAATACTGGCCATCAGCTGGGTATCCAGATGTTGGCGGCCATGTCGCTGGCGGTGGAGGTGCGGGCGACGCGCAAAGGCCGAAGCCAGATGCACAAGGGCCTGCTGCTACCCAAACCGAAGCATTTGGCGGAAAACCCGTGCCTGCTGACCGCCCCTCTGGTGCTTCGCACCGGGGACGAAGTCTGCCTCGCTGGGAACGGTCCTTTGAAGCAGGTTGCGCTTAACCGTGTGGTGGAGAGTACCGGGGCCTTCAGTCGTTTCCAGTTTGAAGAGCGAAAGGCGGGAGACCATGCCGGAGGCAAGTCGGGTCGCGATGACGCCTCCGGGGAGTTCGAGAGCTTGTGGGAGTCTTTGTAGGCACCCTGTGACCAAGCGCTGAATGCTTGGGAGCTGCCCTGCTATGCTGGTACTCCGTTCCGGTATCCCTTCCCGACTCGTTGAATGACACGTTGTTACCGAAGCGGAGTACTGGGTCAATGGCACGGCGG
>Ga0210096_1000235_pt1 | contig 20942 bp, 22 predicted proteins | sample China_Galinas_PW_4_FD_184864 | JGI IMG/M metagenome (GOLD analysis project Ga0210096, IMG submission 184864) | Wetland microbial communities from San Francisco Bay, California, USA, that impact long-term carbon sequestration - China_Galinas_PWA_D2... | ecosystem: Environmental > Aquatic > Marine... | reverse complement strand
GTCTATCGGGAAATCATCTTCTTCGGAGACGAGGAAACGCTTGACGACTTCACGAAGGGGAACTTCGAGCTCGGTGCCCAGGCATCAGCGGTTGCCCTGACGAAGGGGGCATCGATGAACGCGGACTTCGCTGATGGTGTCGCCGTGTTCACACAGACGAAGGGCGGGATGATGTTTGATGTCAGCGTCGGCGGACAGAAATTCACATTCGAGCCCAAATAAGCGGCGCTTCAATGCAAGACTCGGAGCAACCGAATGAAACGCGTCAAGTACAACGTGGGCAAGACGGACCGCATCATTCGCGCCGTCCTCGGCGTGCTGCTGATCGGCAACGTCTTCTTCGCCCTGGAACACCCCATCGGTTGGATCGGCGTGATCCTCCTAGCGACGGCGATCACAGGTATCTGCCCCCTCTACTCCCTGCTCAACATCAACACCAAGTCGACGGCCGAGAAAGTCGGCCTTAAGTAGACCCAACCGAGGACATTGCGATGGATATCACGAGTCTGCTCATCTTCCTGGCCATCGGTGCGGTCGCCGGCTGGCTGGCGGGACTCCTCATGCCCGGCGGTGGCTCTGGCCTGCTCGGCAACATCGCGGTCGGCATCATCGGTGCCGTCGTCGGCGGCTTCCTGTTGGGCCTGGTCGGCATCTCGGCCGGCAGCGGCCTGGCCGGCTCCCTGGTTACGGCCGTCGCTGGCGCAGCCATCCTGCTCTTCATCGTCGGCCTCGTCAAAGAAGAGTTGATGCCGCGCGAGCGGCCGTATGCGCTTCGGACATACCGCCGCATCGGTCGACCAAGGCGCAAGCCCGATGCGGCGGTGATCACCCCGGGAGCCGCGGTGACGATAACCGAGGGCGCATGTGGTCGCCGAGGAGGGATATGCCCTTGGATGTTACCGCTACATCGAACTCAATCCGGTAAGGGCGAACATGGTCGAGCATCCCGCGGAGTATCCTTGGTCAAGCTATCGGGCCAACGCCCAGGGTTTGCCCTCCAGCGTGCTGACGCCGCACCCGCTGTATATGGGACTGGGCGTCGACGAAGACCAGCGGCAAACCGCCTATCGGGAGCTTTTCCGGTTTCATCTTGATCCGGGCATGGTGGATCAGATCCGTACCGCGACCAACGGAAACTACGCTTTGGGAAGTTTACGGTTCCAGAAGGAATCTTCTTCCGTCGGAAATACAGCCAGGTATTCCGCTCGGTCCGAAAATCCCTTGTGAATCCAAATCCCGGCGCGATCATCCCGCCTCCGGTGAGAAATGCGGGCTGGGCGAGTGTATGCGATTGTTGCGAGATCTGTCATCGCATCGGCGGGGCGACCGCAGCGAAGCCGGCGACGAAACGCCGGCCCGGATCAGCGCAGGATCTGCCAGCTCCCATCCGGTGCCTGGCACGCAGTCTCGTAGGCGATCTGCTTGCGCCCATCCACCACGACCTCATGGCGAAACTCCCGGCAGGGACGCCCTTCTCCGGGGCGGCTGGCACGGGTGGGAGTCACCGAGCCGTGGGCAGCCCCCTGACTCCAGCGCACTGACTCACCGATCGGGGCGCTTTCGGCCCGGGCCATGGCGCGCTCGTGGGCCCGTTGCTGCTCCTGGTTGAGATTGTCGAGGAGCTTCAGGGCAACGGCCGTAAAGGCGATCCATCCCCACATCTCGTCCCTGTGGTCCCCGCGCTCGTATGCGTCGTAATAAGGTGCCGCCGGATAGGGATAGCGTCCGTCTCCAGAGTAGGCCCCATATCCCGGGCCAGGACCATAATAGCCCTCCAGGTAACGCCGCCATTGGTCCCAGGGGCCGCCATAGCGCTGCCATGGCTGATCCCTGGGGTTCCATGGCGCTTCATGCCGGTCCTTGTCGTCGCCCTTCCACGAGGGCCGCCACCCCTGCTCGTCCCTGCCCTTCCATCCAGTCCATCCTTTCTTGTCCCCGGACGCCCACCAAGGCCACCCGCTCTTGGCCGCCTTCGAGTCCGACCGACTCCCGCCTTGGGACTCCCGCCACTTGCGAAGCCTGGACCAGAATCTGGCCGCGTCACTCCCGCCCTTTCCGCCGTCCCGAGCCCAAGAGCGGGCCTTATCGCCCGTCCATCGCTTACCCAGAGGTAGGTCGAAGTCGTTGGCAGCGAGGCGGAGCCCGGCGGATTGTGCCTCGGGGCCATTCGCGGCAGCCGCCGCATCCAAGAGGCCGAGCGTAAGCATTGTGGCGGTAAGCAGACAGTGTGCCCTGCTGGCGCATAGCATGAGACGTCTCCGGGGGACGGTAGAATGAAGTACGACTACACATTATAGGCGGTGATTCCGCCCCGCGGACTGCCGACGCACAGGCTCCACTATTTCGTGCTTTCCCGTGACTTCGAATTATCTGGGAAGCCCCTGAGGTCGTGCGCCGCTTTCTGCTGCACGTGCTCCCCAAAGGGATGATGCGGGTGCGCCGCTAAGGGCTTCTGGCCAATCGCTGTCGGGTGCAGCGCCTGGCGCGCGGCATCCGCGCCTGCCGCCGGCTGTTTCCCAGCTGAGTACCCTCAGCTCTCTGCGAAATCCCTGAATCGAACCCGATAGAGAATCGGGGGGAAGCCCGTGGCCGGTTTCCGGTCCAACCCTCTCAATATTGCCGATTGGCCCGCTTTGGTGGCGCCATTTCTCCGCGTTGAAGTCGCTCTTGGTCCCAGATAGGGGCACAAGCGGGAGCGCTTAGCCTCCCGCTTTCGGAGGCGTCCAATAGATGGATGTCCAATTCTTTGCGTTTCTTTCGAGTCTGCACGAACATAGCCTATTCCTAATATAAATCAACTAGCTGCCTCCATTAGCGCGAACACATTAAAATCGCCGTCCTTATTTGTGATAACTGGGGCATCGTTTAGTTGGAACGTAATCCGTGTTTCATTTACCTGATACCGGTTTGGATGTAGCACCGAATTCACCCCCTGCAAGAACCCGACGTCGCTGTTAAACCGCATTTTGTAGTGTTGTTTTGGTTGTGCTAGGCGTTTCTAGCACAACCAAAACAACGCGGAAAAATGTCCGAGCTAAACGGCCTTGTTATCTGCATATAGTTTCGACAGCTGACCATCATGTAGCTTCCTCAATGAAATAAGCGCTGTAACAGCCCCCAAGAGAGCCATCCCCATATCTGACTGAGTATCCCACACATAGCCTTGAGTTCCCAAGAAGGCTTCCGCAGCCTCACCAGTGGCCAATGCTACCCACCATTCAACCAACTCATAAAACGCACTAAAACCCAAGCAAAACGATATGATAAAGAAGAACTGCCAACCCGCCCCTTTTATAATCTCTTTTCTCAGAATGATCTCCCGTGCAACCATCGCAGGAACGAAACCCTGAGCAAAGTGTCCAACCTTATCGTAGTTATTCCTGGTTGAGCCCAGAATTTCTCTTAGAGAATCGAACAGAGGCACTTCTGCGTATGTGTAATGCCCGCCCACCATCAATATGACGCAATGAGCCAATATCAAAACATAAACTAAGCTAGTAAGCCTAAACGATTTATAGGTTGCAAATAATACTGCCGCTCCAATCATTGCAGGAGCCACTTCTAGAAACCAAGTAAATTGATCGTTCGGATTTATGCCCGACCAGATCAATACGATTACATAAATTGCTATCCAAATAGAAATAAGAGACTCCGCGATTTCAATTGCCCATAACGGCTGGGCTCACACCCGAGCGGAAGGAGAGCAGCGACTGGAGCGTCGGCTGCAGCACAGAGTTACGCGATTTTTGCTACTGTGCTGCGATTTCTTCTGGAAGCGCAACTTCCATAAACATGCTCGCAGGGTATAGATAATCCTCTCCTGATTCGTCTATTACCCTCAACTGGCTATGCTTGGACGCTGTTTTGTCTGGCAAGACCTCGTACAACTTCCGCTGCTCAAGCGAAACCTCATAGCCATGATTACTTATATAAAACAAGAACTTATTAATAGTTGTTGACCTCGGTTCTACGAGTGCCGTTTGATCTTGAATTTTCGTTTTCCGACTCCGGTTGCCTCATACCAATGTAGTTCAACATCAACAATTGCGCCATCAGCAAGCTTCACGGTCGCTGGGCCCTTCCGTTGTTGCCACCCCCCTTGACCGTATATCTTCCTAAGTCGGGCGATCTCCCGAATTCCTGAACTTTGCGCAAACGTTTCGGGTTCGCGAATTGAGCCGATTATCTCAAAATCCATTCGCACACCTCGGTGTTACGTTCCCCGCATCTCACGGTAGGAGCCCCGGTTACCGGTAGCCCTATCCGGACAGATCCGTACGAGACCAACTCGGTCATACGGTTCTTCGGTTATCAGAACATAGACTCCGCCGTCCTGACGCATAACTTTGCTACCCCGCAAGCTCAGACATTGTGGACGATCCTGGGTGTCGGCAACGGGTAGGCCTCCAGAAACTTCCTGAACGCCTCCCATGGAATCGCACTCTTGTGACTTCGTCGGCTCAGCCAGTATTTCCAGCCTCGCGTGACATAGTGCAGCACCGCCTCCATCGCACGCATATTGCAGCGGACCGCGAAATACTGAAGGTGTCGCCTGAGCTGCGATGACAGGATTCGGTGCTGCCACCACAGGGGCTTGTGTCGATTGTTCTGGCACCAAGTTCGCATCGAGACGATGGCTTTCTTCACTTTCTTGCTCGCTGTCTTGCGCTTGATGACCCAGTTTCCCTTGCGTGATCTCGCCCAGTAGTGGGTAAAGTCGAGAAAGTCGAACGTGGCCTCCTCTTTTCCGGTCGTTTTTCCAAACACTGGTCTGCCGAACGCGATCAGCTTGGTTTTCTCTGGATGGATGCTCAGCCCGTAGCGATCGAACCGCTTAGGCAAAACTTCCATGATCCTTCGAGCATCTTCGTCGTATTGGCAGCCGATAATGAAATCGTCGGCAAAGCGCACGATAAAGCAGTATCCTTTCATCCGCGGTTTGACTTCGTTGACAAACCAGCCATCCAGTACTTCGTGGAGGTAGATATTCGCCATCACGGGGCTGATCACCCCTCCTTGCGGCGTTCCTTTATCACTGTAGCTGATAACGTCTCCTTCCACTACCCCTGCGTTGAGCCATTTTCCGATCAGCCGCAGCAGGCCTCCGTCCTTGTCTATCCACACCCGCTTGATCTTCGAAGCGACGTAGGTCTGGCTCTTCAGTCTCTGGTGCAGGTCTTCCAGGTTCTCCATCAGGTTCTCGGCATGGTCCTTCGCCGTCACACCGCTTAATCCCGGCGCTCTATCCTTGCGAACTTGATGGTAGGCCCCTAAAAGTAAAGAGAACGTCCATTCGGCGAGCCAAGGAGGTGAATACCTTGGCCGAGAAACAACTGGACGCAGATGGACCCTATCACCGTCCCGGCCCAGGATGCGCGCATTGCTTAGCGCGATGCGATGGGTGTAGCGGGCCAGATGGCCGATCAGCGACGCGGTGTGCTCCAGGCGGGGCTTGGCGAAGACCACCCATTCCTCGGCCATCAGCGCATCGAGCAGGGCCGAGACCGCGCCCGGATCGATGCCGGTGAGCTTACCGTCCTGGGCGGCACTGCGCAAAGGACTGACCATGCGGCTGCGAAAGACTAAAGGCAGAGCCCTTTACGTTTTAAAGAACTCTGACTGACCGCTCATTTGCAATTGGCCCGCTTTGGCCGGCATTTCCTCCACGTTGAAGCCGCTCCTGGACCCAGATAGGGGCACAAGCGGGAATGCTGGGCCTCCCGGTTTCGGAAGCTTTCAAAACATCCAAGACATGGTCGTCCAGTTCTTTCAGAACGCGAACCGGCTAAACTGAACGGACGAGATCGATGCGCCGGGCGCTCTGACGACGCAGCGGTACCGTCGATCCGGTCGATCACGTCGTCCGCGTAGAGGGGCCACACATGAGAAATCGCAACAATCGAGTCTTTCTGGCTTTCGTCTTCACCCTACTAACCGACGCTGACCCCCCTCACCGTCCTCGGGGCAGGGCCGAGCGAGAAGACCACCATGGCCGATGTAAAGAAAGAGGTCGGAGATGCCGCCGAGGCAATCAAGGACTACTCCGCCGAGCAGAGAGATGCGGCCCTGGCAAAGACCAAGGAGGCCCTGGACGATTTCGATGCGCGTATCGAACGGCTGGAGATGACTGTCCGTGACCGCTGGGGCCAAATGGACCAGACGGCGCGGAACAAAGCCGTCGCCGCCCTGAGGGACCTCAAGCGACAGCGGGAGCGGGTGGCCAAGTGGCATGGCGGGCTCCAGCACAGCTCGGCGGAGAACTGGGAGCAGGTGAAGCGGGGATTCTCTTCGTCCTATGAAGAGCTCAAGGCCTCCTGGGGCCGCGCGGAAAAGAGCCTCGGCGCCGGCCGCTGAGCCGGCCGGGGGGCCCACCTCATCCTCGGGTTCGCGGCGGGGCTCGCCGCTTTCGAGTCTTCGAGTGATACCGAGAACGCCGAGCGAGACATCGCACCAGCTCCCACCCAACCGCCCGAGCTGCACCCCTTCCTGGGCGGTGTAAGCGAAGGCATGCCCCAAGGCCTGCCGTTGAACCTAGAAACCGCAGTTGGACGGCCGTCATGGTGCGTGCGGCGTGGTGCCAGGCAAGGTGAGAGCGGACCTGTCGATCCAGTGAATCGACGCAACCGCTCGAACACGAGGCGGACTCAATCGCCGGGAGCGATTTGAACAGCGTTAGCTGGCCCGCAGGGCGAAGGGCAGGATACCCGAAGTAATAGTTCATCTATTGCTCATCGCCTCCTGCGATTCGCCGCCGTCCTGGAGGCTGGCGCGAAAAAACGCTCCCGGCGTTTTCTTCCAGCGAGTTGTAACGCAGCCAGGCGCCGCTCCGTGCGTGCCCAGGGGGTCGTAGCGCCCCCTCACCTCGCGGGTGAGTCCCAGATTTCTTAATACCCACCAGCAAGACAATCACTTGCTAGCCACTCGAAGCGGCCAACTGCGGTTTCTAGGTTTAACCTCGCCGACTACCTGGACCTGGTCAACTGGACCGGCCGGGCGGTGCGCGACGACAAGCGCGAAGCCATCGCCGAGGAGCTGCCGCCGATTTTGGAGCGGGTCGGAATCCCCCGAGCCGCTTGGCTTCAGCTGGCCGAGGACTTTGAGACCCACTTCTGCATCTGGATCGGTCAAGCCGAGCATGTCGAGCGGGTTTGCAAGCGAGAGCGTCAGCGCTGAGCGCGCGGCATTCACGCTTGCCGGCGGCTGTTTCCCAGCTGAGCGTACGCAGCTCTCTCCCTGAACTCCCGTAACCTCACCCGATAGAGCATCGGGGGGAAGCCCTTGGCCGGCTTCCGGTCCAACCCTCTCAATCTTGCCGATTGGCCCGCTTTGGTGGCCATTTCTCCGCGTTGAAGTCGCTCTTGGTTCCAGATAGGGGCACAAACGGGGGCGCTTCAAAAAAGGGGTCACCATTTAGCCGACCCGTGTCAATAGGCAAATAGCCCTTGTTGTCTTTGAAATCGAAGATTTCAAAGAGCGCTCTTTTACAAACGATCACTCGCCGAAGACAGCCTACCTACGCGCCCGCATTTTCAATCGGGTGGTATCGATTCGTTGACCGAATCGCACCAGTCACCTTTCAGGATAAAGGCATGGAGTCCCTCGTAGAGACGGGTCCCCAGCCCCTGGCCAACAATGGCCCCAGAGAATCATCGGTGCCCTACCGCGTCCAAATGAGCGCGAGTCGTCGAGTTTCCTCGGACCCGCTGGACAGAGTTTTGGTTAATGCCTGTGACATCCCTAACCCGTTTGCGGCTCACGGCCGAGGCGCTTCAGCCAAACACTTCGCGAATGATCGTCGATTCAGGTGGATGGGCCGGCGTCTAATCAGAGAGTTTGTTGCCAAACCCCTTTGCCAGCTCACCGGCTCATCCGAAACTATGCTGCTATGTCATCGGTATCCTCTTGCTTTCTTCAGAAGGACAGCAGGGGGCTGTCTCATGGACAACCTTCTTTTGAGCGCATATAACCCCTACCCCAAATTAAGAGGAAGAAACAGTCAACGCTCTGGGCGGTCGCCGCGTGCGGTGGGTGCCTGAGGAGGCGCTGGCGGCAAATGCCGGCTCAGCGTAACGCAAGAGGTTTGGGAACCGTTGGAAACCAAGGTCAACAAGGTAGAGATACTGCCGCTGGTGAAATACTACATGGAACGACTGGGGCTCGTGCAGTTGTTCAACAGATATGTGCCAAACAGCAACGGTGCGGACATCCCACCAAGCCAGGCATTGTGCACGATGGTGATGAATATCACGGTTTCAGCAAAACCCTTGTACCGGGTGGAAGACTGGCTGCATGATTACCTGGACGGGATTGGCGAGCAACGCATCGATGCGGCGAAGTACAACGACGACCGACTAGGGCGCTGTTTGGATCTTCTGTTCGATGCGGACCGGTCAAGCTTCATGGTGGATCTCGCCGCCAATGCGATTCGTGTGCACCAACTGGTCATCGAACAGATTCACAACGACTCGACCAGCATCACCTTTATCGGGGTCTACGAAGGCGCAGACCCCAAGGCGGTGAAGATCACGTATGGATACAACAAGGACCACCGGCCAGATTGTAAGCAGATCGTGTTCGGGTTGAACACAACGGCGGATGGTCACGTTCCGCTCAGCTATCAGCTGTATGACGGAAATCAGGCCGATGTCACCACTTGTGGATTCACAGCGACGCCAAAGAGAGCCTCGAACGTACGGCCAGGGAAAGCCGTATTGCCAAGGCGGAGCAGAAGCTGCAAGAAGTGTCATCTGGCCTGAACCAATACTACCTCAAGACCCGCAAGCAGATTGAGGAGGCCGTAAAAAAGGCTACTCATGGGGCTGGCCCGTACCTGCTCGTGACGATTCATGAGGAAAAGACCGTGCAACAGGTGCAGATTGGAAAAGGTCGTGCCGAGTCCAATACCCGTGACCGGGAAGAGGAGAAGACTCATTACCGACTGGAGTGGATACGCAATGAAACGGCAATCCAAGAGGCACAGCGTGCGGATGGGCTCTTCCCATTGGTAGACAACACCTCTCTGGAACCGGTTGAAGTTTTTCGAACCTACAAGGATCAGCCTTACCTGGAGAAGCGATTCAGCACCCATAAATCCGTCTTGGAAGTTGCACCGGTATTCCTAGAAAAGCCACGGCGCATAGAGGCGATGATGTTCCTCTATTTCGTTGCCTTGATGTTGGTCAACCTGATTGAGCGCAGGATTCGCCTGGAGATGCAAGCACAGCAGATCAAGAGCCTGCCCATGCGCCCAGACGGCTCGCGGACGGCCAAGCCGACTTGGCGTACGATCAGAGACACCTTTGACGGTATACACTTGGCGTCCATCGAAAGTTCTGGCGCAGTCATTCATGTCGCGGTCAAGGGCCTAAATGCTCTGCGTCGACAAATTCTGGGGCTCTTGAAGGTACCGATCACGATCTACACAAAACTTCGTGATCGGTGGTGGGTATTTGCGACCGAATAAAGGTATTAATCAACAAAAATTAGAAGAAAAAAATTAGGACAATTAATTCAGAATTCATTTTTACAAGGGTGCGAAATGTAGGTTAACACGCGGTAAATGGAGTAGCCGAGCTGTATACCTATACCCTTGTCGTTGGGGCCCTTGTCATAGAAGGGATTGGACAGTTCCTCGGCCGCGAGACCGATCACATCCGAGGGCGGCGGCACCCTAGCCTCCTGATCGGCGCCGCCCATCAGCAGCTCGTACTCGGTAAGCGCCTCGGTGGTCTCGGGCGGTTGGCTCTGGATCTCCCAGATGCCGAGCGTCAGGGCCAGCATGGCCACCGAGAGCACCGCGGCACGTAAGTTGATGGACTGCAGCATGGGGTGGGAACCTCTGTCTGATTCGCAGGCGGGGACGGGAGGCCTGCGCCTTTCCCCCGCCGCCCGCAGATGGGTCAGGTACGCTTGATCGCGAAGCTCGCCACGTAGGCCTCGGGCTCGGCCGGGTCAAAGGACTTGCCCATGATCTCGTAGGACTCATAGGTGTGGTCCGGGACCGGGTAGCCGAGTTCCTTCATCATCTTTCCTGCATCCGAGGCCAGGTAGACGTCCTCGGCGATCTTGCGGTAGTCCACATCGCCTTCCACATAGCCCCATCGTTTCATCTGGGTAAGGATCCACACCGCCATGGAGTGCCAGGGGAAGGGGTCGAAGTCGATGCGGTCGGGCACGTCCTGCACATTGCCGAGCCCGTCGGCGAAACGGCCAGTGAGCACCTGCTCTATGACCGGTACCGGTTGGTTCAAATAGTTCTTCGGGGCTATGGCCGCGGAGATCTCCTTGCGGTTTTCGGGTTTGGACGAGTAGTGGGTCGCGTCGACGATGGACTTGAGCTGTGCCGAATAGCTGTTGGGCAGGGTCGTGGCGAACTCGTCGCTGCAGGCGAAGGCACAGCAGGGATGGCCGGGCCAGATGTCCTTGGTGAGCAGGTGGATGAAGCCCACCTTCTCCCATACCGCCCGCTGGTTGAAGGGGTCGGGCGAGAGATAGCCGTCCAGGTTTTCGGCACGCAGATTAGCCACCATCTCCGGCGGCGGCACTACCCTGATCTGGATGTCCTTGTCCGGATCCACTCCATGCTCGGCTACGTAATAGCGCAGCAGGAAATTGTGCATGGAATACTCGAAGGGTACACCGAACTTGAATCCCTTCCACTGCTTGGGATCGCGCTTGTCCTTGTGCTTGTTGTGCAGGACGATCGCTTGGCCGTTGATGTTCTCCACCGCTGGCATCCGGAAGGGCACCGCCGTGGAGCCCGCACCCATGGTGATGGCCAGCGGCATGGGGGTGAGCATATGGGAGGCGTCGTACTCCTTGGCGAGCGACTTGTCCCGGGCCACCGCCCAGCCGGCGGTCTTGATCACCTCCACATCCAGGCCGTACTTGGCATAGAACCCCATGGGGTGAGCCATGATAATGGGGGTGGCGCAGGTGATGGGCACGAAGCCAACCTTCAACTTGGTCTTCTCCGGCTTGCCCATGGTCTCCTTGACCGCTGCCTTGGCGGCCTCCATCGGCAGCAGCGAGCCGAGGATGGCGGCCAGTGTCCCGCCTCCCACGGTCTTCATGAAGCTGCGTCGGCTCATGTCATCGTGACCGAAGATGCCGCGCACCAGCGCGCTCTCCACGAGCCGGTCCATGATGTCCTCGGGCGTGCCCAAGGTGTTGGGGTCCGAGTACTTGGCGACGGACTGGGGGGCTGCACCCGCATCCGCCATGGCGGGCGTCTCGGCGCCCTCGAAGACCGCCTTCTCCAGCCGCTCGGTCATCTCCGTCTCGGAGCATTCGTAGTTGGCTTGGGCCTGCTCGCGCTGGAACACGCAGATCGGGCAGCTACAGCCCGGTCCGTGTTGCAGGTCGGTATCCCCATCGAAGGGGTTTCCTAGGCTTTTGAACGACATGTATGTCCCCTCTGAAGTACTGGCGGGTTTGCCTTCTGCCGCCGCCCGGGCGGTGCCGAGACACCCTTGGCAGACACCTGGCACGGGTTCTGCCGCGATCTTTGGGAGCGAGGCGATCGCCCTGTTTCGGCGTGGTGCTGGCGTGACCAGGGCGCACGGACGCACCCCCCGACGCGGCGGTTGCACCCCATTGGTGCGTTCAGGTGACTACCGTCTGGAGCCGTAATTCGGGCCCTCAGTCGCTGTCATTCCCTACAAAACAGACGCCGTGCCAAACTGGGTTACAAAGGGCTAATCGGCTGAATTTGAAGTACTTGTTGAAACGCTCGACCCGAGCTTTCCGGCTACGGAAATGCGTAGATCACGAAGATGTGCAGTGAGGGCTACGAAAGTGCGTAGCCTCACGGGCTAGGGCTATGGCCGTTGCCACCCAAATGGAGCCCAGGTGCGGGACCGGGACGGATGAGCCGGACCAATCCGTCATGCTAACGGCCATCGTCGAACAGCACCCGGATGCCTTGCTGGTGCACGACCCCTTTGGGAACCGTTTTGTCGCTGCCAATGCGGCGGCCTGCGCGCTCTTGGGCTATACCTGGGAGACACTGATGCGGCTGCGTCCCAGTACCTTGCATCAGGACGCCTTGCCGGGGTTGATCGTGCTGACCCAGTCGGTGCTGGAGAAGGGCGAGGCCTGGACCAACGAGCTGACCTGTCGCACCCGTGACGGCAAGACCCTCCAGGTGGAGTACAGCGCGCGTCGTCTCGATCTGGAGGGGCAGGCCTGCGTGCTGGCGGTGCTCCGACATTTGGAAGATCTGCGACGCAAGCGTGCCCAGGCGAGTGCCGATCAGTTCGTGCGCCAGGGTCTGTCGGAATGGTTCAGAGTCGAGCGCCTGTTCGAGGAGAAAGAGCAGGAGAACCAGCTGATCCTGCGCGCAGCCGGGGAGGGCATCTATGGGTTGAATGCGGAGGGCACCACCACCTTCGTCAATCCGGCTGCAGAGCGAATGCTCGGGTGGAAAGCGGAAAACCTGGTGGGCAAGAACATGCATGCGGTGCTGCACCATAGCCATGGGGATGGCCGTCCCTATGCCATTGAAGACTGCCCCATCTTTGGCGCCTTCCGGGATGGAGCGGTCCATCGGGTCGGCGATGAGGTGTTCTGGCGTCGGGACGGCTCGTGCTTCCCCGTCGAGTACACCAGCACCCCTATTCGTGAAGGGGGCAGGCTGGTGGGCGCGGTTGTCGTGTTTCGGGATATCAGCGACCGGAGGCAGGCCGAAGAGGACCTGAAGCAGGCTGTGGAAGAGCTCAAAGCGCTAAAAAAGCGCCTTGAAATGGAAAAGGAATATCTGCTGGAGGAGATCAGGGAGGAGCATTCGAGCCATGAGATCGTCGAGGTCGGCGCAGTGCGGCCATACGCCAGGTCATTCGTCAGATCGAGCTGGTGGCGCCCACGGATGCAACCGTATTGATTGCTGGAGAGTCGGGCACGGGCAAGGAGCTGATCGCACGTGCCATCCACGAGAGCAGCGACCGGGAGGCGAGGCCGATCATTCGCGTGAACTGTGCAGCCGTGCCTCGGGACCTGTTCGAGAGCGAGTTCTTCGGTCACGTCAAACGGGGCCTTCTCGGGGGCGGTGAGCGACCGGGCCGGGCGGTTCGAGCTGGCCCACAGCGGTACCCTGTTCCTCGACGAGGTGGGCGAGATTCCCTTGGAGCTTCAAGGCAAGCTGCTGCGCGTGTTGCAGGAGGGACAGTTCGAGCGGGTGGGCGACAGTCGTACCCGCAATGTGGATGTGCGGGTGATTGCCGCCTCCAATCGTGATCTGCTCGGCGAGGCCAGGGCGGGGCGCTTTCGGGAGGACCTCTACTTCCGGCTCAACGTATTTCCCATCAAGTCGGTTCCCCTGCGCGAGCGTCCCGAGGACATCCCACTTCTGGTCTTCCACTGCCTGTCCAAGATCTGTCGGCGGTTCGGACGCGAGATGCCGCGACTGACCCGAGCCGATATCGAGCGGCTTCAGGGCTATGATTGGCCTGGCAATGTACGTGAGCTTCAGAACGTGATGGAGCGAGCCTTGATCGTCTCGACCGGCAGAGGCCTGGATCTGGACCTGCTGCCGGTCGTGCGTCCCGCCCCTGGAGCGGAGTTTCCGCCGGCGCAGCCGGCGGGCGATCCCGATGGTCTGCTCACGGAGACCGAGCGCAAGCGCCGGGACCGGGAGACCATCATGAGGGCTCTGAGCGCCTGCTGCGGGAAGGTGTTCGGACCCGGCGGGGCGGCGGAGCTGCTCGGGGTGAAGCCCACGACGCTCGCGTCTCGCATCAAGCGCATGGGCATACCGAAGGCAAGTGGATCAGCCGGTCAGTGATGTGGGATCCTCGTGAATCGCAAGCTCCACCCTGTTGCGGCCGCCCTGCTTGGCCTCGCAAAGGGCGCTTTCGGCACGTTGGGGGCGGCGGACCGCTACTGGTACAGACTGCATCTAGACGACAGCCGCTTCCAGCTCTACGCGGAGGACCTGCTGTGCGGGTTCGGCCTACGTCCTCAAACAGCGGCAACCATTGTCTCCGCCCTTCCCCAACTGATGGGGGACGACGCGGCCCGCGGCCATTCTGGAGGGCGCCGAGGTTTTCGACGCCTGGCGCGAGACCGATGATCCGAACGTGATGCTCGGGCTGCAGGAGCTTGCGCCTGGCTGGAAGCGGGACGGATTCGGAGGCCGCACCTGACGGGATATTTCCACCAGCGCCGCGGGAAACGCCGCGAAGGGTCGGGGTTCCGAAGGCTTCGGCAGCGGCGATGGCAAGGGTTACGGCCATTCCCTGAGGGCGGCGCCGTGCCTGTCCTGATGGGCGGGCCAACCTGGGACATCTGCACCGTGTTGACAGGCCCTAGAAGATCTCCTCGACACGCACCGTCTGGATCCCGATCTCGCGTGCGACCTGGGTCGCGCGGTCCAAGGTGTGGTACGCCTTTTCGGTGCCGGAGTGGCCCGTGTAGAGAAGGCGCTCTCCCCCCTGCTCCACCAGGTGAATCGCCCGGCCGTGCGCGTCCTGCGCCGGCATCACCACCGCCTCGACCAGGCGTCCCCCAGGCAGGGCCAGCTGTGCTTGCTCGTAGTCCATGGCAGTCTCCCGAGTGGGGCGGAGTCGATCGGTCTGTGCTATCAGCATAGCGGACGCATCAACTAGCACCCGGCCAGCGGCTGATCCACATGCAACACTGGCTTGGGCATGACCGGCGGGTTGCACACCTGGGGCCAGAGCCTGTGTGCCAGCATGTGGCCAATTGCAGCGGGGTGCAGCGCTTGGCGCGGATCCACAAGATCCTCGCAGCGCCCGGCCACGCTCACCTCACGCATTCTATTGCTGACGGGCCGCCGACGGCGGGTACGCTGAGTCTGCCCACTCACTGAGTGAGCCCGCCCCGAGCCGTTGCCCTACAGCGCTCCCGCGGCGCTACGGCCCCGCTCGTGCAAACAGCGCATTCTTGGCTACAATCGGGCTAGACCGGCAATGAAGAGGATGTAAATATGAGAGCATTTCTATTCGCACTCTATGCATTGGCTTTATTTGGACTATTCGGGTGTGAAAGAGTAGCGGATATTTCGTCACCTATAAAATATGAAAATGAAGGCATAAGCTTTTCATATCCTCGGAATTGGAAAGTAACAGAAGATGTTAGACGGCAAGACTTTCGTTATATTTTTATCGAGAGTCCTGGTGATGCGATATTCATAGTTCAGATCTACTCAAGAAATGACGCGGTGTCCTTTAATGAATTTGTCAGATGGTTCTCATCTCAAAGTAAGAAAGAGACACCAGTTGGTAAAATGGAAGACAATACTTTTTCTACCGTCGAAAAAACTACGCACGGGGAAGGCGTGAAAGGGGTCAAAGAGAATTTCTCGATGACTCTTTTGGGTACACAAGTGCCTCATATACGGGAATATTACACTATAGATTCAAATGACGAAGTAGCATTCTTAGTTGGACAGGCGGCGACAGAAGACTTGAGCAAGACAGAGCCCGGCTTTGATCTTATCTTGAGTTCATTTGTTATCGAATGAGGCGCTCAGGAGTTCCATGGCGCGCAGATATCGGAATACTGTTGGTCGCTGAGCGGCAGCACTTCGCGTGCCTCGATGACACCCGCCCCCACCGGCTGAGCGAGGTGGGTGTAGACGGTATCGAGCTTGATGCCGAAAAAACCGGACACGCACCCTTCGACATCCTGCTGGAATGGTCGCAGCTCGTCCGTCCACAAGACCTCGACGGCCGCCCTCCGTATCCTCGGAATCGCGCCGATCAGCGCCTTGTGCTCGAGAGAACGGCGTCCATCCGCGCCACATCTCTGCGCCCGGTAATCCTCGACAATGCGCTCAAAGGTGGTGAGCTTGTCCTCTGGCACGAAGACGGTGGCCAGGGTGATACCCGCCTCGGGCCGTTCATTGATCAAGTCACTACCCTGAGGACTACGCGAAAAACTCTCGACGGCCAGATCGACATCCGGGTCAAAGGCAAGCTCCACCTGGACGCCGAGGCCGCCCTCCAGTCCGGCATCCCGTTGTGCCGTCTGTGGACATCCACCACTTGACACCTTCTTCGAAATGGCTACAGTAAAAGAACGGAAGCAAAACCGTCTTAGAGAAAGGAGGGCCTCTCATGCCCAAGCCCAGGAAGTCACTGATCAGCCTGGAAAACACAGCTTACTACCATTGTATCTCCCGCTGCGCTCCACCACCTCCGTCAGGGTGCTAAAAAGGATGTCGCGGTCCTCATCGTCCTCGTAGCTATTGAGGATTGCAGCCTTTTCTATTATATTTCTATCTTTAATGTTGATAGTGCGTCTTCGTGCGGTGATATACTTTTACTTTTTATTTCATTAATTTTTATGTTCTTCGTTCAGGTTATTCAGAGTTTTTAAGGATTCTAATGCCTCAACGTCAGCTAAATCCTTAATTCTTCCTGATGCCTTTTTATTGATGATTAAGTCATTGATTGAAGGAATGTAAATTTCAATTCCTTCAATGTTTATCGAGATTGAGTTTCGGAGTGCGTCTTCAAAATTGAGCCCGGAAGCGGCAGTAATGATATCTATTCGTCTTGGAGCGACTCCAATCTGAAATACGGTTCCCTCTATTTGAAGGTCTTCCTTAGTAAGGTTGTGTAAGGAAGCACCGAAACGATGCAATGCCCGTAATACAGCTTCGGCGTTCTGAGGAGATGGCATGACCCAAATATCCATATCCATTGTGGCACGGGGATAGCCATGAGCCGCTAGCGCGTAGGCACCGACAAGAATGAATTTAGCCTTCTCGGCGGACAAGACGTGTAACATGTCTTTGTAGTCTTCGTTTAACATCGTGCTTTATACTCAAAGATGCAATTTCTAGAGTTAGAGGCCAGACGAGGCTAACACGGTATTCGGGCGTGCCGGGGACGTAATCATCATTTAAATGGTCCTTCATTTTGTATATGGTTGTGTGATTTTTATCCATATCGCTAAATAGTGCAATGTGTGTTGGTATTGGTTATCGATTTATAATTTTAGGCGCCCGTTTTGGCTAACAAATGAGCATTTATACGCCGCGCACCCTGGTCTAGCAGGCGAAGCTCGGAGGCCCGGCGCGGCGTATAAATGTCTGTTGAGCTAAGCCGCTTCAACACTCCGGAGCCCGACACCTTCATCTAAAGGGAAAAGTATCGCGGCCCCCGTCGTCGGGACGGCTTGAAGTCGGCCGAAATGGCCTGCGAAGGGGTGCTGCTGGCGGTCTGCGGCGTCATCTGCTTCCTTCTGGCCTCCATTTCGGTGCCGGTCTAGCCCGATTGTAGCGAAAAATCCGCCTTTTGCACGAGCGGCGGCCCAGCGCCGCGTGGGCGCTGTGGGGCAACGGCTCGGCCCGGGCTCACTCAGTCGGCAGACTCAGCGAGCGCGGCGTCGGCGGAGCGTCAGCGATAGGGTGCGCAGCCCAGCGCCGCGCGACGCGGCGAAAGCCTGTGCACCGGGCGCATGCGCCCACGTCGGCACATCGGACAGGGCCAGCCCGTGTCGGGCTCGTGGTCTTGCTCAGCCTGGGGCTCCGGCTCTGGCGGTGGGGCGGCAAGGACCTTGCGGATAAGGGCCAGGCGCTGCACCCGACAGCGATTGGTCAGCAGCCCGTAGTGGCGCACCCGCATCAGCCCCTTGGGCAGCACGTGCAGCAGGAAGCGGCGGATAAGCTCCGGGGCCTCCAGCGTCAGCGTCTGGTGCTCACCGTCGCGGTAGTCGCGATAGCTCAGGCTCACCTGATCGTCGTCCAGGCCCAGGATGCGTGCGTTGCTGAGGACGATGCGATGGGTGTAGCGGGCCAGATAGCCGATCAGCGATGCGGTGTGCTCCAGGCAGGGCTCGGCAAAGACCACCCACTCCTCGGCCATCAGCGCATCGAGCAGGGCCGAGACCGCGCCTGGATCGATGCCGGTGAGCTCACCGGCCTGGGCGGCACTGCGTAGGCCACTGACGTAGCGACCGCGAAAGTGGCGCGAAAGCGCCCGCACCGGGAACAGGTAGCTGCCCCGGGCGGGGAGCCAGGTGCCATCGTCGGCCAGCGCGCCGCCCGGCACGAGACAGTGCAGGTGCACGTGGTCGCACAGGCTCTGGCCCCAGGTGTGGAGCACGCCGGTTATGCCCAGCTGTCCACCCAGTCGCTTGGCGTTATGGCCAAACGCATCGAGCGTGCCCCAGACGGCCTGGATCAAGGCCCGGTAGATCACCTCGGGATGGGACTGCACCCAGGGGTTGAGCCGATCGGGCAGGGTGAACACCCGATGGAAGTAGGGCACGGCAGCTGGTTGGCGCGCTGGCGCTCACTCCAGGCCTCGGTGGCCCGACCCTGGCACTGCGGGCAGTGGCGGTCGCCGCAGCTGCGATAGCGCGGCTGCTCGGCCCCGCAGCGATCGCAGCGCCCCTCCAGGCCGCCCAGCGCCTCGGTGCGACAGCCGATCAGGTGAGCGCACACGCGTTTCTGCTGCGCGTTGAGCCCCTGGGGGTCAACAAAGTCCCGGATCAGATCCTGCAAGGTGGCTGGCTCAAGTATCGCGCACCTCCTCCAGTGCGCGTTTATCGCGTTTATAAACACCCAACACTTGACACCGCTTTTGGATTGGCTACAGTAAAAGAACGGAAGCAAAACCAATCCTGCAAGAGGAGGGCCTCTCATGCCCAAGCCACGGAAATCGCTGATCAGTCTGGAAGCTACTTCCTACTACCACTGTATCTCCCGCTGCGTGCGCCGGGCCTTCCTGTGCGGCGAGGATGCACTCACGGGCCGCTCCTTGGAGCATCGGCGCGGCTGGATCGAGGAACGCCTGCTGGAGCTGGGGCAGGTGTTCGCGATCGAAGTCTGTTCCTATGCGGTACTCCAGAATCATACCCATAGCGTGCCGCATGTCGACCGGCCCTTGGCTGAATCCTGGTCGATGCAGGAGGTGGTCGAGCGTTGGAATCAGCTGTTCGGCGGGACAGTTCTATCGGGGCGCTATCCGCGGGAAGAGCCGCTGCTCGAGGTCGAGCAGCAACAGCTGGACGATCTGGTCGAGACCTGGCGCGAGCGGCTCACCTCGGTGAGTTGGTTCATGCGCTGCCTGAACGAGCAGATCGCCCGCAAGGCCAACGAGGAGGATCAGTGCACCGGGCACTTCTGGGAGGGCCGGTTCCGGTACTCCGTCCAGGCGACAATCGCGGATGCAGCGGGTCGGAAAGGGGTTGGGCGCAAGACGCGTATTGCAGGTAATGGCCCAGCCCTTGCCGAGATACGCAACACTGCGGGCGACCCCTTTCCGGCCCGCCCGAAGGGAGTCCCCCACCTGCGCCCATGCGGTGTTGCCGCCCTTGCCAAGGGCTGGGCCATTGACTGCGGGCGGCGCCTTGCCTGAACGCAGGAGGGGGGCTCTGCACTCGCAATTATCACCTAGACGGAGTACTCCTCCCAGGCCCCGCTCGACGACAGCGCGGTGCTGGCGTGCCTCGCCTACGTGGACCTCAACCCTGTGCGCGCCGCGATCGCCAAGACCCCCGAGGATTCCGACTACGCCTCCATCCAGCGGCGCATTCGGACTTTGCAAGCCGCTTCCGAATCTTCGGGTGATACCGAGAACGCCGGGCTGGATATCGCACCGGCTCCCAAGCAGCCGCCCGAGCTGTACCCCTTCGTGGGCGGCGTACGCGAAGGCATGCCCCAAGGCTTGCCGTTTTACCTCGCCGACTACCTGGACTTGGTCAACTGGACCGGCCGGGCAGTGCGCGAGGACAAGCGCGGGGCCATCGCCGATGATCTGCCGACGATCTTGGATCGCATCGGCATCACCCGAGCGGCATGGGTGCAGCTGTCCAAGGACTTCGAGACCCACTTCTGTAGCTGGATCGGTCAAGCCCAGCATGTCGAGCGGGTTTGCAAGCGAGAGCGTCACCGCTGGGCGCGCGGCATCCGCGCCTGCCGGCGGCTGCTCCCTAGCTGAGCGCTCTCAGCTCTCCCTGAAATCCCATAGCCGCACCCGATCGAGAATCGGGGCGAAGCCCGTGGCCGATTTCCGGTCCGACCCTCTCAATCTTGCCGATTGGCCTGCTTGGGCTGCGATTTTTCCGTGTTGAGGTCGCTCTTAGTCCCGGATAGGGGCAGAAGCTGGAGCGCTCGGCCCCCGTTTTCGGGGGGTCTCAAAACATGGACGGGTCTCAAAACATGGATGTCCATTTCTTTTTACTCCCCATGCCTAGCCCTTCGGTCACAAACCTTCGGTAGCGCCGGCGTGCCTCGCTTCGTCGTGAGTGAAACTGCGCCAACAGTCCGTCCGTAGCCAACCATTTCGGTGTCGGGGCTTCGCCCACCATTGCTCGGAAGCTGCTCCAGGGCCAATCGCCTGGTTGCTCGACCATCCTGGCTCGCGCAGGATTCAACACGACGTAGCGGGTCAACTCCAGCAAGTAGTCGTCCTTGTCGACCAGAATGCCCTTGAACCGGCCCTGGAACAGATGGCCGGTGCGAGCGTGCCGCCGATTGCTCGCCTGCGTAAACACCCCGTTGAGCTGACGCATTCCCCTCGAAAGGTTCGCGTGGGGGGTCTCGATCACCAGATGGTAATGGTTGGTCATCAGACAATAGGCGTGGCAGACCCAATTGAACCGCTCCACCACCTCCGTCAGGGTGCTAAGGACGGATGTCGCGGTCCTCATCGTCCTCGAAGATCGCCTCACGCCGATCACCCCGAGAGGTGACGTGATAGAGGGCGCCCGAAAACTCGATTCGTAGCGGTCTGGCCATGAAGAACAGAGTACCAGGTATGACCAGATATTACAATGCGAGAACTGGGTAACCTGGCAATGCTGCCAACTGTGATAGAACCGCGCAAGCGGGAAGCTGTCCCGAGTAAGGCCTAGTCAGCCGCTCGGAAGTGTATGGCCTCAAGTGGGAAACCACGGGAGAAGATATGCGAGTGCCACGAGGTGAAGGGTGTAGCCCTGAATCCGAAACAAAGCCCCGAGAAGTATTCATT
>Ga0210096_1000234_pt1 | contig 20976 bp, 22 predicted proteins | sample China_Galinas_PW_4_FD_184864 | JGI IMG/M metagenome (GOLD analysis project Ga0210096, IMG submission 184864) | Wetland microbial communities from San Francisco Bay, California, USA, that impact long-term carbon sequestration - China_Galinas_PWA_D2... | ecosystem: Environmental > Aquatic > Marine... | reverse complement strand
CTCTGCTCGTCGCCGAGCAGCTCGCCGGCGCCGCGGATCTCCAGGTCGTGGGTGGCCAGGGTGAAGCCGGCGCCGAGATCTTCCAGGGATTCTATGGCCTCCAGGCGCTTGGCGGCATCCCGGGTCATGGCCTTGGGGGGCGGGGTGAGCAGGTAGGCGTAGGCGCGGTGGTGGGAGCGTCCGACCCGACCGCGCAGCTGGTGCAGCTGGGCGAGACCCAGCTTGTCGGCGCGGTTGATGACGATGGTGTTGGCGGTGGGTACGTCGATGCCGCTCTCGACGATGGTGGTGCACACCAGCAGGTTGTAGCGCTGGTGGTAGAAGTCGCGCATCACCTGCTCCAGGTCGCGCTCGCGCATCTGGCCGTGGGCGGTGCCGATACGGGCGTTGGGCAGCAGCTTCTCCAGGCGTTCGGCGGTCTTGTCGATGCTCTGCACCTCGTTGTGCAGGAAGTAGATCTGGCCGCCGCGCTTGAGCTCGCGCTGGCAGGCCTCGACGATCAGGGCGTCGCTCCACTGGCTGATGAAGGTCTTGATGGGGTGGCGCGCGGCGGGCGGGGTGGCGATGACCGAGAGGTCGCGCAGGCCGGACATGGCCATGTTGAGCGTGCGCGGGATGGGGGTGGCGGTCAGGGTGAGCATGTCGACCTCGCTTCGCAGGGCCTTGAGCCGCTCCTTGTGGCGCACGCCGAAGCGGTGCTCCTCGTCGATGATCACCAGCCCCAGGTCCTTGAACCGGATGCCGCCCTGGAGCAGCTTGTGGGTGCCGATGACGATGTCGACGGTGCCCTTCTCCAGGCCCTCGATCACCTGCTTCTGCTCCTTGGCGGAGCGAAAGCGCGACAGGCTCTCCACCCGGACCGGCCAGTCGGCCAGGCGGTCGGCGAAGTTGTGGTCGTGCTGCTCGGCGAGCAGGGTGGTGGGCACCAGCACCGCCACCTGGCGCCCACCCTGAACCGCCAGGAAGGCGGCGCGCATGGCGACCTCGGTCTTACCGAAGCCTACGTCGCCGCACACCACCCGGTCCATGGGCCGGGGCGAGGCCATGTCCTCCAGGGCGGCCTGTATGGCCTGGAGCTGGTCCGGGGTCTCCTCGAAGGGGAAGCCCGCGGCGAAGGCGGCGTACTCGTCGTCGGGAGCGGCACAGGCGGTGCCGGTATGGGCGGCCCGGCGGGCGTAGATGTCGAGCAGCTCCGCGGCCACGTCTCGGGCCTTTTGGGCGGCCTTGCGCTTGACCTTGTCCCATTGGTCGCCGCCCAGGCGGTGCAGCGGGGCCGCTTCGGGCGAGACGCCGGTGTAGCGGCTGATCAGGTGCAGGGAGGAGACGGGCACGTAGAGCTTGTCGCCTTGGGCGTACTCGATGGTCAGGAACTCGGTCTGGCCGGCACCTATCTCCAGGGACTGAAGGCCGAGATAGCGGCCCACCCCGTGGTCCTCGTGCACCACGGGCGCCCTAACACTCAGCTCGGTGAGGTTGCGGACGATCTGGTCCGGGTCGCGCCCCGGGACCTTGCGCCGGCGTGCCTGGCGGACCCGCTCGCCGAGCAGCTGGGTCTCGGTAATGATCGCGATCGACGGCTCGTCCAGCCAGAGCCCTTCCTCCAGGGGAGAGACGGTGATTGCCAGCCGATCCTTGCCCTCGATAAACGCGGACCAGCCCTCCAGGGCGCGCGGATGCAGGTCCAGCCCGCGCAGGGTGTCCAGCAGCACCTCACGGCGGCCCGCGCTCTCGGCGCTGAACAGCACCCGGCCCTCGAAGCCGCCCAGGAAGTCCTGGAGCAGTCCCGCGGGGCGGGTCGCCCGGGCCTGGATACCCAGCGGCGGCGGCAGGCGCGTGGCGAAGTTGGCAAAGCGGGCGTAGCCCTTGCGCCGCTCGGGAATCTCCTCCCGATCGATACGCAGGGCGGCCAGGGACTTGAGACGGCCGAACAGCTCGTCTGGGATGAGGTACAGGCGCTCGGGTGGGAGCAGGGGGCGCTGGATGTCGTGTCGGCGGCTCTCGTAGCGCTCGGCCACCCCGGCCAGGAAGGTCTGGGCGTCGTCCGCCACCTCACCCAGCTGGACCATCAGGGGTGCGTCCGGGAGATAGTCGAACAGGGTCCCGGTGGTCTCGAAGAAGAGCGGCAGGTAGTACTCGACCCCGCCCGGGGCATTGCCCGCGCTGACCTCCCGGTAGATGGGGCTGCGCTGGGGGTCGCCCTCGAAGGCGGTGCGGTAGGCCTGGCGGAAGCGCGCGATCGAGGCCTCGTCCAGGGGTGTCTCCCGGGCGGGCAGCAGGCGGACCTGCTCCACCTTGTCCAGGGAGCGCTGGGTCTCCGGGTCGAAGGTGCGGATCGAGTCGATCTCCTCGTCGAACAGATCGATTCGGTAGGGCAGGTCGCTGCCCATGGGAAAGATGTCCAGCAACGAGCCGCGTACCGCCAGCTCTCCGTGGCCCATGACCTGGCTGACGCAGCTGTAGCCGGCGCGCTCCAGGCGCCGGCGGGTGTCGTCCATGTTCAGTCGCTGGCCGACGTCCAGGATGAAGCTTCGCGCGTCCAGGTAGCTCCTCGGGGGCAGGCGCTGCAGCAGCGTACCCACGGGGACGATCAGCACGCCTTGCTTCAGGCCGCCGAGCCGATGCAGGGTGAGCAGGCGCTGGGAGACCAGCTCGGGCAGGGGAGAGAAGACGTCGTAGGGCAGGGTCTCCCAGTCCGGGAACTGGAGGACCGGCACCTGTTCGGCGTCCAGGAAGAAGGCCAACTCCCGCTCCAGGGCGGTGGCGCGCTGCACGTCCGGGGCTATGACCAGCAGCAGCCCGGGATGCCGGGCGGCGGCGGAGGCGATGGCCAAGGGCACGCTGGCCCCGTAGAGGCGGCCCCAGTGGATTCGCTCGCCCGGGGCTTCGGGGCAGGGTGGGGTCAGTACGGCTCCAGCCGGGGTCGGGTTGTCGGGAGAGGGGACGCTCATGGTTCGGATATTCGCTGAGGTCTGGGATCGGCATGCCGAAAACACAGAACCGCCGGGAGCGGCGGTTCTGGGACAGGGTATACCGGAGCGGCGCTACATGTTTGTCGCGCCCTTCTTGTGGGCCTTGTCCAGGGCGTCGGCCACCTCCGGCGGCATGTAGGTCTCGTCGTGCTTGGCGAGCACCTCATCGGCAACGAACTCTCCCCCCGTGCCCAGCTTGCCCTGGGCGATGACGCCCTGGCCTTCCTTGAAGAGGTCCGGCAATATCCCGGTGTAGGCCACCTGGATGCTGTGGGCGGTGTCGGTAACTGTGAAGCGGACCGTGAGGGAATCGCCTTCACGCTCGAGGCTGCCCGCCTCCACCAGCCCGCCGAGGCGAAAAACGTGGTCGGGCGGGGCCTGGCCCTCGGCCACCTCGCTGGGGGTGAAGAAGTAGGACAGGCTGCCCTTCATGCCATTGAGTACCAGGTACGCGGCCAGGCCCAGAGCGGCCAGGCCGGCGATGATCAATCCGAATCGCTTGTGTCTCGCTTTCATCGCTTGCTCGATGCCTCCGCGCGCGCCATGCGGGCCAAGCGCCGGCGCGCGGCCCGCCGACGGCTTCTCACCAGGATGGGCTCCGCGGCCATCAGCAGCGCGGTCACTCCGAAGGAGCCCCAGACGTAGAGGGCGTAGCCGCCCATATTGAAGAAATCGGCCAGCCCTCTCATTGCTCCTCTCTGATCAGGTCGCCCACCCAGCTGGTGTTTCGCTCTCGCTCCAGGATGATACAGCGCACCCGTGCCAGGACCACTGCAATGGAGTACATCCAGAAGCCGAGGGCCATGATGAACATGGTCCACAGCATGGTCACAGCCATGGTGGACTCCTCGCCGATACGGATGCTCGCCCCCTGATGCAGGGTGTTCCACCACTTCACCGAGAAATAGATGATGGGGATGTTGACCACCCCGACCAGGGCCAGGATGGCACCGGCCCGGTCGGCCCGGCGCGGGTCCTCGATCGAGGTCTGCAGGGCCATGAAGCCCACATAGAGGAACAGCAGGATCAGCTCGGAGGTCAGACGCGCGTCCCACACCCACCAGGTGCCCCACATGGGCCTGCCCCAGAAGGAGCCTGTCCACAGGGCAAGGAAGGTGAACATGGCCCCGGTCGGGGCCATGGCCTGGGCCATCATGGCCGACAGCCGCGTGTTGAATACCAGGCCCAGGGCGGCCCAGGCTGCCATGACCACATAGATGAACATGGACATCCAGGCCGCCGGCACGTGAACAAAGATGATCCGATAGCCTTCGCCCTGTTTGTAGTCGGTGGGGGCCACGGCAAAGCTCATGTAAAGCCCGACCGCGATCAGGATCACCGCCAGGGCGGTGAACCAGGGTATCAATCGACCCGCCAGAGGATAGAAGGTGGCGGGTGAGGAGAACTTGAACCAGTTGATGATGGGGGAACTCATACCCCTTTCGATTCGCTCGGCTTTAGCGGTGTGGGTGGCACGGAAATCCCATCCACCGAAGAGTACCTTAAGAAGACTCCCTTCCGCAAAATCGGTTCCTTGGATTCTAAGCACTGCTACTCTGCGGAGACCCGCAGGGCCGCTGCGGTGGCGAGCGGGGCCAGCACCAGCGCGAGCACCATGATGGCCCCCAGCATGGACATGTGACTCTGCTCGCCCAGCCCCGACACGCTGGCCTCCACGGCGCCCGCCCCGAAGATGAGCACAGGGATGTACAGGGGCAGCACCAGCAGCGACACCAGTACACCCCCGCCGCGAACGCCGATGGTCAGGGCGGCGCCAATGGCGCCGATCAGGCTGAGCGTCGGTGTCCCCACCAGCAGGGAGGCGATGAGCACGCCCAGGGGCTGCCAGGACAGATCGTATTGCAGGCCCAGCAAGGGGGCCATCAATGCCAGCGGCAGGCCGGTGACCAGCCAGTGGGCGAGCACCTTGGCCAGCACCAGCAGCGAGACAGGCTGTGGCGTAAGCAGCATTTGCTCCAGGGTGCCGTCGGCATAGTCCGCGGCGAACAGGCGCTCCAGCGACAGCATGGACGCGAGCAGGGCGGCCACCCAGACCACGCCCGGGGCGATCTCTCGCAGGGTGTCCAGCTCCGGGCCTATCCCCAGCGGAAAGAGGCTCACCACGATGACGAAGAAGAAGAGGGTGGTGGAGACGTCCGAGCGCCGGCGCATGCTCAGGGTGAGGTCGCGTCGCACGACCCAGAGAAAGGCCTTCAGCATCGGCTCAATCCCGCCAGCCCAGCTTGAGTCTGCGTGCCCGTCCGGAGGTGAGCGACACCTCCTGGTGGGTGGTCAGCACCACCGTGCCACCGCCGTCCAGGTGCCGGCCGATCACCAGCTGAAGCAGGGGAATGGCGCTCTTGTCGAGGGCGGTGAAGGGCTCGTCCATGATCCAGAGGCTGGACCGGTTGACCAGCAGCCGGGCCAGGGCGACCCGCCGTTTCTGGCCCTGGGAGAGCACCTTGGACGGCAGGTCCTCGTATCCGTCCAGCCCGATGTCCCCCAGTGCCTTCCAGGCCGCGGAGCCGTCCAGCTCAAGGCCATCCAAGATGGAGGAGATGCGCAGATTCTCCACGCCGCTCAGGTCGCCTTTGATACCGTTCTTGTGGCCGAGAAAGAGCACATCCTTGGTGTATTCCTCCCGCAGCCCTCGGATGTTCTCTCCGTTCCAGCGCACCTCGCCCTCCTCGGGCAGCATCAGGCCGCACAGGGTGCGCAGCAGGGTGGTCTTGCCGCTGCCGTTATGGCCGTGCACATACAGCAGCTCGCCGCTGTCCAGGGAGAAGCCCAATCCCTGGAACAGACAACGATCGCCGCGCACGCAAGACAGATTTTCGACCTCGAGCATTCCCGGGAAGGCCAGCGGCCAGACATAGGGGCGCGATTGTAACGGAAAACCCCGGTCGGGATAGGAACGCTCGCCGAGCGCGAATCCGGCGGCAGGTTGGGTGTCCGGGGCTATCGCGGCTAGCAGCCGCTCCTACACGGGCCGCTTCTAGCGGATCTCTTCGATGTGGTATTTCTTGTCCGTGACCTGGGGCGTGATCAGGGCATAGCCCTGGAGCTGCCAGTGGGCCAGCTCGGTGATGCCCGAGGGCACGATCTCGACGAAGTCGTAGAAATCCTCGCGCTTGTAGCCGAAATCGTGGGCGGCGAGGCCGCAGACCTTGAACTTGACGCCCAGCTCGGCGTAGTAGCGCATGCGCTCCACCGCCTCGCGGTAGCGCTCGTAGTTGTGCTGGGCCAGCGTCACGATCTCGCTGCCGTGGACGACGACCACGATGTCGAGCGACTCGGGCGCGTAGTCGTAGGGCTCCGCTATCAGGGGATTGATCAGGGACCTCAGCCAATAGAGGGCCCCACTGATCTTGGCCGGATCATCGAAGAAGAAATCGAAGACGACCTTCTGCTCGGTGTAAGGGGTCTGTACCTGCGTCGCCTCCGCCTCGGCCCGGAGGCTCAACAGGCAGGCGAGGAGCATCACTGGGAGCGCTTTCATGGCTTGTCTCGTCAGGGAAGAGGTCTGGTAAAAGCATAGCGGCAGGCGAGGCCGAGGCGAATATTCAGTGAATAATTAAGCATTTAATTCCACCGCCGCGGTTGACAGGCCTGCCAGCTCGGCAGAAAGTCAGAAAGACATAGACCACATCATCCCAGGGAGGTGCCGCCCCATGACCACCAAGGCCGAGGAGCCGACTTGTCAGCAGGTGATCGACAGCTTTCCGGAGCCCTTTGTCGTCATCGATCGCAATTATCGCATCCTTGTCGCCAATCGCCGCTACAGCGAGCACTACGGGTTTCGTCAGGCGGACATCGTCGGGCGATGCTGCCATGAGGTCTCGTATCGCTCATCCAAACCGTGTAGCGCCCACGGGGAGCACTGCCCGCTCGACGAGGTTTTTCGCACCGGCGAGACCACCCAGGTGATGCATGTTCACTGGGACGGGAGCGGGCGGGACGAGCGGGTGCAGATCACCGCCACGCCTTTGCTGGGAGAGGACGGCTCCATCCAGTTCATCGGTGAATCCATCTGCCCGATCGCCAAGGTCAGCGAGGAGACCTTGTTGATCGGGCGTTCCCACGGCATGTTGCACATGGTGAGCCTGCTGCAACGGGTGGCCCCGACCCAGACCACGGTGCTGCTGCTTGGCGAGAGTGGCGTGGGCAAGGAGTGTGCGGCCCAGTATCTGCATCATTACTCCACCCGCTCGGACAGGTCTTTCTTGGTGGTTGATTGCGGCACCCTGGGCGAGAACCTGATCGAGAGCGAGCTGTTCGGCCACGAGAAGGGGTCTTTCACGGGGGCCGGCACCCGCAAGGAGGGGCTGTTCGAGGCGGCCGACGGCGGCACCCTGTTCATCGACGAGGTCTGCGAGCTGCCCATCGAGCTGCAGACCAAGCTGCTCAGGGTGCTGGAGACGGGTACCATCCGGCGTATCGGAGGCACCGCTTACCGCAAGGTGGACGTTCGGGTGGTGGCGGCGACCAACAAGGACCCCCTGGCCTTGGTGCGCGACGGCCGTCTTCGCGAGGACCTCTATTATCGCCTGTCCGCCTTTCCCATCCGAGTCCCGCCGCTGCGCGAGCGCAAGGACGACATCCCTGCTCTTGCCTCCCATCTGCTGGGACGGATAGAGCAGGGAGACCAGCATCTCCCCCTTTCCCCGCGGGTGATCGAGAGCCTGCTCCAGCACGAGTACCCGGGCAATGTGCGCGAGCTTCGCAACATCCTGGAGCGCGCGGTCATCCTGGCGGCGGGTGACCTGCTCACCCCCCAATATCTGGTGCTCGACGATCAGCGGGGCTCGGTCGAGGGGCAATGCGCTCCCAGTCAGGTGCCTGCGTCCAAGGACCCTGCGGGCGCGCTCGGCGGGCGGTTGCTCTCCCGTCGGGGCCAGGCACCCGAGGAAGCGGTGCTGCTCGAGGCCCTGGAACGGGCCGGCGGACACCGCGGGCGGGCCGCCGAGCTGCTCGGCATCTCGGAGCGCACCCTGTATCGGCACCTGCAGCGGCTGCGTCGCAGCCGGGAAGTCTCGGGTCGGGTTTCCGCGTGAGTCCTTCGCGCGCAAGAAAGCGCCCAGAAATCGCTCAAACGTCGCACGAGAGCCAGTGGGCGCGCGGCGAGAGTATGACGCCGGAGCTCACATAGAGGTTGCCAGGGCAGAAGTGGCAGGGGATATGGCTCAGCCGGCCAGACAGCTCGGACCGGCCGTTTCAGGGGATTCGTTTGGTCCGGGTGAGACGCCAAAGGTGGCCGCCATGGGGGCGCCGCCACGGCCCCGGCTCAGCCAGTGGCTACCCACACCTTGCCGTCGGCGATCTTGACCGGATAGGTGCGGATGGGATCGCAGGCGGGCTCTTCGGTCGGCTCTCCCGTGGCCAGGTCGAAATGGCTGCCGTGCAGGGAGCATTTGATGGATTGCCCCGCGATACAGCCAAGGGCAAGGGAGTAGTCCTCGTGGCTGCACATCTCGTCCACCGCGTAATGCGTACCCTCGGCGTTCACCAGCAGGATGCGACGCCCGGCGATGGCCGCGGTCTTCATTTGTCCGGGGGCCAGCTCCCGCTCGTCGGCGACGGCTACATAGCGTGTGTCGTTCATGGCTGATCCCCTTAGCTCAGCGGATGCGCTCGGCGGCCTTGCCCGAGTCTAGCACCTGTCGGGCCTGCTCGGCCGCCGCGACCGCCGAGTCGGCCCTGCCCAGGTGCTGCAGGATAAGGGAGGCCGAGTACACCAGCCCGTCGTAGCTGGGACCGGCCTTGCCCCGCAGGGCCTCCATGCCCGCCTGGGCCGCCGCCTGGGCGGTGGCCTCTATGTCCAGGGTGATGGCAATCTCGTCGCCGGGCCTGATTGTCTTGGGCAGATCATCGGGCAGTGGCACGGCGCGTACCGCCTGATTGATGCCGAGGTCCGTGGGATCGACGTCCACAGGCTGCTCCTCCCCACGATCCTGGTAATAAAAATAGCGTCCGGCCTGGCGCAGCGAGGGGGTAACCCCCCCCTCCACCCCGCGGATCAGCAGGGCAGAGTCGTAGCCCACATGGCGGGCGAGCGTGGCATACATGGGTGGGTAGGGCTTGTGGACGTAGCCGGTGACCAGATGGGTCTTGCGGCGTCCGGCAATCGGCTTGGCCAGCACCTCTACGGTGGTCAGCACCGGGCGCTTGACGATCTTGGTCCGCAGGCCCACGAGGTCGTGCAGCTCGGGACAGAAGCTGCTCTGGTCGATATAGGCCCAGCCCAAGGTCGGATCGCTCAGGCGGGCGGCAGCGGCCTCAGGGGCGAGGTCCACGTCCACCCCCGCGGCCCTGAGCACATGGCGATGGGTGACGCCATACTTGGGGCCCACCGCTTCCAGCCCGTGGGTTACCGTCGGCACGCCACACTCGGCGAGCAGCGCGGGCAGGAAGGGGGCGGGCGGCAGGGTGCGGTTGTAGCCGTCGTACGGGTCGGCGATATCCACGACCTCGTCCACCGCGGCGGTGAAGGTCCGGGTGGCCGCGCGGATGGCGTCCAACACCCCGCGGGTCTCGTCGGCGGTCTCACGCTTCATGCGAAGCGCGATGAAGAAGATGGCGGCCTGGACCTCGTCGACCTCGCCGTCGAGTATGGCCTTCATCGCCAGATGGGCCTCTGCCTGGGAGATGTCCTTGCTGAGCTCCGGCCCTGTGGCGATGCGCTGGATGATGGAGCGCATGGCCACGTGGACGTTGGTATGCATGGATTCGGCTGGCTTGCTCATCTTCGGCTCCTGATCTGGGAATACTGCTCGTCACGAAAAGCTCTCAACGGGGTCGAAGCGACGGCGACGCCTCAGTCGTCAAAGCGCATCAGCAGCCCCTCGTAGGCATCGATGCGCCGGTCGCGCAGAAAGGGCCAGATGCGGCGGATCGTCTCGGTGCGACTCAGGTCCAGGTCCGCGACCAGCACCTCGGGCTCCGTGCCCGCTTGGGCCAGCAGCTCGCCCTGGGGCCCGCAGATGAATGACGAGCCCCAGAAATGGACTCCCGGGGTCCGGCCGGAGGGGTCCGGCTCCAGGCCCACTCGGTTGGCGCTCAGCAGGGGCAGGCCGTTGGCGATGGCGTGGCTGCGCTGCACCGTGAGCCAGGCCTCGCGCTGGCACTCGCGCTCGCCCTCCTCGCCGGCCGGGTCCCAGCCGATGGCGGTGGGATAGAGCAAGAGCTGGGCTCCGGCCAGGGCCATGAGGCGGGCGGCTTCCGGATACCATTGGTCCCAACAGACCAGCACCCCCAGGCGGCCCAGCGAGGTATCCACGGGGCGAAAGCCGAGGTCCCCGGGGGTGAAATAGAACTTCTCGTAGTAGCCCGGGTCGTCGGGGATGTGCATCTTGCGGTAGCGTCCGGCGATCCGGCCGTCGCTGCCCAGGACCACTGCGGTGTTGTGATACAGACCCGCGGCCCGGCGCTCGAACAGTGAGCAGACGATCACTACCTCCAGCTCGGCGGCCAGGGCGCCGAGCTGCTCGGTGGAGGGGCCGGGAATGGGCTCGGCCCGGTCGAAGGCGTCCACTGTCTCGCTCTGGCAGAAATAGGGCGCGTCGTGCAGCTCCTGCAGCAGCACGAGACGCGCGCCTCGGGCGACAGCGTTCCGGATGCCGTCTGCGGCCCGCGCATGATTCTTTCGGCTATCGGGAGAGCAGGCCTGCTGAACCAGGCCGACTCGCAAGCTATCGTGCGACGGAGGCATGCGAAATCGGATCGTGTGGGCGAAATTTGTGCGCCAGTCTATCATGCGACCGGCCGATATCCGCTCTTCCGCAGTCGGACAGTCCCAAGTCCGACAGGCTCCTAGGACTATAGCCGGACGGCTGCAGGCAGCTGCATGGTCACGCAGTGCAGGCTGCCGTTTTGGCGGATCAGGGGACGGCAGTCGATGGGCAGCATCACCCGGCCGGGGAAGCAGGCCGCGAGGGTCGCCAGCGCGGGGCCATCCGCCGGGTCACCATAGGTGGGGACCAGCACCGCCCGGTTGACGATCAGGAAATTGGCGTAGCTGGCCGCCAGGCGCCGGCCGTCAGCGTTCCGATGCTCGCCGGGGGCGGCCAGGGGGACCAGGCGATAGGGTCTGTCCTCGGCCGTGCGAAACCCCTCCAGCTCTTCGATCATCACGGCGAGCTCAGCCTCGTCCGGGTCTTCCGGCCGACAGGTGACATGGACGATCGTCTGCGCATCCGCGAAGCGCGCGAGGGTGTCGATGTGGCCGTCGGTGTCATCACCGCTGAGGCCACCGTGGCCCAGCCACAGAAAGCGCTCTATGCCCAGCAGGTCCGCCAGCCGGCGTTCCAGGGCCTCTTGGCCAAGGCCGGGGTTTCGCGAGTCGTCGACCACCGACGAGAGGGTGGCGAGCAGGGTGCCCTGGCCGTCGGTCTCCAGGGCGCCCCCTTCGAGGACCAGATCGACGGACTGCCAGGGAGTGCCGGAGAAGCTGCCCTGATTGCACAGTGCGGCAGTGATGGCGTCGTCTCGGGTGGCGCCGAGCTTCCCGCCCCAGCCATTGAAGCGAAAGTCGAGAATGCGCGCGCGGCCCGAGGGGTCGAGGACGGTGAGCGGGCCGTGATCTCTGGCCCAGGTGTCGTCCGAGGGAGCGTAGGCGCGGATCACCTGCCCCGAGGCGACCCCGGCACCGCGCAAGCGTGCCAGCACCTGCCGTTCGTGGGAGGGGTCGGCGCAGACGACGAGCAGACGCTCCCACTGCGCGACCGCACAGGCTATCTGCGTATAGACCCGCTCTACGGCCTCCAGGTCATCCGCCCAGTCGGTGGCCGGGTGGGGCCAGGTGAGCATGACTGCAGATTGCTCGGCCCACTCGGCGGGGAGTCGGAAGCGACTCACTGCTGGCGATGCACCACGGTGCTGATCACCCGGTCGCGCTCGAAATAGACGGTGTAGGCACCGTACACCCAGCGGGTGATCGGCGGGTCGCCGACCGGGGACAGACGCTCGCCCGGCTCGCCGAAGCGCTGCCTGACCGGGTCCATGGCCTGGCCGTGGATCGGCCGGGGCAGCCCGCCCGGCGCATTGGCCGGAGCGCGGGCGATGGTGTCGAGCAGCAGGACGCCCCTGTCCGCAACGGCCGTGCCGCAGAACAGGGCCAGGAGGAGGGGCAGGATGGCGTGGGGAATGGATTTCATCGCGGTTCGACTCACAGTTTGGGCGGGTCTGTTAGGACCCGCGGAAGCCCCCATTGAGGTGGGGCGAAGTGTGGTTTAATGCACCGCCATGTACAAGCCTGTCGAGCTGTTCGTCGGATTGCGTTACACCCGGGCGAAGCGGCGCAACCACTTCATCTCCTTCATCTCGCTTACCTCCATGCTGGGGATCATGCTGGGGGTGACTGCGCTCATCACGGTGCTCTCGGTTATGAACGGTTTCCATACCGAAGTCCGTGAGCGCATTCTCGGTATGGCCTCCCACATCAATATCTTCGCCTGGCGCGGCGGGCTCAGCGACTGGTCCGGGCTGTCTGCGCGGGTCTCCGAAAATCCCCGGGTGGTCGGGAGCGCGCCCTATGTGGACATCCAGGGCATGCTGATCAACCGCGACAACGTCAGCGGCGCCCTGGTGCGCGGCGTATTGCTCGACAAGGAGCCGGCCGTCTCCGACGTGTTGGATCACCTGATCTACACGGACGGCACCTCGCTGGAGCCGGGCGCCTACCGGATCATCCTGGGGCGCGAGCTCGCTAGTGTGCTGGGCGTGGGTCCGGGCGACAAGGTGACCCTGGTGACGCCGCAGACGGTTGCCACCCCGGCGGGCACGATACCTCGGCTCAAGCGCTTCACGGTGTCGGGACTGTTCGAGGTGGGGATGGGGGAGTACGACCGGAGTGTGGCCCTGGTCCACATGGCGGACGCGGCCAAGCTGGCCCGTCTGGGCGACCGGGTTACGGGGTTGAGGCTGCGGGTGGACGACCTCTACAAGGCCCCCGCGGTCGCCCGGGAGCTGGCTGCCGAGCTGCCCCCCACCTACGAGCTGAGCGACTGGACCATGGAGCACCGCAACTTCTTCAGCGCTCTGCGCACCGAGAAGCGGATGATGGGGATCATCCTGTTCCTGATCGTGGCGGTCGCCGCATTCAACATCGTCTCCACCCTGGTCATGGTGGTGGCCGACAAGCGCAGCGACATTGCCATCCTGAGGACTCTGGGGGCCTCCTCGGGCACTGTCATGCGGGTGTTCATCGTCCAGGGCGCGGCCATCGGCGTGATCGGCAGCCTGTTGGGGGTGTTGGGCGGGGTGGTGCTTGCGCTCAACGTGGAGGCCCTGGTCGGCGGCATAGAGTCCCTGTTCCACACGCACTTCCTCGATCCGAACATCTACTACATCAGCAAGCTCCCCTCGGAGATTCACTGGGATGACGTCGGCCTGATCGGGAGCAGCTCCCTGATCCTCAGCCTCCTGGCCACCCTCTATCCTGCCAGGCGCGCCGCCCTCACCCAGCCCGCCGAGGCCTTGCGTTATGAGTGATGCGCCCATCCTGGAGTGCCGAGGGCTGACCCGCATCTTCGACCAGGGCGGGCTGAGGGCCGAGGTGCTCAAAGGGGTGGACCTGGCCATTCGCCCCGCGGAGCAGGTGGCCGTGCTGGGGGCTTCGGGCTCGGGCAAGAGCACCCTGCTGCATTGCCTCGGTGGCCTGGACCTGCCGACCAGGGGACAGGTGCTGCTTGACGGCAAGGACCTCTTCGCTCTGGGAGAGCGTCGGCGCGGCGAGGTGAGGAACCGTACCCTAGGGTTCATCTATCAGTTCCACCACCTGCTTCAGGAGTTCACGGCCCAAGAGAACGTGGCCCTGCCGTTGCTCATCGGGGGAGGCAGCGTCACCGAGGCGGAGCGGCGCGCCTGTCAGATGCTCGACCGCGTGGGCCTGGGGCATCGCTTGGCCCACAAGCCGGGAGAGCTCTCGGGTGGGGAGCGCCAGCGGTCGGCGGTCGCCCGGGCCCTGGTCAATCACCCGCGCTGCGTGCTCGCCGACGAGCCCACGGGCAACCTGGACCGGCATACCGCCGAGCAGGTCTATCAGCTGATGCTGGAGCTCAACCGCGAGGCGGGAACCAGCTTTGTGGTGGTTACCCACGACAGCGAGCTGGCCTCACGCATGGACCGAGTGGTCCACTTGTCGGACGGGGTCTTAGTGACGTGACCCGGCGCTCAGTCCCGGGGTCTTCTTCATCGGCGCATTGGCGAATCTGCGCCGGCGCCGGCGCTTGAGGTGCTGGATGACACGCCAGCGCCAGAAGCCGCGGATCGTCACGTAGCCGACGATCCCCGCTATCAAGCCGCAGAAGAGCCCGCCCAGGATCAGCGGCTCCCAGATGGCGCCGAAATTCTCCATTAGGGCCTGGAGGGTCAGCTCGAAGTGCAGATGCTCGGCCCGGCTTCCCAGCAGGTAATTTCCGACCAGATAGACGAAATAGAATACGGGCGGGATGGTGATCGGGTTGGTCACCCACACCAGGGCGGCCGAGAGGGGCAGGTTGGCCCGAAGTGCCATGGCGGTGGCCGCTGCCGCCACCATCTGCCAGGGGATGGGCTGGAAGGCCCAGAAGAGCCCGACGAAGAAGGCGGCCGACACCGAGCGGCGGTTCAGGTGCCAGAGGTTGGCGTCGTGCAGCCGCTTGCCGAATATCCTCAGTGGCTTGCAGTTGCGAAGCTTTTCGCGGTCGGGTGCGAAACGTTTGAAGAACCGCCGGGGCATCTTAGCAGCCTTCGCTGGGCTGGAAGGTGAAAGACGATCTATTGAAGCACGCTGCTCGGAGATTGGCTACTCTTTGAGAAGCCCGTCACAGGGTCCAGGCCTGCCTCGGAGGCCGGAGCGGGGCGGGTTTCCGATGCCTGCCGTACTCAGTCGGCTCTTCGTTTTCGGCCAAGGAGGGTCTATGCCGATCTTCGTTGTCGGTTTCACCATCGGGGTGTGGATTCTGCAGGGTCAGGCGACCCTGCCGGCTCTTTGGCTCCAGCTGACCCTGGTGCCGTTGTGTCTGTTGCCCCTGGTCTTGGCGCACGGGGTCGTGCGAGCGATCTCGGGCCTTGCCGCCGGGTTCCTCTACGCTGCATGGAGTGCATCCATCGCCGTCTCCGCCGCTTCCCTACCTGCGCACCTCGAGGGACGGGACCTGGTGATCGAGGGCCGCATTCTCTCCTTGCCCTCGGTCTCCGAGAACGTCTACCGGCTCGACCTCCAGGCCGAGCGTGTGCTCGATCGCGGGATCGAGGCCCCCTGGACGGGGCGGATGCGCCTGAGCTGGTACCGCGCGGATCAGCCACCGCCGCGTAGCGGCGAGCGATGGCGTTTTCAGGTGCGGCTCAAGCGGCCGCATGGTCACATGAATCCGGGTGGATTCGATTACGAGGGCTGGCTGTTTGGCCAGGGCATAACCGCGACCGGATATGTGCGACGTTGCGATTGCAATAGGAGGCTCGCCGAGGCGGGTCTGGCGATCCGGCCCGACCTGTGGCGTCAATACCTGCGTGATCGCCTCGACCAGCAGGTATCGGACCCTCAGGCGCGCGGTCTGATCGCTGCCCTGACCGTGGGGGATCGCAGCGGCATCGACTCCTCGCTCTGGATCGCCCTGCGGCGTACTGGCACCAGCCATCTGGTGGCCATCTCCGGGCTTCACGTCGGCATGGTGTCCGCGCTCGCGCTCTTTTTCGTCGGCAGGCTGTGGCGGCGGCTCGGCCGCATGACTCTGCGCGTTCCATCTCCGGTGGCGGGTGCGGCGGCGGGTCTGCTGGCGGCGCTCCTCTATGCGGCCCTGGCCGGCTTTTCCCTTCCCACACAGCGGGCCCTGGTGATGGTGGCGACCGCCCTGGGTGCGGTGCTGCTGCGCCGCCGTGTCCGGCCGGCCAGGCTTCTTGCATTGGCGCTATTGGCGGTGCTGATGGTCGATCCCTTCGGTGTCTCGTCTGCCGGGCTGTGGCTCTCCTTCGGGGCAGTGGCCGTGCTGGTCTATGGGCTGGCCGGCCGGGTGGGGGAGGTCTCGATCCTGGGCCGCTGGGGGCGAGCCCAGGGGTATCTCGCCATAGGCATGGCGCCGTTGGTGATCGGCTGGTTCCAGCAGGCGTCGCTGATCTCCCCCCTGGTGAACTGGGTCGCGGTGCCCTGGTTCTCGCTGGTTCTGGTCCCCCTGTCACTCTTGTCCGCGCTCACATTGGTCCTCCACGTCGGCGTTGGGCTGGTGTTGCCCCTGGCCGGGCTGCTGGCGGGGGCCACGGTCCGGTTGTTGGAGTGGTCGGCCTCTCTCCCCCTGTCGGCCCTGTCCACCTCCGAGGTGGACTCCTGGGTGCTAGGGCTTGCCGGGTTGGGGGCTCTGGTGTTGATCTCGCCCCGCGGCCTGCCGTCGCGCTGGCTGGGGGCCGTTTTCTTTCTGCCCCTGATGACCTTTCGTCCCGATGTTCCGCCGCCGGGAGGTTTCGAGGCAACCATGCTCGACGTGGGACAAGGGCTCTCCGTGGTGGTCAGGACGCACCGCCACACCCTGGTCTTCGACACCGGGCCGCGTCTGTCGGAATCCTTCGACTCGGGACGAGATCTGGTCCTACCCTACTTGAGACGCCTCGGCCTGGCCCGCATGGACGCTCTGGTGCTCAGCCACGACGCCGGGGACCACGCGGGTGGCGCCCCGTCCCTGCTGGCAGAGATGCCCGCGCGGCGCCTGCTCAGCGGCGAGCCCCTCGCCTGGCTCCAGACCGACCCTTGCCGTGCTGGGGATGGCTGGGAATGGGACGGGGTGGGCTTCGAGGTGCTCTCACCGCCGGCGGGCAGTCCCTGGACGGACAATGACGCCTCCTGCGTGATCCGGGTGCACAGCCCGGTGGCGAGTCTGCTGTTGACCGGCGATATCGAGCGGGCGGGGGAGGCACGGCTGGTGCGGGAGTATCCCGAGCGGCTGGAGGGTGCGCTGGTGCAGGTGCCCCATCACGGCAGCCTTACCTCGTCCACGCCAGCCTTCGTCGACGCCCTGCGGGCCCGGTACGCCCTGGTATCCGCGGGCTACCGGAATCGTTTCCGCTTTCCACGCGCCGAGGTCAGCGCCCGCTGGAAGGCAGCCGGGGCAAGCCTGCTCAGTACCGCCCGGGACGGCGCCATCCGGGTACGTGCTTATCCGGGCCAGTCCCTAGAGTCGGAGCGGTACCGGGACACGGCCAGGCGTTATTGGCACGCCGCACAGACGTCGGGGCAATGAGCGGCGCAACAGCGATTACGCGACCGAGCGAGAAACGCCGACCGGCTCTCTTCCTGGGCCCTGGGCAATTCCAGTATCATACCGCCCGGATACGAAACTTCCGACGATTTCGGCGGGAGAATCGCGACCAACGCAGAGTCGGCCAGCGCGGGCCGGCAGCCAGGACACCGAAAACCAGTGTTTGAACTCGTGAAGGCCGGCGGCTGGCTGATGCTGCCCATCATCACTTGCTCCATCGTCGCGATGGCCATAGTGATCGAGCGGCTGTGGATGCTGCGTACCCGGCGGGTGGTGCCGGAGAATCTGGTCGCCAAGGTCTGGCAGCTGCATTGTAAGCACAAGCTCACCCAGGGGCACATCAACACCATCCGTGCGGGCTCGCCGCTTGGGCGCATCCTGGCGGCGGGCCTTGTCAATCGCTTTCACTCCCGCGAGATCATGAAGGAGTCGATCGAGGAGACGGGTCGTCAGGTTGTGCACGAGCTGGAACGGTATCTGAACAGCCTCGGCACCATCGCCGCCATCGCGCCCCTGCTCGGTCTGCTCGGCACGGTGATCGGCATGATCAAGGTGTTCGCGGCCATTACCACCCAGGGTGTTGGAAACCCGACCGTGCTGGCCCACGGCATCTCCGTGGCCTTGATCACCACCGCGGCCGGTCTGTCGGTGGCCATCCCCACCCTGATGTTCTCTCGCTACTTCAATGGCCGGGTGGAGCGCCTCGTCATTGCCATGGAAGAGGAGGCGCTGAAGATGGTGGAGGTGATGCAGGGCGAGCGAGAGCGCGAGCAGTAGGCGGTGAACCTTCGACCGAAACGCCTACAGCCCGCCGACGTCAACATGACGCCGCTGATCGACGTGGTCTTCCTGCTGTTGATCTTCTTCATGGTCTCCACCACCTTCGACCGAGAGACCCGGATCAAGGTGGAGCTGCCAGAGGCGGATCAGGAGGCGGCCACCGAGCAGTCCAAGACCCTGGATCTGACCATCGATGTGCAGGGCAATTTCTACGTGGACCAGCGCGAGGTAGTCAGCACCAACGTCGATGTGCTCAAGAGGGCGATCGGCAAGGCCCTGGAAGGGCATACCGATGTCCCTGTGGTGCTGATCACGGCGGATGCCAAGACTCCCCACCAGGCCGTGATCGCCGCCATGGACGCGGCCAGCCAGATGGGGCTGTCGAATATCAGCTTCGCTGCCAAGAAGCCGACCAGCGAGTGACTGTCCGGTCTGCGGTGGAGCGGCTCGCCCAAGCGGTCTGGTGGCGCACAGGCCATCCTCTTTCGCTGCTTCTGAGCCCCCTGTCCTGGGTCTTCCGTGGCGTGGTGGCCCTGCGCCAATCGGCCTACCGTACGGGCCGCCTCGGTGTCGAGCGGCTTGGGGCCCCGGTGGTGGTCATCGGCAACATCAGTGTGGGAGGGGCGGGCAAGACCCCCCTGGTGATACGTCTGGTCGAGCTGGCACGCGAGTGGGGCTTCAAGCCGGGTGTGATCGCCCGGGGCTACGGCAGCCATGCCGATCACTGGCCCCAGGCGGTGAGACCGGACAGCGATCCGCGCCGGGTGGGTGACGAGTCTGTGCTGATCGCCTGGCGTACCGGCTGTCCGGTTTGGGTGGGACCCGACCGGGTGGCGGCGGGGCGGGCCCTGCTGTCCGCCGGCGACTGCAATCTGCTGCTGTGCGACGACGGCATGCAGCACTATGCCCTGGCCCGGGACCTGGAGATCGCCGTAATCGATACCCGCGGGCTTGGCAACGGCCGGTGTCTGCCCGGAGGTCCCCTGCGCGAGCCGCCTTCGCGTCTGCAGCGGGTGGACGCGGTCGTGGGCAACGGGGTGACCCCCGAGGGCGGCTACCGGATGGACGTGGTGCTGGAAGCCCTGGTGCCGCTGCTCGATTCCAGGTCGCCCGCGGTAGCCGAGGATTTCGCCCGCCGGACCGTCCATGCCGTGGCCGGAATCGGCGACCCCGCGCGCTTTTTTCAAACCCTGCGCTGGCTGGGCATGGACGTGCTGGAGCATCCCTTTCCGGACCATCACCCCTTCAGGCCGGGCGATATCCGTTTCGATGACGGGCTGCCGGTACTCATGACCGAAAAGGATGCCGTAAAATGCCGATCTTTCGCCGGCCCCCAACACTGGCTGGCCCGGGTGAGTGCCCGCCTCGATCCCGGCCTCGAGCAGCGCCTCTCCGAGCTGGTCCGAGGACTTGCTGATGGATAAGAAACTGCTCGAGATCCTGGTCTGCCCCCTGTGTAAGGGCAAGCTCCATTACGATAAGTCGGCGCAGGAGCTGCTTTGTCGCGTCGACCGCCTGGCCTTCCCTGTGCGCGACGGCATCCCGGTGATGCTGGAGCAGGAGGCTCGGCCGTTGCCGGCGGACGAAGAGGTCCCCAAGGACTAACAGTCCTGCCTCCCGGCGATCCTCTAATGGACCTCAAGGTCGTCATCCCCGCCCGCTACGCCTCCTCGCGGTTTCCTGGCAAGCCCCTGGCGAGGCTCGGTGACAAGCCCATGGTCCAGCATGTTTACGAGCGTGCCCTGGCCAGCGGCGCCGGCGAGGTGCTGGTCGCCACCGACGACCCGCGCATCGCGTGGGCCGTCGAGGCCTTCGGCGGGGAGTCTTGCATGACCCGCGCCGACCATCGAAGCGGCACCGACCGCATCGCCGAGGTGGCCGACATACGGGGCTGGTCCGAAGACACCATCGTCGTGAATCTCCAGGGTGACGAGCCAGCCATACCTCCGGCCCTGATCGCCCAGGTCGCCGAGGATATGGATGCCCACGCCGAGGCGGGCGTCACTACCCTGAGCACCCCCATCGCCCGGAGTGCGGAGCTGTTCGACCCCCATGCGGTCAAGGTGGTGACCGACATCGCCGGCTATGCCCTCTATTTCAGTCGTGCGCCCATCCCCTGGCATCGCGACGAGCTGGCCGCCGATTGGCCGGGCTTGCCGGACGACACCCCCTTTGCACGGCATATCGGCCTCTACGCTTACCGAGCCGGATTTCTGCGTAAGTTCGTCCAGTGGGCCCCGTCGCCCCTGGAGCAGGCGGAAGCCCTGGAGCAGCTGCGCGTGCTCTGGCACGGCGGTCGCATCCACGTCAGCCAGGCTGCCGAGCTTCCGGGTCAGGGGGTGGATACCCCCGAGGACCTGGAGCAAGCGGCCCGACTGATGGGGGGCTAGGACTTCTCGACAGGCTCTCCCGCGTACAGCCGGGTGTCCTTGGCCATTGGGGACAGGGTCTGGTCGGCGGCCGCATTTTCGCCGTTTTGCCGCGGCCCGCTCGTCACTGCCAGGAGTGGGTTGCCATTTGACAGGCGACGCTTGTGGGGGATATCTGTCAAACCGGGCTCGGCTTCGGAGATTCCTCTACGTGTAGCGGCAAGTCCATGAACAATCGGGAAAAAATAGATGCCGCTCAGACACCGGGTAGTGAGACTGTGCAGGAAATCCGCTTGCAAGAGCGCCTGCATCTTCGGCGAGCGCCTTGGCGTCGAGCGCGAGTATTCCCGGGCATTGGTGACCGCGTACCTGTGCGGCCAGGCAGTGGAGGACCAAATCGTCTATCACGGGCGGCTGGGGCACATGCTTTTTCCAGGTATTGACCACGTGTTGAGCGTGCGCGCGGTGGCCGATCGGCAGCCGCGGGTTTGGAGGGGATGCGATGCTCAACGGCTAGGTTTTCTTCTTCGGTCGCATAGTCTTTGCTGACTCGAAGTCTCCACCCTCGGCCATCGCCGAGGCCGAGAGGGTTTGCTCGATTTCGTCACCGATGGACTTCAGCTGGCGCAGTGC
>Ga0210096_1000233_pt1 | contig 21036 bp, 21 predicted proteins | sample China_Galinas_PW_4_FD_184864 | JGI IMG/M metagenome (GOLD analysis project Ga0210096, IMG submission 184864) | Wetland microbial communities from San Francisco Bay, California, USA, that impact long-term carbon sequestration - China_Galinas_PWA_D2... | ecosystem: Environmental > Aquatic > Marine... | reverse complement strand
GTGACGGCAGTGGCGCAGTGAAGCGCTGGGTCGGCACGTGGACGGACATTGATGCGCTGAAGCGGGCGGAGGAGGACCTTCGAGCGAGCGAGTCGCGTTTTCTCCAGATCGCGAACAACATCCAGGAAGTCTTCTGGCTGACCAACATCGCGAAACAGGAGACTGTGTATGTGAGTCCCGCGTACGAGAGCATATGGGGCCGGAGTCGGGAGGATCTGTTCGAAGATCCGTCGGCGTGGGTGAATGCGATCCATCCGGAGGATCGGGACCGGGTTCTCGAGGCGTCAATGACGCGCCAGACGACCGGCGAGTATGACGAGGTCTACCGCATCGTCCGTCCGGATGGAACCGTTCGGTGGATTCGCGACCGTGCCTTTCCCGTGCATGATGAAGCCGGCGAAGTCATCCGTGTGACGGGCGTGGCGGAAGACATCACGGAACGGAGGGATCTGGAAGAAAGTCTCCGGCAGGCGCAGAAGATTGAAGCGATCGGCCTGCTGGCGGGCGCCGTGGCGCACGACTTCAACAATGTACTGACAGCGATCTGCGGCAATGCGGAGATGGCGCTTGCCCGGCTGGAGCCGGAATCGCCGATCCTCGAGGAACTGCGGGGCATCCAGATGGCGGCGAGGAGTGCCACGGCGCTGACTCGCCAGCTGCTGGCATTCAGCCGACGCAAGATCGTCGAACCGCAGCCGGTCTCGGTGACTGCGGTGCTGCGTGAACTCGAGCCGTTGTTACGACGGCTGATGCCGTCGACTGTCGAGGTCCGGGTTCTCGCGGGTGAGGAGCGTGACGACACCGCGACGACGATCATCGATCGTGGGCATCTCGAACAGGTCGTGATGAACCTGGTCGTCAACGGGAAGGACGCCATGCCGGATGGCGGCACGCTCGACGTGCGGCTCATCTCCGATCGCAGCGGTTCGACGGGGTGGGTCGGCGTGGAAGTCGCGGACACCGGCATTGGCATGGACGAGGAGACCCGTCGGCGGGCTTTCGAGCCGCTGTTCACGACGAAAGCCCGAGGCCAGGGCACGGGGCTCGGCCTGTTCACGATCCGCGGGATTGTCGACGAGGCGGGCGGCCGAATCGAGCTCGATTCGGCGCCGGGCGCCGGCACGCGGTTCCGCGTCTACTTCCCGGCGTCGACCGAATTGGCGGCGACATCCGATGCGGTGGAGCCGGAGCCATCGGCCACCCGCGGCGGCGCGGGTGGCGAAACCGTGCTCGTGGTCGAGGACAACGCAGCGGTTTCCGCGGTGGTCGACAGGATCCTGGCGCGGGAAGGCTATCGCGTCGTGGTCGCCGTGGACGGTGAGGACGCACTCGAGCGCATACAGTCTGGAGCGGTCGAGCCGGATCTCGTGATGACGGACGTGATGATGCCGAACATGTCCGGCACCGAACTGGCCGAACGACTCCGTGACACCGGTGTGAAGGTGCCGATCCTGTTCACATCAGGCTACACGGGTTCGGGCGATGAGGCCCGCGGCATTGTTCCCGAGCATGCCCGATTTCTCGAGAAACCGTTCGGTCCGGCACAACTGCTGCACAACGTCCGTGAGATTCTCAATGAACGCGCCGGTTCGTGATGCTCCGGCTGTCATCTCAGCGATTGCCGCGCTGGCGCGGAACCTGTTCAGTCCACGGGCCGGACGATGCGCAGCCGCGAGATGAACGGAGTGTTGTTCTCGTCGAGAACGACGAACAGGAGATGATCGGCCGTCGCGTAGCCGACGAGGAGTCGTCGCGGCTGGAGTGGCACGGGCTGCGGCAGTTCGAGACGGCCGAGGTACTGTCCGTCATCGGTACGGAACACGTCGAGAACCGTGCCTGGCGCATGTCCCGCGAGGTCGGCGATCACGTACAGGTGACCCGCACGGTCGGCGATCAGCCGGTTGATGATCGGTCTGGTCTCCGGCAGGGCCGCCAGGTATGCGTCCGTGAGTTCGGGACGGAGGGCCATCCTCTTCCGGACCACTTCCCGATCCGACTCATTGATCGGTGACGGTTCGGCTGACATTGTCACAGTGAGCGTCGTGTCGCCATCCAGATCACGGCGGAAGAGACGATACTGCTCGTTCACTGCAAACCAGAGACGGCCGTGGCCGTCGACCTCATACAGCAGGTCGCGACTGAAGAAGACCGCCGGCTGGAGTTTCCCCTCGACCTCGGCCATTCGGTGTGTGTAGCTGATGAACGGCATCGAGTCCGGATTCTGGAATCCTTGCGACAGGATGATCGGATACAGCACGATTCTCGCATCCTTCGCATTGATTCCGTCCGGTTGATCGAATCCCCAATCGAGGTAGCGCCCGTCGGAAAGGAATCGGCCCGGCCAGTCGCCGGAGCGCAGAATGCGGCGAGGAATGCTCCTGAGAAATCGGCCATCGGGGCCGAAGGCCGAATACCTCGCCTCGGGCGGGTCGACGACCCATAGTGTGTCGCCGGGGCCCATTGTCATAGCGGCCGCTTCGCGGAACTCACCCGGGCCATCACCCTTGCGGCCGATGCGGTGCGAAAAGCTGCCGTCCGGATTGAAGACACGGATGTCCTGCGAGAGCATGTCGAGCACATGGATCAAACCATGCTCGTCGATCATCACCCTGCCGATCATGCCGAACTGATCCGGGCCTTCGCTCTCGACCTGCCCGAGTCGAAGATCCTCCTCGAGATGCCACGCCGTCTGGTCGGTCCACAAGGGTGCGGGATCAACGACATTGATGCCACTCGCCGAGTTGGTGTCAGCCCGGGGATTGCCGCGATCCCCGGGCTCCGAGGTGCACGCCGCCAGAAACAGCGCAACGCACATGTGCGGCAACACTGTCGCAGCCATGTGCCGCTCGCCGTTCCGCGCCGCGTACCCTCGCATGGTCACTGTGCCGCCGAAAGCCGTGGGCGCACTGCCACGAGGCCTCTGAGAATGCTGTCGGCGCGCGCCACATCTGTTGCCGTCATGACACCCGTCCAGGAGCCTTGCACCATTCCGTCGTTCAGGATCACGGTCTGCGGAGTGACGCCGAGCCGGTAGGTCGCCACAGTCCGGATGCTGAGTTTCGAGAGTACGGGCAATGTACCGACATCGTGCTCCCGAAGGTAGTCATCACCGACCTCGCCGGACACATCCACGAGAACAGTCTCACCGTTGCGAGCATGCTGGCTCGACAGGAGCGCATCCCAGTTCGGCCAGTTCTCCGCACAGTACTGGCACGTCGGTGCGAATGACAGGACCAGCACGGGTCCGGTGTCCGCCGCCGTGTCGACGAACATCTCACGGCCACTTCGATCGAGGCCGTGAAGCGGCTCGAGTTCCATTCCGGCTTCGAGGCTCAGCAGCCGCACGTACCCTTCCATGCGCGTGCTCAGATCGAGGTTGCCGCTCCTCAGCCGGACGTTCACGACGACGAGTATGGCACCGGCCACCCAGCACAGTACGATCACTCCGCGATACACTCGATTCAGCATGTCTTTCTCTCCCGGATCGGAAACACCGTGAACTGTGGGTGCGGATGCCGGCACCCGGGGAGCCCGTATCCGGGGCGACGGGCACCGGCTCCGCTCCGCGTCACTCAGTCGACGTGCGCGTCAGTTGATGGGAATGCAGATGAGTGCCTGGAACGCGCAGTGGCACGTTTCCCAGTTGCACTCATCGTCGTGGTCGCAAGGGTTTCCGCACGCCGCCGGCGGCACCGTCTTCGTGGCGCTGGCGGGGGGAGGCGACGTGATCAGCGCGCCCAGCATTATCGCGAGTGCGCCGGCTGCCATTCCGAGACGTCGTCCTGTACTTCTCATCAATCGGCTCCTTCCGTTGTGCCGTCTCCCGGGCTCCGGGACCGGAGGCAGCGATTCCCCCTCATCGAGTCCGGGGCCGGGGGCTCAATGCCGGTGCGAGCTGATGCGCGTTCATCCAGGAGTGAATGAACGCGCGCCCGTTACTCGAATGAAATGGCGGTCCGTGCGGATCGCTCGTGCCGACAGGAACACGGCGACCATCGGATTTGATCGATTGTCGGTACGGAGTGCGGAAACGACGACTTCGTTGCGATGCAGGTCATCCTGACCTCCGGGAGTCTCCGCCTCTCATGGCGGCTGGACCGTCTCCGATTCCCCCGGCCTCAGCCAGTTCGTCGCGGCGATCCCGCGACGGCCCCGGGGGTGGCTGTGTGCAACTCGAACACGCGGCATAACTCTAGTCGCACGCAGTGGAGCGCTCTGTCGGGCATACGCGCAATTCCCGTCCGTGCGCGCCCGACACTTTCCGGGGCGCAATGTCATGCGATCTACTTCGTGGCTGTACGGTGTTGCGTCGTATCGCCGTGGAACTGGCGTCATTCGGCTATTGTCGGGACAGTACTCTCACGCCAACCCGCATGTCGACATGCGGAGCCGGACGCTGGCGTCGACGGGACGAGTCCGCGCGTGTGCGCGCACGTGCCGAAGACTCCGGACTCGAGACTCGCCATTGCGTGCGGCGTCATGGTCATGAACGGCGCGGGCGATACCCGGCTACCACGACACCGCATGCATCAAACGGGGTCGGCCGCAACGGCTGCGGGGACACCTACCGGCCGGCGGCGATCGGTTCGGAGACGCGCTGGATGACCTCCTCGACCTGAAGCGGCTCGCGTGGCCCGAGCTTCAGGGCGAGGTCTGCCTGAGCGATGACACCGACGACGCGGTTATCCTCAGCCACGACGAGAATCCGCCGTACGCGATCCCACTCCATGAGCGCGATCACATCATCGATGTCGGCATCGGGATGCACGGTATCGAGGTGATCGGTGGTCATGTGGTCTCGAACGGCACAGGAAGGGTCGTGCTGCAAGGCGACGCAGCGGATGACGATGTCGCGATCGGTGATCAGACCTTCGAGTCGCATGGATGACCGATCCTTCACGACCGGCACGATCCCCACATCCCGGTCGCGCATGATCGAGGCGGCGTGGTGGATCGGTTCATCGGGCGTGACGGCGGCGGGATTGCTGCTCATGATCTGGCGGGCCAGCATGTTCACCTCCGGGAAGAGTGAAGGTCCAGCCGATCCAATCTGGTCGGGCGGGTCTCCTGCGTCTGTCCGGTGGCGTTGGAAGCAGCTGTACGGAAACTCCGGATGCGATCAATCGACCGACGGCGATGCGCCGTTCAGGCGCAGACCAGCGATTCGGTCGGTTGGGTGACTGCGATGAACCGGGCCCAGTCCGTTTCGACGAGCACCTTGCGGCCGGCGGCGGTCTGGAGCAGCAGGACGCTTGCGGATGTCCGGAGGCAGCAGAGCACATCGCCTTCGCCGACACCGAGCCCTGAGCACAGCTCCTTGAGTGTGTCGAACAGGATCGTCTGGATCTGGACTGTCTCGTGGGGCCGGATCTCCGCAAGACTGTGACGGACGGCGGGCAGGTTCGCTTGTGGCACGGCATCCCTCCGCGGGTCGGTCCGACGGGCACTCCGGGCTGGCGGCTGTATCGGAGGAAGATGGGTGCGAGTCGCGGCGGCAGTCGTCCGAAAAGCCCCGCATCCGGCGTAGTCGATGTGCTGACAGTCGCTGTAGGCGTTTTGCTGATATGTCCTGGCGGTGACGGTTCGCGTCAGGGCGCTTCACCGGCGACTGCGGGTGGCACGGACTTCAGAAACAGGTAGATGGCTTCGAGTTCTTCGTCGGTCATCTTCGCGATTGTCGGCCAGGGCATGAACTCGCCGCGAAGCTGATAGCCGGCGGGGGTCGTGCCGATGCGTATCGTCGAGATGAATTGTTCGAGGCTCCAGTTTCCGATGGGGCCGGCGGGTGTGATGTTCCGTGCGGGCGGCGATCCGTCGGGCCCGGGCTTCGTGGTTCCCGCGAAATTGTTCTGGTGGCAACCGGCGCAGAGGTGAGCGAGGTACTTGCCGTATTCGACGGTCGGCCCGGGAGCGGGAGCCGGCGGGCGAGCGGCCGAGTGGTCGATTGCCGCCGCGACGATGAGGCCGGGTAGCTGGTTCGTGGCCAGGAGGAACCGCCCGACCGGTCCGAAGGCGGGGGCTGGAACTTCATTGTCGACCGGCGGAGCCTGTCTGATCCATGCGATGATCGCGCCGACATCCGCATCGCTGAGCTGGTTGTAGTCGGGCGCAGGCATGATGAGAAGCGAACGATCGTCATTGCCGATCCCCTGGCGGATGGCGCGCACGATGCCGGCAGCGTCATAACGGTTCTGAGCGCCGCCTTTCCCTGCCGTCAGATTGGGCGCACTGAGGACGAGGAGCGGCGGAACATCAATGAACGACTTGCCGCCGAAGTCCGCGCCATGACATTCGGTGCAGCCCATTATCACCGTGAGATGATGTCCTCGGTCGAGGCTGGCGGAATCAGTCGGGAGCGCGACGTCGCTCGATGCCACGGACCATGTGGCATTGAGTCTGGCGTTCGACGCAATGAACACGGCGATTGCGCCAATGACGATGAGCGCGACGAGTCCGCCGAGCACATACCCGGCGAGCTTCAGGAACTTCTTCATTCCGCAATGCCTCCGTCCTGAGGCGAAACCGGACCACGGCGGTTGAGTAACACCGCCGGACCTTCGTTCGCAAGTCCCACGTCCCGGACGGTCGGCGGGTGTCGAGGCGAGCATGGCGCAGTCTTGCCGCCATTCCCACATGCGACGACCTTGCGAGCGTGAGCGGCCGGCGCGCCGCTCGGCACGGGCTCGTATCCGGGAGATACTACATGCGACGATTCCGAATCCCGCCTGCCGTGTCGGCAATGATACTCGCGGCGGCTGCCGCGCTGCCGGCGAACGGTCAGGTTGCGAAGGGCGATCGTTTCGAGCCGCTCGATGTGTTCCAGCTCGAATGGGCGGCCGATCCGCAGATCTCGCCTGATGGCGGTCGAGTCGTGTTCGTGCGATCGGGCCATGACGTGATGTCGGATGACCCGACGAGTGTGCTGTGGATCATGAACGCGGACGGATCCTCGCAGAGGCCGCTCACCGCATCGGACCGCCGCGTCGGCTCACCGCGGTGGTCACCGGATGGCTCACGTCTGGCGTTCGTGGCGGGTGGCGAACACGGCAGCGAGATCTTCGTCCGGTGGATGGACAGCGGTCAGGAGACGATGGTCACGCGGGTGACGGAGAGTCCGGCGGGGCTGGCGTGGTCGCCCGACGGCTCTTCGATCGCGTTCTCGATGTTCGTGCCGTCGGCGGCGGACCCCTCGTTTGCACGGCTGACGGCCGTACCGGACGGCGGCGACTGGGGCCCGCCGTTCAAGGTCATCCACCGCATGCGTTACCGCGCGGACGGCCGGGGCTGGCTGCGGAACGGCCACTCGCATCTGTTCGTCGTACCGTCCGACGGGGGCACGCCCCGCCAACTCACGAACGGCGAATTCGATGATGGCGGCCGACTGTCGTGGACGCCGGACGGCCGGTTCCTCGTGTTCTCGGCGAATCGCGGCAAGCCCGACGAGGAACCGCTCAACAGCGAAGTATGGACCGTTTCCGTCGCGGATGGCACGATCCGCGCCCTGACGGACCGTTTCGGGCCCGACGAAAGTCCCGTCGTATCGCCTGACGGGCGGCTGATCGCGTATACGGGCTTCGATGACCGGATTCAGGGCTACCAGGTCACGAAGCTGTACGTCATGAACCGCAACGGCGGTGACAGCCATGTCCTCACGGCCGACCTCGATCGTGACGTGCAGGACCCGGTCTGGGCCGCGGACGGCCGTAGCCTGCGTTTCCAGTATGACGATCAGGGCAACACAAGGATCGGGAGTGTCGACCTGAACGGCGTCGTCCGGGATCTCGCCGAGAATGTCGGCGGCCTCGAGCTGGGCCGGCCCTACGCGGCCGGCCAGTTCTCACTGGCCGAGAACGGAGCGCTCGCGTTCACGCACGGCACGCCGGACCATCCCGCCGATGTCGCCGTCCGCCGGGATGGCGGGACGGTTGAACGGCTCACGCACCTGAATGATGACCTGTTCGCGCAGAAGCGGCTCGGCCCGGTCGAAGAGATCTGGTGGAACTCGTCGTTTGACGATCGCCGGATCCAGGGCTGGATCATGAAGCCGCCGGACTTCGACGCGTCGCACGACTATCCACTGCTACTCGAGATCCACGGTGGCCCGTTCGCCAACTACGGCGGTCGTTTCGCAGCCGAGCTGCAACTCTACGCGGCGGCCGGCTACGTCGTGCTCTATGCCAATCCACGCGGCAGCACGAGCTATGGCGAGGAGTTCGGCAACCTCATCCACCACGCGTATCCCGGCAATGACTATGACGATCTGATGTCGGGCGTCGATGCCGTGATCGCGGAGGGTTACATCGACGAGTCGCAGCTGTTCGTCACAGGCGGCAGTGGCGGCGGCGTCCTGTCAGCGTGGATCATCGGCAGGACGGACCGGTTCCGTGCGGCCGCCGTACAGAAGCCGGTGATCAACTGGTACAGCTTCGTGCTGTACTCGGACAACCCGTCGTTCTTCTGGAAGTACTGGTTCCCGGGTCCACCGTGGGAGCACCAGGAACACTACATGGCAAGGTCGCCGATATCGCTCGTCGGCAACGTGAAGACGCCGGCCCTGTTGATTACGGGGGAGCAGGATTTCCGCACGCCGATCCCGGAGATCGAGCAGTATTACGCGGCACTGAAGATCCATGGCGTCGAAACGGTCATGGTGCGAGTCCCGGATGCTTCACACGGCATCGCGAACAAGCCGAGCAATCTGGTCGCGAAGGTGCAGTACGTGCTGGGCTGGTTCGACCGGTACAGGACCCGGATGTGACGCGGATGCGGGATGACCGGCGGATGAGACGACACCCCGGTCGATGACGGGTTCGGCGGACACAGGACCGCGCCACACGCAGAAGTCGATCTTCCTGTTCTGGTTGCCGCTGGCGGCGACGTGGCAGATGATGGCGGTCGAGGGTCCGTTCCTCGCCGCCGTCATTGCGCGGCTCGCGGATCCCGAGTTCAACCTGGCCGCGTACGGTGTCGCCTACGCCTTTGCGCTGCTGGCGGAAGCGCCTGTCATCATGCTGATGAGCGCCGCCACGGCACTGGTCGATGACGCGGCGACGTTCCGCCGGCTGCGCAGGTTCACGTACGGCCTGATCGGCGCAGTCACGCTGGTGCTGCTGTCGTTGCTCACCCCTGCGGTATTCGATCGTGTCGCGTCGGCCATTGCATTGCCCGTGGAAGTTGCACGCCGGACGCGTGCCGCACTCTGGATCCTGCTGCCGTGGCCGGGCGCGATCGGGTTCCGCCGGTTCTACCAGGGCGTGATGATCCGGGACGGCCGGCCGAGGGCCGTCGCGTTCGGGACCGTGCTGCGTGTCGCATTGATGGCAGCGACCGCAACACTGCTGTACGCGGCATCGACTTTGCCCGGCGCCTTCATTGGCGCGGCGGCCCTGAGCGCCGGGGTGTGCGCCGAGGCGGTCGCCAGTCGGTGGATGGCCCGGCCATCGATCGCGCGCGTGCTGGCGGTCGAAGCCGGCTCCGCCTCGATCGATCCCGGGTACCGTGGCATTCTGCGGTTCTACTATCCACTCGCGCTCACCTCACTGATCGGGCTGGCCGTCCAGCCGCTGCTCACGTTCTTCATGGGTCGGGCACCGTTGCCGGTCGAGTCGCTCGCGGTGTTTCCCGTCGTGAACGCGCTCGGCTTCATCTTCCGGTCGCTCGGCCTGGCCTATCAGGAGGTTGCGATCGCGCTGATGGGCCGGGACCACGAGCACGTTCGCGAGATGGCCCGGTTCGCAGTGACGCTCGGACTCGCGTCATCGGCCGGCCTGGCCATTGTGGCGCTGACGCCGCTCGCCGGTCTCTGGTTCGGCACGGTCTCCGGCCTCGATTCCGGGCTGGTCCGGCTCGCGATCACGCCTGCCATCCTCTTCATTCCTCTGCCATTCATGTCCGTGCTGCTCTCGTTCGAGCGCAGCATTCTGGTGATCGCTCATGATACCACCGCACTCACGTGGGCGACGGTGCTCGAAGTCGGCGCCATTGCAGTCATCTTTCCGCTGCTCGGCTGGCGGCTCGGCCTGGTCGGTGTGACTGCGGCCGTCGCGGCGTTCCTCGCCGGCAGGCTGGCCGGCAACCTGTACCTCGTGGCCCCGTGTGTGCGCAGGCTGCGGACAAGGCCGGCGGGAACGGTGGCGCGGCCACTGGCAGACGGAGTGCCGCCGCGCAGTGGCGTCGTCTAGATCGATTCAGTTACATTCGGGCTCCTTTTTCCACGGGACACGAGAATCATGAGAACACGAATCGGGGCCGCGTTGAGAGCGGCGGCCATGGTGACAGCGGTCATTGTTGCCGCGTGTGCGAAGAGCGGTTTCGAGTCGGCGCAGAACGCGCCGCTGGACACGGACGACCAGAAGGCGAGCTACGCCATCGGCCTCCAGGTCGGCGGTTCGCTTGCGCCGATCGAGAGCCACGTGTCCATGGACGCGTTCGTGCGCGGTCTTCAGGACGCCATGGCGCAGCGGGATCCGGCGATCGAGGCGGCTGCATTGCAGGAGGTGATGCAGCGTTTCTCTCAGACGGTCGCCGACGAGCAACAGAAGCAGATGGCGGAGCAGGGTCAGGCGAACGAGTCGGCGGGTTCTGTCTTTCTCGAGCAGAACGCGGCGAAGGACGGCGTGACGACTACGGAGTCCGGCCTCCAGTACGAGGTACTCGAGGCAGGCGATGGCCCGAAGCCCGGCCCGGACGACCAGGTCACGATCAACTACCGCGGCACACTGGTCGACGGCACGCAGTTCGACAGCTCCTATGACCGCGGCGAGCCGTCCACGTTCCGTGTGGGCGGTGTGATCGCCGGCTTCAGCGAGGCGCTCCAGCTGATGCCGGTCGGCAGCAAGTACCGTTTCGTGATACCGGGCAAGCTGGCGTACGGCGAACAGGGTTCGCCGCCGAACATCGGTCCGAACGCAACGCTGATCTTCGAGATCGAGCTGGTGTCGATCGCCGAGTAGGCGATGCGTCAGCAGATCGGGGCGCCGCCGCGGCTGTGGTCGCGGTGGCGCCTCTTCGTATGACCCACCTGCAGATCCGAGCGCGGAGTATCATCGCGGGTAGCGGATTTGGCGGGCTGTTCGTCGCGGAGCTATTCGCGGAACACGTGCGCGGGCGATGCGCGGGCGGCACGCAGGCCGGGGCAGAGTGCGCCGGCGATCGCTGCAATGGCGATGATCGCGGCGATCGGGCCGGCGGCCGCGAGATCGAGCGGTGGCAGCCCGCCGATCTCGAGCTGGATGACACGGCCGGCGAGACCGGCGAGGAACAGACCGAGGCCGAGTCCAACCGCGACCGTCCCTGCCGTTCGTCCGATGACGAGGCCGAGAATCCGCAATGGACCCGCACCGACGGCCGCGCGAACGGCCAGTTCACGCCGGCGGGCCCGTGTCGTGGCGCGCACCGCGACGAGCACACCGTGCACGGCGAACGCGAACGCGAACGCCGCCAGCCCCGCGAAAAGTCTGCCGAACCAGCGCAGCGGCGCTACCGCTCGATCGACGCGGTCGATGAGCGGCTCCGCGGTGGCGATCTCGCCGGTGGACGTGCGGTCATTGAACGCCTGAACGGCATCCTCGAAATCCGCCGGCGGTGCGGCCGTCCGCGCGGCGAGCCCGATGATGGATGGCGGCTGCTGGAATGTCGAGAGGTAGAGGACCGGCGCATTGTCGCGTGGCGCACCCAGCCCGATCGCGCGTGCGTCGGCGACGATGCCGACGATCGTGAACCATTCGCCGTCGATTCCGCCGATCTGGAGTTTTTTCCCGAGCGGTCCGCCACGGCCGAAGCCGGTCGAAGCGAACGCTTCGTTGATGACGGCGACACGCGTCGTGTCCCAGACATCGGACCGCTCGAACGTGCGGCCGGCAATGACGCGGATGCCGAACGCCGTGAAGTATCCCGGGCTGACGGCCTGATGGACCGGGAACGCGGGAACGAACGGCATCAGCATCTGCGCGCGGACACAGCCATCGCACTCGGCGAGCACGCGATCGCGCGTGCCCATTCCCAGCCATGCACCCGGACTCGCAATGCTCTCGGCTTCGACACCCGGCAACTCGTGCACGTGATCGAGCAGCGCGGCGAACGCGGCCGCCCGCGCCTCGGGCTGCTGCAATGCGGACTGGATGTCGAGCGTGACCATGTCGTTATCGACGGGAGTTCCCGACTGATCGCCGGTCCGGCCGTGACGGACCAGCAGGACAGTCACGCACGCGAGCGCCATGGCGAGCGCGACTTCGACGACGACGGTCGCACCGCGGCCTGCGCCCGCAGACCGGTCTTCGGTGGCGGAGCCTCCCGCGAGCATCCCTCGCAGGTCTCGCGGCCCGCGGGCCAGCAACGTGCCGCCGAGAAGTACAATGCACGCGATGCAGAGGATGGCGCCTGCCGAGGCAAGGGCCGGATTCCGGACGGGTTCCAGGCCTGCCGGCCACATCGCCTTCACAATGACCGCCAACCCGAGCGCAGCGACCACCGCCATGGCGACTGCTATTCCGTAGATCCACGCGTTCTCGACCAGGCGCTCCATCAGGAACCGGCCGGGCCCCGCGCCGACTGCCGCGCGTACAGCCCGTTCCCGCCGCCGGCCGATCGACCGCTCCGACGCGAGCGTCGATACGTTGACCAACGCCATCAGCACGGCCGCCGCCGCGAGCGCGAGCAGTACGCCGGTCAGCGCATTCGTGCCCGCCCGCTGTGTGTCGGCCGCCGTCCACGCCGCCGCCGTCCACGGCATTGCCCATGTGGTGTCCGGTATCGCCGTGGGCTCGAGCACCGGACGCAGTGCGACCGGCCACGCGGATTCGAGGCGCAGCAATGTCGCCGCCACCAGTGCGATCGCCAGGCCCGCACCCAGCGTCACCCACACGAACATCGCGAACCGGGAACTCCGGCGAAGCAGCGAACGCGAAAGCACGCACCCTCCTTCCAGTCCTGACCGACGGCTCACCCGGACCGCGTCCTGCCGACGCCTCCACACGTCGTTCGCCCGGTCTGTTGTCATCGACCAGGCTCAGGCGAGTCCACCGGATGGGTCCACTGCGTCACCTGGACCGGTGACTCGCGCCCACCCGGGATGTATAGCGCAATGGTGCGCGACCGTCCACGCACCCGCTGCCGTCAGTGATCCTGGCGGCCGCATTCGTGTATTCCAGTGCAGACCGATGCGACGGACCATCGTCGCCATGTCGGACCGATTCCGGAACAGGGAGATCGAAATTGGCTGCTACTGCATCCGTCATGCTCGCGCTCGGGACCCGTGCACCGGACTTCTCGCTGCCGGATACGGACGGCACTGTGGTGTCGCTTTCCGACTACAGTGGCGCTCCCGCGCTGCTCGTAATGTTCATCTGCAATCATTGTCCATACGTGAAGCATGTGCGCGAGGAGATCGCAAGGATCGGCAGGGAGTACGGTGAGCGCGGTGTCGGCATTGTCGCGATATCGTCGAATGACGCGCAGCAGTATCCCGACGATTCACCGGAGCTGATGAAGATCGAGAAGGAATCGGCGGGCTACACGTTCCCGTACCTGTACGACGAGTCGCAGGACGTTGCGCGAGCGTTTCGGGCCGCCTGTACGCCGGACTTCTTCCTGTTCGACGGCGACCGCCGGCTTGTCTACCGCGGGCAGCTCGACAGCAGCCGACCGGGCAACGGCCAGCCGGTCACGGGTCACGACCTGCGTATGGCGCTCGACGCCGTTCTCGCGGGCGAGCCGGCACCGACCGGGCAGGTCCCGAGCATCGGATGCAACATCAAGTGGAAGCGTTGAGAGCGAGATTCCCGTTCCGGTTCCTCCGGCGCAATCCTCATCCGGCCGATTCGATCGAATCGTCGGACCCGGATGCGGGGATCGCTTCGACGTCACGCCAGCCTGCCGCGGGATGGGATGATCGACGTGGCCGACGCCGGCGCTCCGGCACCCTTCTGCTCATCCTGGTGGCTGGCCTCTGGCTGGCGTGGTCGCGAGTACGGCCGAGTCTCGACCGGCACTGGATCCCGGAACAGAGCCGGCTCCCGACCGCAACGTCCAATGGCAGCCGTGTCGCAATCGACAACAGCCGTGACTTCGACTGGTCCGCCGATTCCGATCCGGTCGAGCGCTGGGAGAGTCGCGGCTACGATGTCGACACGATCGAATCGGTCTGGTTCGTGCTCACACCTTTCGCCACCGACTGGCGGGGCCCGGCGCACGCGTTCCTGAGCTTCGGTTTCGCCGACTCACAGTACGTCGCCATCTCGATCGAGGCGAGGCGTGAGATCGGCGAATCGTACTCGATTATCAAGGGGCTGCTGAAGCGTTTCGAGATGATGTACGTCATCGGAACCGAACGTGACTTGATCGGCCGGCGCACGGAGATGCAGCACGATGAGGTCTACGTCTATCCGGTCCGCGCCGACCGCGCCGCCGTCCGCCGACTGTTCATCGACATGCTCGAGCGCGCGAACGAGCTGGCCGGGACGCCGCGCTTCTACGGCTCGTTGCGAAACAACTGCACGACGGCCATCCTCGAGCATGTCAACCGGCTTCCGGGCGTGCACGTGCCGTACAGCTGGCGCATCCTGCTGCCCGGCTATTCCGATGAACTGGCGCTCGGTCTCGGTCTGATCGATACCGGACTGTCGCTCGAAGCGGCACGCGCTCGTTACCGCATCAACGAGCGCGCACACGAAGCTCTGACAGGCGACGACTTCTCGACGCGGATCCGGACCGATCCCGTACGCGCCACGGTCGGGCGAACACCTCTGGACGAACAATGAGACGCTGGATCACCGGTACGCTCGTCCTGTGCGCGGCCACGGTCGCGCTGGCCGCGGACGATGCATCGCCGAACCGACGGGAAGCGGCCGCTTCGACGAACCATGAGGCAAGGGTCTCGTTGCCGGTGAGCGGACCGACGCTCGCCGAACCGGGCCGACCTTCGACCCCCATGCGCTGGGGCCGGGACGGCCACATCATGGTCGGCCTTGCCGCGGCGGCGGGGCTGCCGGCGGACATGCCCGCCTTCTTCCGGCACGCCCGCCAGGAGCTGGGCTGGCTCAACTACGATCCCGACCGCTGGCGCAACCCCGGCATGGTCGAATCCAATGAAGCCTGGCAATACGACCATTTCATTGATCTCGAGGCCGTTCCTGACGGCGCTCTCGATGCGCCCGACCGGTTCGCATGGCTGCTGACATTGAAGCAGGCCGGCATTGCGGAGCCGCAGAAGCTCGGTTTGCTGCCATTCCGCATCATCGAGCTGACGGAACGACTGACGCAGGAATTCGGCGAGTGGCGGCAGGCAACGGATCCACAGGTCCGCGGCTTCCTCGAGCGCCGGATCATCAACGATGCCGGCATCCTCGGCCATTATGTCGCGGATGGCGCCAACCCGCATCACTCGACGATCCACTTCAACGGCTGGGCGGCGGACAAGCCGAATCCCGAGGGCTACACGACGGACCGCACGTTCCACCGGCGCTTCGAGTCGGACTACGTCTCGTCACACATCGAGCCGGCCGATGTCGGGGCCGCCGCGGCGACGCCCGCCCGCGTGATCGACGACGTGCGCGGCGGTGTCATTGCCTATCTCCGGCAGACGAACGACAACGTGCGCCGTCTCTACGACCTCGAGAAGATCGAGCCATTCTCCGATTCCACGAAGGCGGCAGGTCACAGAGCGTTCACGCTCGATCGGCTGGCGACGGGCGCGGCCATGCTCCGGTCGATCTGGTACACGGCCTGGAAGCGGAGCCAGACCCCGGGCTGAGGCCCGATCAGGCAACCAGAGGTCGGCGGTCCGCGACATGCTCGATGGTGGCGGGCCTGGATGACGGAACCGGCTGTGACGGTATGGTACGGCCTGTAACGGGCGACGCGCAGTCTGCCGGGCGAGTCAGGAGCGCCGATCCGACGAGCGTGGCGGGCGCGGCTCGATCTCGCGGACCGCGACGATCCGGCTCGTGTTCACGGCGATCGGCCCGAGCAACCGGTCCTGACCCACGATCGACGCCTGGATCACCGGCAGAAACGCCGGCGCCGAGTCGAAGTAGTCGGTCATGCGCTGTTCCTCGGCGATATGCAGCCCGACGTGCATCACCGAATCATCCTCGAGCGTGAACTCGGCCCAGCGTGGACTCAGTGTGGGGCGCACATTGGTCGAAACCGGCATCCCGTCATCGAGCGATGTGGCGAACATGATCTTGTCCGTGCGGACGGCAAGGTGTGGCAGGACCTGCATGCCCGGCCCGATCCAGCGAGCCTCGGTCAGGCTGCTCAGGTACCGGCGAGTCGTCAGGAACACCGCCAGTGACTGGCCTTCCGTCACATGGATGTTCCCCTCAATGACGCGGCCACCGAACATCGTGAACCGCACCAGTCGGCGCGTGAACTGCGACAGCCTCGATCTTTCCATGCGGACCTGCATGAATCGAAGTCTTCCTCTCGTTCCGCCGGACGCGCAACGAGTCGGACCCGCTCCGGCCGTTGCAGGCTGCCGTGGCCACAGCCTCATGGAAGGTAGGCCGGCGGCACACTCACCTGCTTCTAGGTTCGGCGCATGCCTCTCAGGGTTTAGCCGGCCGGCTACTTCTTCTTCGTTCGATGTCCGCCCTCCGGGAACCCGACGAAGATCTTCCGGACGCGGGCCGAGAAGGCGGCCAGCGCGTATTCCTCGTCCACCGGCTCGACGAGAACGCCTACCGGTTCACCCGCGGTGCAGAGTCCCTCGGTCCGGGTCGTCTCGAGCAGGAACGATCCGAAGATCGTGGCGGTGCCACCGCCTCGAGGATACGTGTAGGTCACGGTGACCGGTACTCTCGACTTCACGGTGATGCTGTGTCGCGGATCGTCCGAGAGCGCGCATTTGCAGCCTCGTTCGCATGACGAACGGCGGGGCGTGTACTTCGCCATCTCGGCCTGCCCCGCGGCCTCGAAATCCAGTCGCATCTGGCGGAACCACCTGAAGTCGTACAAGGGGTCGCCAGGCTTCGGGAAGTCGTAATAGCGCGGTGTCTCGTCCGGATTCTGGTCCCCATCCACACCCCAGCGCTCAGGCTGGAGGTCAGAGGTCTTGAACGTCACCGCGTGACATGGATGGCCGATGCAGTCGTGTGACATGAACTGGTCCCTCCCGGATTACGTTTTATGTTGAAACAGGTCCGCCGGACGTGAGACCGCCTCACCGGGTCCGCCGATGAGCCGAGATGCGCCGGACAATAACTCATCAGCACCATTCGACACCATCGATGTCGTCGAGCAGCTCCCGTCCGAAGACCGACGGCGTCCGGCAGCCGGCCATGGCGCCGCCCGCCAGTATCTTCTGCGTCAGAGCGCGCACACAGCGGACAGTGAACACGTAGGCCTCGGGTCCCGTCAGTGACACGGATTGCGAACCGGGATCGCCTTCGGCTATCGCGGTCACGTACGTCCGGCCCGCCCGGAGCTGGCGTTCGCCGGGTCCGTCCGGCAGCCACCGCAGTCCGTGATTCAGGATCAGGTCCCGCAGCCACAGCAGCCGGCCCTTCATCATCCGGACGATCACGCCTGGAAAGACGGACCAGGTGCCGATTTCCGGGATCCCGGTCGACTGGCCGGCCGTGAAGAGATCGGCGCGCCACGGGTTGTACACTGCCTTGAAGCTTTTTCCGGCCACCTCGAATCGCCGTTCCGATTCCGCCGGCAGCGCCTGCACGAGTGTGCCGCCCGACCGCCGGAATCCCGGCCGGTCGATGTCTTTCAGCACTGTGCGGAGCGTCCCGCGCGATACGCCGCCGTCGGTCGCGTAGAGGATGGCCAGACTCGTTGCGTCGGGAACGAGCCGTGCCGCCTCGGCGGCCGCAATGTCCGTCGGTACGACACCAAAGCCCGCCGCCGGCATGACCATGACACCGGCACGGCTCGCCTGCTCATCGAACTCGAAGGCCGACCTCACCTCGGCAACCTCGCCCGCAATGTCGAGGTAGTGTGTTCCGCTCGCGATGCACGCGCGGATCAGCGGCTTCTGCGTCCGGCCGAACGGGCCCGCCACGTTGATGAGCACGGCGGCATCGGCCAGGGCGGTGGCCGCCGCGGCGTCATCGTCGAGAGCGAAGACGGAGGTCGGCAGATCCATGGACCTGCCGGCTTCGCGTACGTTTTCAGCACGGCCGGCCAGCGTCGGACTGATGCCGTGCCTGACCAACTCATCCGCCAGTAACCGGCCCGTGTAGCCGGTCGCTCCGTATATCAAGACGCTACCCACTTTCGACTCTGCTTTTCAGGAGTACATTGTGGCGGGTGAAAGCCGCTTCCATGCGCGAAAGGAACGACCGGGGAATGAATCCGGCACCCAGACCGCGGAAGCACTCGCCGTGCATGAGCCGTGTCGCGGATTCGCCGACCTTCTCGAGTCGATAGTAATGCTCGCCGGCCAGGAACCACGAGGCGAGCTGCGTGCCCATCCAGGTCAGCTCATCGGCTTCGCGGAACGTCTGGACCGTGACCTCGAACTCGCGGCCGAGCGGGATGATGAACACGCGCGCCCGGCGATCGACTGCGGGATCACCCCTGAACCACCGCACGAGCGGGTTCCATTCCGGCCAGGCGGCAAAGTCCGTGAGTGTGCGCCAGACATCGGCCGGAGCTGCCTCGATCACGATTTCCGTATGGTACTGCTTCGCCCACGTCACTGTCCTTCGTCCGCATCACGGGGAATCGCCTGGCGCAAGCGCTACGCCGGGTCGTAATCGGGATCGGCTGGCGCTGCCAGGCGAGGCACGTCGTGCCGGCGACCCGATGGGTACAATCTGCGGGACTCTCGTCGTTGCATGCCAGCCGGTATGAGACGGCCCACGAGGCATTCCCGGGCCGGGATGCGGACGCCGGTCGAAGATGAACGTTGACCTGTCGAGATCTCGAGACATATTTTCGGACCATCAGCGGAATCCACATCGAGGAAGATTGATGCGGCGATTTACCCGAATCCCGAACCAGGACGTCACCCGACCCGTCGGTCAGGTGGGCGTCCGTGTACCGGTCGACCCGGCACTCGCGTGCCTCGTCGACACGGACATGGTTCAGCGCGTGCTCAGCGCCCGGAGGTGTGCACCCGGAGGATAGGCGGAAATCGCCGATTTCGTGGTCGACTCGATCGGCCTCCCGGGTGTGCTTCCCGGGAGGCCGATTCTCATTCAGTGATCACGAACCGGAAGGCAGCGGTAGCGATATGGAACGAAACGGATCGGAAAACGACAGTGGCACCGGACCCGGCGGCTGGGCCGGGCTCCTTCGCGGCGCCATGCGTGGTCATGGCGTCGACACGGCGAGGGACCCGGTCGGCCGCGCAATCGTGTTTCTGGCGATCCCGATGGTCCTCGAGATGGCCATGGAATCGGTGTTCGCCGTGGTCGACATCTTCTTCGTGTCGCGACTGGGTGCGCGAGCGGTCGCGGGCGTCGGTCTGACCGAGTCCCTGCTCACGATGGTCTACACCGTCGCCGGCGGACTGAGCATTGGCGTGACCGCAATGGTCGCGCGGCGAATCGGTGAGCGGGATGCGGACGCCGCCGTGGACGCTGTCGTGCAGGCAGCCGTTCTCGGGCTGTGTGTCGCTCTGCTGCTCGGTCTGGCCGGCGGAATCAGTGCGCCCGCACTGCTGCGGGTCATGGGAGCCGCGCCCGATGTGGCCGGCTCGGCCACCGGCTATGCGCGTGTGCTGCTCGGTGGCAGTGGCGTCATTCTCATGCTGTTCCTGTTCAATGCGGCGTTCCGCGGCGCGGGTGATGCCGCGATCGCAATGCGCTCGCTGTGGCTGGCGAACGGCATCAACCTGATTCTGGACCCGTGCCTGATTTTCGGGCCCGGCCCGTTCCCGACACTCGGTGTGACCGGCGCGGCGATAGCGACCACGATCGGACGCGGCACTGCGATCGCCGTACAGCTGGTCACGCTGTTGAAGTTGGACAGTCGACTGCGGATCCGGAGGCGTCACCTCAGGTTTCACGCGGCCGTGATGCTGCGGCTGGTCCGGCTTTCGGGGACCGGTACGCTCCAGATCTTCATCTCGACCGCCAGCTGGATCGGGCTGATCCGAATCCTGTCCGGCTTCGGCAGTGAAGCGCTCGCGGGTTACACGATCGCGATCCGTATCGTGCTGTTCGCTCTGCTGCCGGCATGGGGACTGGCGAACGCGGCCGCGACCATGGTCGGCCAGGGGCTCGGCGCCGGGGACCCGGACCGTGCCGAACGGTCCGTGTGGATGGCCGGACTCATGAACTTCGTGTTTCTCGGGTGCGTCGGCATCCTGTTCATTGCCGGCGCGCCGCTCATTGTCGGCGTCTTCAGCGGCGAGCCGGCCACCGCGATGTACGCTATCCGGTGCCTGCGCATTGTGAGCGCCGGTTTCGTCTTCTACGCGTACGGCATGGTGCTGACGCAGTCGTTCAATGGAGCCGGCGCGACGTGGACGCCGACGATCCTGAACCTGTTCTGCTTCTGGCTGTGGGAGATCCCGCTGGCGTGGGGCCTGTCACACCTGCTGGGGCTCGGGCCGGACGGCGTGTTCGCGGCGGTCACGATCGCGTTCTCGACGATCGCCGTGGCAAGCGGGGTGCTGTTCCGGCGCGGCCGCTGGAAGCTCAGTGTTGTCTGAAGGCGCGCTGGCGCGTAGTCAGTGGGTCCAGATCGAGACGCCGATCCGGTATTGCCAGAATGCCTGCCACGCGCGGTCCGATCCGATTGTGGTGACCTCCGCCTGACCGGTGTCGTCGACCCTGATGCGACGGATGTCGAGCGGTACGCCTGCGTGCCACCGCTCGACATCCAGCACCAGCGAGCTGCCGCGCACGAAGAACCGAAGACCGGCACCCGTCAGCCACGCGGGCGTACGGCGGCCGAGGTACCACGCCAGTCCGCCGAGTACACGAATCGAGGCGGCCGCATTGTTCACGGGCGTCAGTACGAGTCGCGCATCGGGCACCGCGGCCGAGCGCGAGCGCGGTCCGGTGTAGACCCGGGCAATGGTTTCTGTTCCCGGCGCCGGCGGCATGCCGACAAGACCTCCACAGTCCAGGATCTCCT
>Ga0210096_1000232_pt1 | contig 21058 bp, 10 predicted proteins | sample China_Galinas_PW_4_FD_184864 | JGI IMG/M metagenome (GOLD analysis project Ga0210096, IMG submission 184864) | Wetland microbial communities from San Francisco Bay, California, USA, that impact long-term carbon sequestration - China_Galinas_PWA_D2... | ecosystem: Environmental > Aquatic > Marine... | reverse complement strand
GTGAAAGTCGCTTCCCGACCCCTGATTAAAGTGAAACTCTTTATTAATCATAAGGATAACACTCTGGGCGTCAATTAATCTGATCAAAAAAGCGGCAAAACCCATCGAATATTTTGCTCACTCTCATCGAGCGCTGCCTCAACCACGTGGAGCCGAACAAGCTGAAGCGCATCTACCAGCGCCACGAGCTGAAGGCTGAGCAACGGGAGGCGTGGAAGCGGCTTGGTGAACGCCTTGCCTTGTTGCTCGACGGGGAATTCGAGGGAAGAGTGGTGGTCGGCAGATTCGGGCGCCCAGCTACCCCGTGTTGACTTGCGGGTCAACAATAGCCTTTGTTCAATGCAACACGGCCACTGTCGCTTGTCACGCTTTGGCGTGGGGCTCGCAGGGAAGCATACTCTTATCCTGCTGGCAGCAAATCACCAGTGCGCCGCAGTCTCAATCCGCCTCTTCCCCGGGGTGGTTAAGATTCGGGTTTCCGTCCGGCTGGAAGAGGTTGCAGCTGATGTGAAGGACCTCGATCGTTGTGCCTGATGCGTGCTGGTGAAATCCAATAAACGAAAAGGGCAAGTGATGATCCTCGGTCTTTTGGACCTCGTGGCAGCTGCTGGATTGCTCAAAGTGTTGCCTGATTGCCGTTGTGCGGTTGTGCACGTCAGGCTTCTTGCAGAAGCCAATGCAGAGGGCTCGCTTTTCGTGACCTCCGCAATAGCCAAGAACCTGACTCGTTCCATCGTAATGGTTCTTCGGACCTCTATCGAGCTTGCACTCACCCAACATGCGGTATCGACCGCGCTCAAAGTGCTCCACGACCAAGTCGACATGCCCGTTGACGTGGGATTCTGCCGTCGCCGGCAATCCGCTTTGCGTCAAGAGGTCAGCTAACTGAGTCGATAGCTCGATCTCACCCGCATGGCACAGCAGCTTGCGGCGATCCTCAAGTTTCTGCAAACAGTGGCGCACCGCATCCCCTACAGCCGCGCAGAAATCTTCTTCGGTCTCCGCGCATGCCACCCGGTCGAAATCAGGCATATGCGTCTTGACGAGCGCAATGTACTGCTCGGCATCCATACCTTGCGGCAGTTTCATCTGTCCCTTCCTTTCTGGGGAACCCATTGGACTGCAATCGTTTGTGCGCCCCTTCGCCATCCCTCACCTGCCAATCCCTCGCGACCTCCGAGCCGACTCAGTACCTGGTCCCAGGACAACGGCCGAGGGGGGGCTTGTTCGAGGTCCAGGAAGACACGACGGACCACCCCAGTCTGGGCCAGCCGCTCGATTGCGAGTAGTGCGTCGCCATCGTCTGCTCCCAGTGCCCGGGCATGGGCGATAGCGTCACCAAGGCAGAGGGGATCATCGCGGTTGGTATCGAGCCTATCCAGAAGCCGTCGAGCGACCTCGACGGCCTTGTCATTCCTCGTCCACTGCCTCACTTCATCGAGCGGATCGCCGCCCCGCAACACTCGTCCAATGGTGCGCTCCGACGCCGATAGATCGTGGGCCGTAAGCTCAACGATCCTCCAGCCAGCACCCCCCTCGCGCAGCGCCTTCCTGATCGCCCGATCACGGCGCAGGCGGGTACCGGTATGGAACGCGGCTCCGTCTACGTATACGAGCACGGGTGTGCCGGTGACTCGGAAGTCCGCTTGGCTGATGGCGGGACCTTCAGGTTCACGACCCACTGGGACCTGCTTCTCCACCGCGATGCCGTGTTGCTCGAACAGGCGAAGGAATTTCAGCTCAAGGGGTGAGCCAACGCCCGCGTCGTAGGCTTCGAGCCAGGGCCGAGGATCATCCGCGTCCCCCAGCTCCGCCGGCAGCGTCTCGGGACCGGCCATGGCGAGCGCCTCTAGGTCCGGCATAACGTGGGGCCACGACAGGGACTCGTGGTGGCGCTGGTTTGCGTAGGACTTCAGGCAGCGGTAGCAGGCCGACTCGCAGTTCGGATGGTCCAGGTGCTCAATTGCCCGCCGCGCCGCGAGGTGCAATTCATCGATGCAGCGATCCAGGAAGCCGCTGCCGCCGACAGAGGCGTCGATAAACGTCAGTGCTCCCAGCTTGCGCGTTCCGTCTGGCCGCCGCTCCTCCCAGATCGGCTCAAGCTCAAACTCGATTTCAGGACCGTCGAGCATGTAGAGCTGTCGAAGGCCGGTGCGCAACGCATAGCCCAGCGAGTAGCCCCAGCGTTTGTATTCTCCTTCCTCGAACGCGTGGGGCAGGAGCGTTGTGATTCTGAGGGTTGTCGCCGGTGTGACCGTTGTGATCGCGGCCGGAGCAGGCGGTTGGCCGCTGCGCTGGCAACTGGCGGCATGGCTAAAGACGTCTGTGCCGCCCGACTTCCGTGCCTTCTTACGGCCCTTCTTGCCCACCTCTTCATCTGGAACGGTGAGCGACCGTCCGCAGCTCGGGCACAGGTAGAACCCTCGCCCTTTGTCATGCAGCATGGGCTTTCTCTGTCGCAGGTCCGCCTCCGCAGGTGCCTTCCACTCGTTGACCCAACGGACAGTCTCCTCGACCCTCAGCTCCGCCCGCCAACCTGTCGGTAGCCGTCGACGGGCGGTGATGCGACCGTCACGTTGCGGATGGCAAGTCACGAGCGAGGCGATCGAGAATCGGTCCTCCTCCTGCAACACCGGGGTATCGTCGCGCATGGCGAGGAAGCCTCCGTACTCGTATCCCGGGTACCCGTGACCGGCGCCGACCGTCTCATCGGAGCCGCAGCGGGGACACGAGGGCGTCTGTGCGTCGTAGCGGAGATCGCAAACCTTGCAGCGCACATAGACCCAGTCTGGATCGGTCGATTTCGGGTTCCAGGGAGAAGCCAGGTCGAGGCCAACCACCCGCCACCGGTGCCCGCGTGCGTGGACCGCGGCGTCCGGTTGGAACTGGGCGATGCCAAATCGGCGCGCAACCAAGATCGGATCGTCCTCATGCTCATCACCCCACAGCCTTAGAGTGCTCGGGGATGACGGAAACTCGTAGCCAGGCAGGATTCCGAACTCTGCAAAACGTCGCATGGGGTGGCCGCTGCCACGGTCGTCCGCCTCCCCCTCTTCGCGGTCGTCGCGCATTCCCAGGAGCTTTCGTTTGAGGTCCTGGGCATGGATGGCCGAACGGTCACCCTTGCCAAGCTCGTTCCAGCGGTCGATGGTCTCTTGTAGCTTGAGGATTTGCAGACGCACGCGGTCGAAGAGGTCGCGGATACGCTCGGGCAGTTGCGCCAGCACCACGGACAGCGCCTTACGGCAGGCGAGCGCCGCCGGCTCGAGCACGTCCGAGCCCCAGGCATCCAGCGCCATATCGACCGCGTGTGGAAACTGGGCAACCACCGCGGCGGTCAGCGCATCCACCTTGTCCTGGTCTATCTCGCCGCGGATGTTGATGTACTCGGCCATCCGCCCCGCCAACCCCGGCTCCGCGGAACCGAAGGCGAGGGCATGGAGGTGCCGCAGGATGACGTCTCGGTTTCCCAGGCCCACGCTGGGCGCCGGCACCTCGCCCGCAATCATCTCGGCCGGCTTGTCGAAGAAGTACCCGTCGTGGGGCGTGCTGCGCGCGTAGCCAACCACGATCCCCACGCGGGAGCGACGGCCGGCACGCCCCCCGCGCTGCGCATAGTTGTCGGGCCGCGGCGGGATGTTGCGCATGACAACGGCGTCCAGCCCGCCCACGTCGATACCCATTTCCAGAGTCGGCGAGCATGCGAGCACATTGATGGCCGAGCGTCGGCTCGTGCCAGACCAGCCCGGTGGCGCCTTGAAGTCCTCCTCCAGCTCAATGCGGTCGTCGCCCGTGATCTGGGCCGTGTGCTCGCCGGCGGACAACGGCATCAAGTCCAGCTTTTGGATTCGCTGGACGTAGCGGTTACGCTCGACTTCCTCCTCAGGCCAGGGCTTCAGCACGCCGTGGCAGCTCGGGCACGGGCTGCCCTCTGGCGCCCACGGCATGCGCACGTTGCAGATGGTGCAGCGGCGATGCTCGGCAGGCGCCACAAGCTCAAGGCTGACCACATCCGCCGATACCTGTAGCAACTGCCTGACCTTTCGATGACCATGCAGGGGTTGCGCCACGATCAGGTGCGGGCCGCGGGCCAGCAGCTCGAGCAGTTGCACCATGTGCTCGTCGTCGGGCTCCGCGCCACCCATCCGGCTCAACAGGTGGCGGAGCTTTCGTTCCAGGCTGGGGCCACGTCCGCCGGCCTTCGGACGGCGCCAAGCGTTGAGTACCGTAACCCCGGCCGGGATCTCTGACTGGTCTATCCAAGCCAAGGGGCTTCCCTGGTCATCGCAAGCGTAGCCGGTTGGGTTCTTGATCCGCCTTTCCCAGTCGGCTGGGGCGCGGAATTCCTCCGGACAGCTCGGGCTGCCCGGGTGATAGCACAGCATGGGGCGAGACAATGGCCCGCGGCGTCGCATCTCGTCGAGCAGGCAACGCCACACAAAAGCAAGCTGGCCGGTGTTCAATCCCAGCGCCGCGGCCAGCTCGCTCCCATTCTTGTTGATGTGGGCATCCAGGTGCTCGTAACGGACACCCACGAGACCTAGGTTGAGCAACGAGGCACGGTAGCCGGTGCTGACCGCGAGGTCGTCCAGCAGCGGGGCCTCTTCCCAGGCTCGGGCGCGGCCCTGGACGTTAGGTGGCAGGAAGTCCGCGTCGTCGAAGCCTTTGCACTGGGGATTGTCCCCTCGCTCCACGCCCATGGCGACGAGCCGGGTAAGCAGCTCGTCGATGGTGGCACGGTGACCAGGCGCCACCTCGAGGATACGGATGACCCGGCGCCGTATGGGATCGTAACGGCCCGCGTAGGTGATGAACCGCGCCTGGTGCGCCGCGTCCTGGCGGCTGTCCGAGAAGATGAGCAGCCGCTCTTTGCCGTCGTGCTCGGACCGCGCCGCGTTCTGGACGGCCAATCCTTCGCACAGCCCTTCGGCGAGCACGCGCACGGCGGCAGACGTCCCGAGGGCGACCGGCGTGAGCACATCGTGGGCGCCGGCGGTGCCCCCGCAGACCAGGCAGCGGTTACGTGCCGGCGCGAGGACTACCCGCATGGGATAGAGTCCCTCATCAGTGGAGAACGAGCAGGTCGCCGGATCGAAGCTCCCCTCCAGCACCGGGCGCTTGCGCATCTGCTGCTCGACACCGACGAGTCCCTCGTCGTCGCCGGTCTCGAAGCGGGCCCGATCATAGAGCAGCCACTCGCCTTCGTTCTCGCGCGCGGCGTTGGGACGAAGCGCCTCCCCCTCGGGACCCGCGTCACCCTCGCAGAAGCGCAATGTGTCGGCGCCACACGAGCGGCACAGGTACAGTGGCGCGGTGGTTGCGCCGCACTCGCACCGCTCCTCGCCCATGGGATAGAGCCGCCCGCAGTCTGGGTCCACACAGCGGGTGAAACGCCAACCGCCCCGGATGAAGCGATGTGTCCGCAGGCGAAGTGCGCCCGGCGTGCCGTCGGGCGTTGCCGCGCCGATGACCAACGCGGTCTCGACCTCCCGGTGCACGTGAGCAGGATCGACCTCGGTGCGCTCCGGTACCCGCTGGCGCACCTGCTCTACAATCTGCGAGACCGACATGGGTCGCCGTGCCAGCAGATCGTTCAGTGTCCACAGCACGCCGGCCTGCCGGGCGAGCGCATCGATCCGCTGGTCGGGTGTCACCCCGGAAAGGGCAGCCAGGGCCGCGCACAGGCCATCGGCTTCGTTGATCGTCGGCAGCTCAGCGAGCGGCTCGGCCGACCAGCGCGCCTCGGCTGGAGCCTCGAGGTCACGTAGCTCCTCACCGAGCACCTTGAACCGCTCGCCCTCGACGCCGGTCAGCTTCGCCAGGAACTCCCGCACCACCTCGTCGCGCAGCGACTGGACCTCCTCGGGGGAGCGGCCCGTCTCGTCGACGCTCTTGATGGTGGCCGAGGTCGCCACCGGTAGGGTCACGGGAAAACGCCGAAGGTCGGCGGGGTCGTCGATGTGCCAATCCTGCCGCGCGTTCCGCAGGTGGGCGCCCAGGCGTCGAAACAACAGGGCGATATTGGCACCGAGGCTGCCGCGGTAGGTGTGTACCTCGTCGAGCACCACGAAACGACAGCGGTGGTTCGCGAACAGCGCGTCGCGATCCGCCGGCCGCACCAACAGATACTCGAGCATCATGTAGTTGGTGAGCAAGATGTGCGGCGGATGCTCGCGGAGCTGTCGGCGTTCGTCCTCCTTGGTGGAGCGGTCGTAACGGGCGACCTGCACGTGGCTGTGGCCAGACGCCTGAAGATACTGGCGGATGCGCTCCTCCTGGTCGTTGGCGAGCGCATTCATGGGGTATACCAGCAGCGCGGTGGGACCGGCATGCTGGAAACGGACCGAGTCCTCTATCGCGTTCTGGATCGCCGGCAACAGGAAGCACTCGGTCTTGCCCGAGCCGGTGCCCGTGGTGACGACGAGGGGCCCTGGGGTCGGGCCCAGCAGATGTCCGATGGCGTCGCTCTGATGCAGGTAAGCGGTCTCGGAGCCGCTGCGTTGCTCCATCACCTTGGCCAATGCGGCGTCCAGGCCGAGGTCTTGCCATCGCTTGCCGCTCTTGAAGGGGCGATGGGCCTGGAAAAAGGGCTCCTGGGCAAGGAATCCGGCCTCTGCCAGGGCGGCTTCCAAGGCTGCCCGGAGCTGTGGATCGCGGGCCTGGAACTCGGTGGACAAGTAGCCGCGGTATTCGCCGATGACCTGATCGACGACGGCGATGGGATTCAGTGCCATGTCGGCTCCGATAAAGGACAATCAAAGACTAAACGGTATGATTGTCCGTGATGAATCGGGCACATTTTCAAATAGTTGGCGCGATCGTCACGGCACGGGAGATAGGACATCATGTCTTGTGTCCTTGAGGCGCGACGAGTCGGTAGGTCCGCCAGCGCTTGACACCGTTTGCGGTCACTCTCCCCGCGGCTACCAGGTCGTTGAGCGCACGCGTCACCGCCTTGGCGTGGATCTCCAGCCCAATTCGTCGGCGGATATCCGCATGTCCCGAGTCAGGGAAGCGCTCCAGGTCCTCCAGGATGAGAGCACGGAGTCGGTGCGGTTGGATGCGCTGGAGCGTCGCCTGGTCGTCGAGACCCGAAGTGCGGAGCAGTGACGGGTCAACGTAGTACCGCATGCCGCGGGTGCGCCCAACTGTGTTGACGAGCCCAAGCTCCACGAGCCGAGAGATCCAAGCCCGCAGCGCCGCCGGCTCCGGCAGCTCGAGGGCGGCAGCCAGCTCGAGGGCCGACATACCCTCGGACTGTCCCAGCATGCCGAGGGCGATGCGCTCGCGCTGACTCAGCTGGTACTGCTGGTCGGCCTCGCCGATGAGCCGGATGACACCCGGGTGCAGCACCCGCCGGGGGACAACCACATGTACCGAGTCCACGCCCTCGGTGACCGTCGGCGCGGCCCGGCCGCTCGTAAGCAGGCGGTCATACAGCAGGTCGAAGCCGCTGCCCTCACGCTCCATCAGCTTCAGGTCGTGGAAGACCCGGGCGAGCCTGTCGTTGCGCCGGCGGCTGGCGTGCAGGATGTTCTGGGGCGTGACCCCGAGCGGCAGCCGGCCAGCGTTGACGACCTCGAGGCGGTCAGGGTGCAGGTTCAGGAAGATGTCCCCGTGCTGGGTGTAGGGTCGATGCACGAGGGCGTTGACCACGAGCTCGCGCACCACCACCTCTTCGTAGGCAGGCACACGGCTGCGGAAGAGCCCGTCCGGTAGCTCATAGGCCTCGCGGAAGTCAGGCACCTCCTGCCACACCGCGTCGACCAGCTCCACCGGCGATAGGCTGTAGTCATCCCAAACGTGCTTGGCGACCTTGGCGCCCTGCTCGTCGTACTTGACCGCCTGGACCACCGGCATCGCGCCGAGGCGGGAGCGGTCTCTGGTGACGCCGACCAGCAGCACCCCGAGGCTCGTCAGCAGGTCACCGCTGGCGAGGTCATAGTGGTCGAGCAGCTCGTCATCGGTCTTTTCCCGCACCGAGTCTTTCACCCGGTCGGAGGCACGCAGGGCAGCGCACAGGTCCTTGTGCTTTGCCGCATCGCAGCGGGTGCGGGGCACCTGGAGCGCGGCCATAGTCTCCCAGGGCACGGACGGGCGCTCCGTGACCAGTCGGAGCACCTCGTCACCCACCAGGGGCACGCAATCGTCGGCAATGCGCAGGAAATACCGGCCGTCGCTGGTGGAGGCGACGCCCACCGCGCGCGGGATGGTGAGAATGAGGCATTCGCCCCCGTTTGAAAGGGTGCGCACCTCGGCCGCGACGGCCACGTTGACCGTCAGCTCGCCGATGCGCTTGCGAATGCGGTCGAGCAGAGGGGCGGGGATGCGCTGGTCGGGCGGCGGCTCGGTCGCGCCGTCCTCGATGCCGATCAGGAGCCGGCCGCCGGGGCCGTTGGCGAAGCAGACGCAGTCCCTGGCCAGCTCGTTGAAGTCAGCGGTCTTCCCGGTGACTTTGCGCAGGGACTTGCGGTCGAGGTGCTGGCCCTCGTCGCCGGCGTCCCAGGTCGGCTGCTCAGCCATCGACCCTCCGGTACTTCATGCCGCGGCGCTGGCCCTCGGTGACGGCGCGGCCCTCCTCGATGAGACGCTGGAGGTAGGGGCGCACGCCCGTAGCGTCGAGGCCGGTTGCCCGCTGGGCATCGCTCGACGAGATGACCCCCCGCGCCGCGAGCAGCCGGGCGATAATTTCGTAACTGTCGCTTTGGGCCTCCGGCTGCGTATGCGGCAAACGGGCCTTGCCCGGCTTTTTGGTACGCCGAGGCGCCGTCTGCGTCGCCCTGCCCGTCGGTACAAGATCATGCTGGCGCATCCACGCCAGGGCGCTTGCGAGTCTGGCCGCGTCAAACCTTCCTTTACCCTCTGCCCAGCCCCGGAAATCCTCGATAATGGTTGCGTCGTCGCACTGAGCCCGGCGTGCCAGCAGGTCGTTCCAGCAGGCATAGAGCGTGGCGATGATCTCGGCCTGTTCGGAATCCATCGGTACGAGCAGATCGATAATACGGTCGACATCTGCCCGCTCGGCTGCGAACAACGCCTCGTACTCGCCGAGCCGCTTGTGCAGTCCGGCCTCTGGTGACCAGACGCCTCCGTGTCCGCGGGAGCCACCTTGGACCGAGAAGGCGCGCAGCTTGGCTCCACGGTGGATCGCCTTCTTCAGGCGCGGGAAGTCGGCGGGACCCGCGGCCTCGCGTATCGGCTTGCGCTCGAGATCGATCCCGGCGTGTGCCTCGACGAGATACACGATCTTCTCCGCCTTGACGTTGCCGAGGGCGTGTAGGCGACTTGCACTTTGATGCGCAGCGACGATTCGAGCCAGGATCAAGACCTGCCGATCGATGGGCTTTCTCGCGATCCACCCCGGCTCGGGTGCGGTCGGTGTCGTATCGCGCGGAGCCTCGGCCTCGGGCGGGGGCTCGGCGGACTCCCGAGCGCTTCCGGCGAACAACGGACCCAGACCGGACTCCGCTGCCTCATCCGCACGGGGTACCGGCAGGTCGATGACGGGCTTGGGCAAATCCTCGTTGAGCGGAATGTCCCAGTAGGGGTCGTGCTTCTTGGTGAAGGCGTCGAGGCCGATGGCCTTGAGCTCGTCGAAGGCGGCCAGGCACGGCTCGGGGGCTTTGGGGTAGCTCCTGTGGCTGAAGGTCGAGAGCACGTGCTCGTATTGCGCCCGGTCGAGGCCATAGGCGTCGGCTACCACGGCGTCGATGGCCGCCCGTACGGCCCAACGGGCGTCGTCGCCCGCGAGAACGGGCCAGGTGTGCGTTGGCGTAGGCTCGCGCCAGGTGTCGCCGAGCTGCTCGGTCCAGAGGGGGGCGTAGCCTGCGTGGTTGCACGTTAGGCGGAGAGCAGAGTGCGCAAGGAATAGCCGTCCAGCCGGTAGCAGGTCCGGAAACGGAAGCCTTGCCAGAATAAAGAGGTTCAAGTGAAGCAAAACCACTCGGTGTCCAATGAAATCCGTTAAATGACTATTGAGCACAGCCAACGCGGTGAGACCACTTGAGTTCGGCCTGCGTGGAGCGTTTGCCTCAATGTTGGCCGTGTTTCCAACGAGAGACCCGGGCGGTAGCAATGCCCCGACTACCTTGTGCTCTTCGCCCTCGTGAATGGTGTCTCGCGTCACTGCTCGATAGTACCGGGCGGACGCAAGCGCCTCCTGATGTCCCTGGAGTGTATGGAGGTCGACGCAATACCTGGGGTAGTCCTTCGCGATGTCGGTGTATTGGTCGAACGTCCCTTTCTCGTGCAACACCAAGAGTCCTCTGTTGGCGGTGTCTCCCAGCGGCAATAGCCGAGGGTCTCCTCGGAACACTTGAGTTGTGTCCACGAAAGCATCCGAATCCGCTGACATGTCAAGGGCGTGAGGCTGACGGCTGAACCGGACCCCGTGTGACGTAGCAAGAGTGGAGAACCTCGCCGTACTCCGATAAACCTGTTTGCAGGACAGAAATTCAGAATTCGAGTTGGCTTCAATGAGTGAAAGGTAAGGACCACTTGTTTCTTTGATGAAGTCCAAGGAATAGTCCAACAGTCTGTCCGGCGGCATGTATCCAAACAACCAAGCAGGGTCTTCGAGAGAGAATGCCACCGTCAGCGAAGCATAATAATCATCTCTTGAGGATCTCGAAACAAACACATCTATTCTCTGCCCAAGAGCGATTTCGAAAAGTTTCCTTCTATTGACAAACGAGAAACAACAGACTGGTTGCATTTTGGTGAGGCAGATCTTCCGGGCACCCACCGCACCCGCATTTATGTGGTAGCCTCCGGGCACCACTTGGCCAAGAAACCCCTTGTTGGGGTCTGTGAGCTGGTAGCCTCGTTCTATGAAGACTCGAAACTGATCTAGTTGGCGGCCTGCCAGGTCACCCTCAATGATGAGCTTCTGGTACTCGAACAGTCTATCATTCGTGCGTTTCTGCCATTCAAAACCCTCACGGTACCGGTGAAATGCCTCAGCCTTGCTCGCATTCTCCAGCACGCGACGCTCAGCGCCAGTGCGCTCGGCTTTCGTGGTTCCACCGAGAACCATAAAATCAAAGCTCGCCAGAAACTCTCTGGTGTTGAATTTGATCGCATCCCACGGCGGATTGCCGAGCACGGCGTCGAAGCCGCACTGTGCACCATCGTTCGCAAGGAACACTTCTGGAAAAGCCAACTGGAATGCGACGCCGTTTCTCCCAACTTCCACCATGTTCCGCAGCTGAGGCCGCGTGTCGACAACGCCTGCCGTGTCCTCCTCTTTTCCCACAGCCTCGGCCAGCGCCTGATACCCGGCGTCGTCGCACCCGTTTCCAAGCATTACGCCGCCGCTCCACGCCGCGGCCAGGGTCTTCAGTGGCGCCAGCGCGGCGTCGAGCTTCTCCTTCGCGGACCGTTTCTGCTCCAAGTCGGCCACGTCCTTGCCCACGCTGGTCTCGAGGTCCCTCACACGGTCCAGCGCAGCCGCCAGCGTGCCCTGCAACCGCTCAGTGAGACTCTGCGCGAAGAGATCGTCGAGCCGCCCGCCGCTTCCGGGATAGGTCAGCAGATGTTCGAGGAAAGGCCCGGTGAGCGAATCGCCGCAGATGAGCCGGTGGTCCATGAAGGTGAGCGGGAGCCCCTCGGCGTAGCTCTCCAACCAAAGGGACAGCTTGGCCAGCTCGACCGCGAGCGGGTTCTTGTCGACACCGTAGAGGCAATGCACGGCGACCAGGCGCCGGCACAGTGCCTCGGCCTTGCGCTGGGACAGGCCGCCCTCCTCACCCTCAGCGGCACGGCTCGGCAGGTAGGCGACCAGCTCGTCCTCGGGGTCGGGCAGGTCCTCGACCCGCTTGCGCAGCTCGGCGGCATGGGCGACCAAGGTTTCACGTCCGGCAGCACCGGTCTTCCCGGCCTTCTTCTCGGCCTGAACAGCCAGCTCGTCGCAGAGCCGACAGGCCTCGTAGAGCGCCTCTCCCAGATAGCGGCAGGCCTCGACCAGGAAGTGACCGCTGCCCATCGCGGGGTCGAGGACCTTCAGCTCCACGATGCGGCCGGGGTGGGGGTCTTCCTTGGGGCTGCGCTCGGCGAGCTGGGGGGCTAGGGTCTCCTGCACCAGAAAGCGCACGAACGGATGGGGGGTGTAGTAGCTGCCGCTGGCCTTGCGGCCGAGGCCGACGCGCAGGAAGAAGCGGCCGCTCGGGATCTCCTCGATGAACTGGACCTTGGCCTTGCTGCCGGCGGCGCCTTTGCCCCTGCGCCTCGGCGTCGCTTCTTCGTCCTCACCGTCGCCGTCAGCGCTCTCCCGGTCGTCATCGTCGTTGCTTTGGCCGGGCGCCGACTGGTTGGCTCGATAGGGCGCACCCTGGGCGATCGGCACAACCACCTCCAGCTTGGCACGGCGCAGTCGACACATGGGCTCGGTGGTGATGCCCGGCTCCAGCTCGAGCAAGGCCTCGTAGATGCGGCCCAGGTCCTCGACATCCAGCGCCCCCGTAGTGGACGCGCTCGCGCTCGGTCTTGCCGTCCCCTGGGGTCCACAGCAGGGCGTCCAGGAGTCGGGCGACGCCCCGCTCGCCCCACCGCATCCGATCGAGCAGGGGGGTGGCGCCTGCGCCGAAGAGCATCCCGCCCAGGGGCTTGACCTCCAGCTCGCTGGAGCTCATGCCCTCGGAGAACATCCGCCACAGGGTGCGTAGGCCGGACTCCAGAAAGCCACCGGTGTCGGCGCCCTGGTCGAGCACCCGGCGGACGAGCTCGGCCAGCGCGGTGTTGGGGGAGTAGGTGTTCCGCCACAGACTCGTGGCCGCAAAGCTGAAGGCCCGGGCGGGGTCGGCGGAGGACTCCAGCTTGAAGACGAAGAGCAGCCGGTAGATCAGGATCAGTCCTTCACGCCAGAGCGAGCTGGCCAGCGCAGTAGGGTCCGGCCACTCGGCGCGGATGCCTGCGTTCTCCGGGTGGTCCAGCAATTCCTGAAGGAAGCCTTCAATGGCACTGCGCGCCTGCAGCCGCAGCTTCCGGGTGACCGTGCTCTGTGCCAGGCGGGCCGCCTCGCTCAGGTCCGGTAGCGCGCTGACACCCTCGGGTGAGGCGAGCGCCAGAACCAAGCGGTAGGAATCGGGGACGCCGCGGGCGGCGCGCCAGCCGCCTGAGCGGTCGAGGCGGATAGCGATGTGACTATCCGGCCGGGCCGGGTTGCAGAGCAGCAGGCGCAGCTCCTCGCCGTCGGTGAGCAGGCCGACTCGCTCGCTGCTGGCGAGCAGGACCCGCTGGGCCACCCGGCTGGGGCTGAACCGGTAGGCCCGCCCGCGGCGGCTGGGGGCGTCGAGGTCGGTTCCTAGGCCTACGGACCAGGCACGGAGCACGCGACCATCTCTCGCCGTAAAGAGCCAGCCGCCGTCCTCGGCCCCCTCGCGGGTGATCACCTTGGCCTGGGGCTCGAAGCGATCGTAGCCGAGGCGCTCCGCCAGCGGCTCGAGCACGTGGCTCGCAACACGGCGGTCGCCGCCCTGCTCGCCCAGGGCACGCAGCTTGCGCCGGTAGACCTCCCAGCGATCCTCGAGCACCCGGCCCTCTTCGCCGGTGGTCTTGGCCAGGAGCTTGCGCTTGGCCAGCTCCCCCTCGAGCTGGAGCTTGACGAACGGCTCGGGCAGGGCCGGACCGAAGAAGGCGCAGTCGCGCAGATCGAGGGCCATCAGCGCGCGCCTTCCGGGCCGTTGTCCGCGCCAGGGACCAGCATGAGCAGGCTTAGAGGCAGCGGGTCGAGCACGCGTGCCTGGGCACGGACCTCCAGGTCCGTTGACCGGCTCTGGTAGAGACGGAGCACACCGTCGGCCTCGCGTCGAGCCGCCGGCGGATTCGCGCCGTCGGTCGCGAAGGCGGCCAGGCGGTCGGCAGGCTCGGTGAGCCCCTGCCAGCCCGGCACCTCGGGTGTATCGCCGAAGAGATCGGCCTGGACCTGCATAGGCTTTCCGCACAGGGTCTCCGCGCGTGCCCGGAGCCAGGCGCTCAACTCACGCTGCTCGATGTCCAGCAGGCGCTGGTGCTCGGCGAGTGGCGGCGCGGCGGTCGCGATGAAGGCATCGCGGGCCGCATCCAGTGCCTTTGCACGGGCAGCAGGAGCCCAAGTTGCGAACGACCGATCCCAGAGATCGCGTGTAGCCACGGGGCGGCCGGCATCGACCACAGCGAGCCAGGACTCGGGATCGGCGTACACTTGATGTGCGCCAGCCTGATCCACGCGCACGGCCAAGACACGCTCGAATTCGTGCCCGCGGTCGCTCTCCACCGCGCCGAGGAAGGTACAGAGCAGCGCCGGATGCGAGTCGTCGACCTCGACAGCGCTTACCCTGCGATCCAGCCAGGCGTCGCTCTCCCCGAATCGCAGGTTGCGGACGCGATCGAGCGCGCGGCGCACGACGGGATGGGCGCGACCGAGGTAGCCAAGGCGCCGCCCCGCTTCGTCGCTCATGCGGTGGCGGTCCATCGTCAGACGCAGGGTGCGCGCGTCCGCGTCGTAGCCTGGGACCTCGCGCAGCCCGTGGCTCCAAACGGGGGGGAGGCGCAGCTCCACGTCACCGCTCGCGTCAGCGGGGCGGTTTGGGAGGGCGGCCACGACGGCACCTCCATCGGCCTCCAATGCGCTGCACACGAAGTCCAGCAGCTCGACGGCACCCAGGTGCTTGCCCTCCTCGCGTGCCCGGCTGGCCTCGACCACGAGCCTTGCGTCGGCATTCAATCCGGCCTCGCCGAGCCAGGCACTGGTCTTGGCGGCCTTCTCGTAGCCGGCCATGGCGCGCTCCACCTCGCTGAGCAGCTCCTGGTAGGCCGGAGAGCCGATGTCCTCGTCGCTGTCGACCTCGATCTGCCTGATCTCCCGCGGGGGCCGCGCAAACAGAGTCTGCTCCTCCTCGGCAAGCCCTTCGAGCAGGCGCAACGTCTGGGCGTCGTCGGTGGTGATGCCGCCCAGGGTATTGGGTACGAAGGTCAATCGAGCACGCTGCCGCTCGTACTTGGCGACGAGCCGCAGCAGCAGGCGCTCTTCGAAGGTGCCCGCGAGGTAGAGGTAGCGGACCCGTGGCGTCTCCCGCTGACCGTATCGATCGATGCGGCCGTTGCGCTGCTCCAACCGATTCGGGTTGTAGGGCAGCTCCAGATGGACCAGATGGTGGCAACGGTCGTGAAGGTTGAGTCCCTCGGCGGTGGCGTCGGTGCTCACGAGGACCAGGCCATCCTCGGACGAAAAGCGCGCGGTTGCGCTCGTGCGCTCCTGCGCATGCTCGGGGCGGCCGCTGACCGCAAGCACCTCGCCATCCAGCCTCCGGCCTGCCAGGGCAGCCCGCAGGTAGTCCACCAGGATGTCCTGACTGTCCGTGTACTCGGTGTAAACAAGGACGTTGGCTGCGGGCTCGACGGCCCGGATAGAGACGATCTCCTCCAGAGTTGCCCGCAATTTCGGGTCCTCTGGCAGCGCGGCTTCGGCCAGCTCGACGAGAGCGTCCAAGGCGTCGCCCGTGGTGGCAACGCGCTTGCCACGGTCGCGCTCGCGACGCTGGGCGCGGCGCAGATCGTCGATTCGATCGGCGACCTCTTCGAGCCCGGTCGCCGCCAGCTCAGCGGCCATGTCTTCGGCTTCGAGGGCGGCCCGGTCCTGCTCTTCTTCGAACGACAGCGTGCCGTACCGCTCCAGGCGGCGTTGGTACTCGCGCAAGGTACGCAGCCGCTGGCGCCGCGACTCTGCCTCGGTCTCGCGGGTCGTGATGAGCTCCCGATAGCGCTCGCGGATGACGTCGAGGGTATTTCCGCAGGCCGACACGGTGGAGACCGACCGCTTCAACAGCGCCACGAACGCGAGGACCTCACCGTAGCGACGCTGGCGGACGGCCTGTCGCAGCCGCGGAGCGATAGCTGCGAGCAGCGCCTGCTGAAAGGCTGAGAACGCCGGGTGTTGGGTCTGATCGAAGACAACGGCGCGCGGTGTCACCTCCCTGGACTTGAACAGCGGCTCGCCGGTCTCGGGATTCTTGACGTGGGCTTTGAGACGTCGGACGACATGCTGACGGTAGCGGTCCCCGCGCAGGGCGCCGCGTCCGTCCACCAATCTGGGGTCGAGCAGCTCGATGATGGAGGCGAAGTGGGCGTCGTAGCCGTCGTGGGGCGTCGCGGTAAGAAGCAGAAGACCGTCGGTCTGGCGAGCCAACACCTCCGCGAGTCGGCGGCGGCGAGAGTCTTCCCAATCGCCGGCAGAGCCCAGACGCACGCAGTGGTGTGCTTCGTCGAGCACAACCAGGTCCCAGGCGGTGCGCTCAAGCTCCTGAAGCACCTTCTCCTGCTTGGCGAAGTCCACCGAGGTCAGGCAATAGGACACGTGGTCGAAGGGATTGGCGCCCAGGACGAGCGATCGGCGGACCTCCTGCAGCTCACCCGCGTTGCGGACGGTGTCGAAACGCAGGCCGAAGCGCTCGCGCATCTCGCCGTGCCACTGCTCAAGGAGCGGCCCGGCGGGAGAAATGATGAGTATGCGGTGGGCGCGACGGCGGGCGATCAGCTCTGCCATGACCAGGCCGGCTTCGATGGTCTTGCCGAGACCAACACCGTCTGCCAGCAACAAGCGCGGACGACTCATTCTGAGCGCGCGCATGACTGGGACCAGCTGGTACGGGGCGATGTCTAACCGCCCGGGCTGCGCCGCAAGTAACGCCGAAGGGCCGAGGGCCTGCTCGAGCAGGAAGGCGTCGTGGTACAAGCGCCACTGCCGCAAACGTCCCGCGCGCTGCGGCTCGAAGTCGGTGGCGATCGGACGGATAAGTTCGAAAGGGTGGAGCAGGTCGACCTCCACCCCCTGCAGGTCGCCCTGAAGGCACCGAACGCGGACGCGGTGCTGCACACCGGCCGGCTCCGTGTGGACGACTTCCCATGCAAGTCCTCGTGCCTCGACTTGTGTGCCTGGGAGGAGTTCGCTCATTTCGTCGACGCGCCTTTTTCTACCCACCGTGTCGATTCGTTATTATGCCCGTACCGTACAGTAACATCCTATGCGATCTAACAGCCTATCTTAACCATCGGTACGGCTCCAGGACAGAGGAACCCGCTGCGGGCAAGTTCCGAGACCCTGCTTCGCCAGCGGGGCGTCCTCCATGCCCTAATCGACCAGCAAGGGCCATCGAATGGAAACTCATGACAAACGCTCGACGAAGAGACACGCCATGCTACGGTCGGCTTCGCTCCATTGGCAGAAATACGCCGATCTAGCGAGCGTTAAGACGGTCTCGATCAGACAGGGCATCGAATTACTTCTCCGCCACTGGCCGCAAAACACTGGTGACTTTCCCGCGGCGATACGGAAACGGGTTCTGGAGCGAGTTCGAACCGCCCGGTTGAAAGGCGAGTTCCACGCTACTGGAGCCGGGGTCACCGCGCGGGTGAGCCCGGAGGCATTCTTTGAATGGGCTGTCTGCTGGGAAGACCGTCGGGGATCTTCGGATCAGAAAAGTCTGATGCAGGCCGCTGCATTGAACTTTGGAGCACCGAGTAGGGCATGGATGGACGGCGAAATGCCCGAGTTCTCATTCGAAGGCCAGGCGGTGCAGTCGCCCCGAGACTGCGAAGAGGCGGAAGCACTTGCGAGAGAGTACCAACTCAAGTACTTGGATGCGCTTGCGGAGGTGGATCAACTAAGGAAGGAGGTTGCATCGCTCAGACCAGACGCGGAAGCCTACCGAGAGCTGAAAGCCAAGAGGAGAGCGGACGGAAGACGGTCTGGAGGACGGCGGTATTGATAAATGTTGCTGCACGTGCCAACACACTTTGCCTCGGTCGAAGTGCCATCGGCTGTCCTAACAAAGTCTAAGCCAGCCTGAGGGATTTGACAGAATACAAGCGAGGGTTCTCAAGTTCTATTCTGTCATTAGAGTCGAAATCGCCAATAAGCCAGATGAGGGCGATTTCCATGAGTAACCGAATTCTCCGTCTTCCAGAAGTGCTTCGCCAACGTGGCCGGTCGCGTAGCGCCCATTATGCGGACGTCCAGGACAAGTTATTCACCCTCCCGGTGCGAATTGGCTCACGGGCGGTGGGCTGGCCCGAGGGTGACGTGGTCGCGCTAAACGCGGCGCGCATCGCGGGCAAGAGCAACGACGAGATTCGCGTGGTGGTTGACCGCCTCGAAGCGGCCCGGGCGGACCTGGCTTAGGGGCTGGCCAGATGGCAGCGCGCAGTTTTTCTCAGCTGACAGCAGCTGACGCTTCCACCATGCTGGCGTTCATCCCTTCTGATGACCGGGATCTTTGGGTCAAGGTCGGGGGAATCCTAAAGGACGAGCTGGGCGAAACCGGTTTCGCGGTGTGGGACGACTGGAGCCGGACGAGTGACCGCTATGTGGAGCGGGACGCACGAGACGTTTGGAGAAGCCTCGGCAAAAACGCCAAACGTGCTGGCATCGGCACCTTGGTCTTCCTAGCTCGGCAGCATGGCTGGCGGTCTGGGGTGCCTGCTGCCAAGGAATTCCGGATATCTCGACCTGGTCCAGCTCCGAGCCGCGAGACGGCCGCCTATGCCGCCAGCTTGTGGTTGGCAGCAAGCTTTGGCGACGCGATGGTCGGTGGCCACCCCTATGCCAGCAAGAAGGGCATTTCCTGGGCGGCGGGAGCTGGCCGCGCCTTTGCTGACGGAAAGGTCATCGGCCGGGGCGCGGACTGTCTAATCATACCCATCCGAACAGACGGTATCGGCAAGGTCCAGGGAGTCCAATGCATCAACGCGGAAGGTGCAAAGCAGACATTCGGACGAATCGTCGGCGGCTGCCTGTTACTCGGCAACACCGTGGATCTTGAGGTTGACTGGTTTGTAGCTGAGGGTTGGGCAAGCGCAGTCAGCGTGGTATTCCACCACCGGCAGGGCCATGCGGTCTGTGCCGCCGCCTTCGGGAAGGGCAACATGGAAAACACGCCCGGACTGCTGAGTCGCCGGTACGGACCCCGCAGAATTATCATCTTGCGCGAGGCTGACTGAGATGTCGCAGATCCTACGCGCCGACTTGCCGAGAACCGAGAAAGGCAACGACCCGAACGACAACCGGGGCGACCCCGCTTATCTCAACAGCATCGAGTTCGAACGGCTCCCGGTCACCCCCCCGCCCAAGGCATCCCTGGTCATCACTGACGATGAACTGCAGCGGGCAGAGCTAACACCGAAGTGTATCGTGGAGGGACACTTATATGCCGACGTGGCGGAGAGAGTGGCCCCCGGGGGCACCGGTAAAACGACCTTGACCCTCTGGGAGTCGGTACACATCGTACTGGGCCTGCCTCTTTATGGGCGCCCCGTCGCATCCTCGGGGTGGGTCCTTATCGTCACCGCGGAGGATAGGAGGGAGCGGCTGGTCGCCAGACTGGGGAAGATCATGGACGGAATGGATATAGCCCCGGGGCAACGCCAGAAAGTACAGCAAGGGCTCCTCATCTGGGATGTGACTGGCCAGCCTGTCAAGCTCGTACAGGAAAGTGATGGGAACCTAGTACTCACCACCTTGGCGGACGACATCATCGAAATGTACCGAGACGATCCTCCGGTTTTCGTGGAGATTGACCCCCTTGTGTCCTTCGGAGCCTCCGAGCAACGGGTGAACGACAACGAGCAGGCGCTTGTGCTGGCAGCCCGGCGTATCGTCAACGGTCTTGATTGTTGCGTTCGCTATACGCATCACACGGGTAAACAGAACGCACGAGAAAAGACCGCTGACCAGTATTCGGGTCGCGGCGGCTCGGCTCTGCCAGACGGTTGCCGGATGGTGGGCGTCCTGCAAACCTGGAGCCCCAACGACTCTGGGGGACTCAGACCTCCGTCAGATCTCAGTTCGACGCCCGACACCCAGGTGATCGTTTACACGAGAGCCAAGCTGTCCTACGCGCCGTCGAACCTTCCCCGGATCTGGATCAAGCGCGATGGCTACAGGTTCGAGTGGTTCGCTGAACAGCAGATCTCCGATTCAGACGCCAAGACGGAGCGGGTGGAGCGTTTGCTTGCCTTTCTCGCCGATGAACTTGCGAAGCAGCGGTATCACACAAAAACGAGTCTTCGCACAGCGATTTCCAAGCTCGGCATGACCCAGGTCCAGATCAACGAGGCGGTGGATCAAGCTTTGGCTGGCGGCGACCTCCGCGACATGCCTTTGCCGAAGGACCGAAGACAGGGTGGGCGAAAGACCTACCTGATGCCGAACGACATCGGCTCTCAGCAGTCAAACGAGTGCGAACGGGTTGACCAAAGCGGAGAAACAGAATGATCCCCAGAAGGATGAGTCCCACTACCCGTTTGCCTATAGGGAAGGAACCCCCAAACGGGTTGGTTTGGGGTTCATCCCTCCTTTCCTCGGCACCCGTTCAGATAGGTTCAAACGGGTGCAAACCGGTCGGACGGGTTACCCGGGGGACACTGGGTTCGGGGATTTGGGTCGGAGAACGCAGGATCCCCGCAGCTTCCAACGATCTGCCGAAGATGAACCTGGGAGTGTCTCACGGACATCTGAAGGGAAGGCGATGAATCTAGCCCACGGTGGGCCCAGATGCTAACGGCGGTACCCCAGTTTGCAGGCATTTTCTGCGAAAGCCGAAGCGGGCCAATGACGGCCTGCTAGGTGCGAAGAGAGCTTGGCTAGTTAGATCGGTTTGCCAATTGATTTCGTAAAAAAATCGCTGGAGTCACCCGTGGGCGGATATGGTAGCGGCAGATACTGGCGCGATGACACGAAAGAGACGACCAACGACCTTCGGCGAAACGCCCTGTACAAGGTGCGTCTGGAGGGCGTCGACGCGCCCTTCCAGAGACTTTATATAACATTATCGTGGGAGAAGCGGAGGATAGGTGGTGGACAGCCGAGACGAATACGGGCTGACGGTGAAGCAACGTGCGTTCGCGGACCTGTATTGGGTGGCCGGGAACCCGGGTCTCCGTGGCAACGCGGCCGCTTGTTATCGTCAGGTGTATGGCGTGAGCGTGAAATCCTCAGAAGCCCACGGTCCGCGGTTGGTAGGGAATGGTAGGGTCCGCGCCTATCTTGCCAAGCATGCCGCCAAAACTGCGGCAGAGGTGGAGATCA
>Ga0210096_1000231_pt1 | contig 21314 bp, 33 predicted proteins | sample China_Galinas_PW_4_FD_184864 | JGI IMG/M metagenome (GOLD analysis project Ga0210096, IMG submission 184864) | Wetland microbial communities from San Francisco Bay, California, USA, that impact long-term carbon sequestration - China_Galinas_PWA_D2... | ecosystem: Environmental > Aquatic > Marine... | reverse complement strand
GTGCCATACGCCGCTCAAGGCATGCCAGCCAGAAAGGGGATGGCAGGGGTCAGATCAAGGATATGGTGTCCATCCGGGAACGGCCAGCGGCGGTTGAAGACCGTGCGGTACCGGGTCACTGGGAAGGCGACCTGATCATCGGCACGAACAACAGTCAGATCGCCACGCTTGTCGAGCGCCAAACGCGCTATGTGATGCTGGCGAAGGTACCGAACAAAAACACCGAAACCGTGATCAATGCCCTGATCAAACAAGCCCGTAAGCTACCCAGTGAACTCTACAAATCACTGACCTGGGATCGCGGCAAGGAGATGAATGATCACAAACGCTTCACCCTGGCAACCGACATCAAGATCTACTTCTGTGATCCGCAGAGCCCGTGGCAGCGCGGCTCCAACGAGAACACCAATGGCCTGCTGAGACAGTATTTTCCCAAAGGTACAGATTTATCGGTACACTCTCAGGCGAAGCTGAATGCCGTGGCACGTCAGTTAAATGAGCGGCCACGCAAGACGCTCGGATTTGAAACACCGGCAGAACGTTTTAATGCGTGTGTTGCGTCGATCGGTTGAGCTGGCAGCCGGTTTCCAGACCTTCAAAGGCAAATACCTGAGTGATTTAGCCCGATGACCGGAGTCGGCCCCATATCGGCCGTTCAGAATATTTACTTGTAGGTCAAAAACTTACTGGAACCGGTCGTTCCCTATACAAGCCTCAGACGATAGTTTTCGTCCCAATCAGGACGTCTAGTCGTTTCATATGCTTAGAATGCGCGGAGGAAAGAGTCGGATCAAATCAAAGGCCTCGTGATATTATTATTGCTAGGGCGTACGACATCTCATGTAAGTTCGGTCCATAGTTAGTGCGAATGTATTAATGCACGAGCAATGCTATGCTTTGAATATAACCAGCCACACTAATAATGAAGCTGGAAATATTTCAAAAGAATTGTATATACAGATACTGCCATGAAGAATAAACGGTTATCGAGTGCAGTGTGCGCCTTAACGTTCCTATTTATATATCCAGCTACAGTAAATTCAGCTTTGTTTAGTGTCAGCTTTACTGATCTAGACGGTCCGCAATGGTCTGGATTGCTTGATACAACAACCGACGCAGTGTCAATCAACAGTTGGATAGAAAATCCGGGCGGAACTGATTTTTGGACGCCAGCGACTTTGCCACTGACATTGATAGCTGTAGATGGCTCAGGACTTTACGATGTTCCTGACAACTGGAATGGCATAATAGACAACACATGGGGGTTTCTATCAACTGCACCACTCTCAAATATTACATTCAATGAAGGCCTGTACCCAGATATAGGCACAGCCCCAGGGTGGGGCGCCACATTGGATGGCGGAAGTCTTTCAGTAGAGCAAAATGCATTCCAACTGGTTAATTGGCCATTTGCGTATGGAGTTTCTTCGCAAGCAATAGCAGATACCATTGTAATTAGCGCTGTCCCCATTCCCCCAGCCCTTTGGCTCTTTGGCTCCGGCCTGCTGGGTCTGATTGGAATATTCAGACGCAATAAAACGGCATAACCATTTCAGTGACGGCCCTTCGGGGCCGTTTTTGATGGTGCGCTATGACCGTTTATGCGGCAATTAGGGCCTTCGCAATAAAGACGGAAATGCCTTGTCAGTTGCGGAAACTGTGACATGGAGGTTCACTTTATTTAAATCAAGTTTCCTTGTGAAATATGCTCTCTTAGCTAGTTTCCACAATGCAACTTTCAGGATTACTTACTATATTTTTATTGGGAAACCACTGCTTTTTAGAGATTTTTTCTCAGTGGTGATTCCATTAGGCGGCTCTCAAGCTGCCTTTTTTTGCGAATGTGGATTTCCGGAGTTGCGGCATTCCTGTCCTTCACAGGGTAACTGGGTATGTTGTGTTCTGAGCTGATTCCGGTCATCCAGGTAAATTACTCAAGTATTTTCCCGGGAAGGGCTGGAGACCGGCCAGGTCATGACATCCCCTGTGTTTCGGGAATGACTCAGATGCAACTTCGGACGTTCAGCTGTTTCCTGCTACCACTCGCTTCAACTGGCTGGACCCACCATTAATAATGCATCCCCACTGCAGCGGATCAATGGATGCGGCACGACAGGCGCACGTTTTACAATTTCGTATCCCAGGTGCTGATAGAGACATACCGCAACCTTGTTTTCCTCGAAGACAACCAGACTCAGCCGGTCGTAACCATGATCCAGCGCCCGTTCACAGGCCATATTCATGAGGTTTTTTCCGATACCGCGCCCACGGTATTTTTCGGTCACGGCAACTCCGCAGATGTACCAGGTGTCAGGCGCCTCCAGATACTTGTAAGGCGCAAACACATCAGTTCCATCAAACGGAGGAGCAGATATGACAGCGTCCGGATTTCTTGAGCGCATCGGATAACTCAACAGCATACCAGCCCTTTGTTCCGATACCTCTGCCAGGATACAGTTCCGGTAGCTGTAATCCCCTTCATCCGAAGCATATAGTTCCGCGCCTGTATCCAGGGCTGTCAAGCCGTTTGCAGCTTCTGCAGTTTCCGCCCACTCAATAAGCGCGACACCGTCTGAAGAAATATCAATCATTTCGGCAATGAAGCGGCTGTCCCGTGCCCTGGCCGGCCGGTAAGCAATTTTGTCGCTCATATTTACGATTCCTGCAGCTCTATCTGACTATAGGAAATTTCCCGCATTGTAACCACTGACAGGGCAACCAAGGGGAAATCGTGCCCTGGATTCAACCGATCGATGCAGTACTTGCCTGTAGTTTATCTGCAGGCGATCACGGATGTTGGGGGTAAAATACGCCGTCACCGCAGATGTCCATCTTCCCGGTGACCAGGCGGCTACAGGACGCGGCTTACCGGGCCGGTTCATCGGCGTCTTTTCGAGGCGCGCTGTCCGCGTACCACAGTCTGCGCAACGCCGCCACAACGGCCTTGGGATTACCATCGGCGGTGTACAGGCCCCAGTAACCCTCCTCCGGATGCGAACCGAATTCCCGCCGCGCATTCGCTTCCTTCCAGCCGTGATCAAAGGCCTCGAAATACGCCACACCGCGGCCCGGCACGTGCGGCAGCTGCCTGTACAGACTGGTCCAGAACGCTGCCTGGGTTGCCGGCGTGAAGCGCGTGCCCGGCGGGCCGCTCGGCAGGCCCGTTTCCTTGATCAGTACGGGTTTGTCCGTCTTTGCCGACAACAGACCGGCCACGTTGACCACGAATTCAACAGCTTGCGCAGTCGTCGCCTGGTCGAACCACGGCTGGAACAGCGGATGCACACCGGGCAGCAGGAAATCCTGGACAGCGAGAAAATCGGCGGGATCGTCGTTGAGATAATAGTAAAAGGGCTCGGAGGTGGTGATCGCCACACCCGGCAAGGCGGCACGCAGACGCTGTATCGATGCGCGTAATACAGACCACTCGTGGCGCTGTGCCAGCAGTGTCTCGTTGCCCACCGAGATGCCGACGATCAGTTGCGGATAGGCCTTGACGAGCCGCAGCACATTACTGATTTCACGCTCCGACAACGGGTCCCAGATCCCGAGGATCAGTGCACGATAACCGAGCGCCTGCGCGACAGCAGGTACCTCCTCCACGCCATCCGTACAGGAATAGGTAATCAGCCCCTGGAAATCCTCCCGCAGGATGACGAGATCCCTGCGGATGCGTTTCCGCGATGCGGCGTGCACCTGACCGGAGACGATATTCAGGTCAGTCGGGGTGTAGGCGACGAAGCGCAGGGATTCGATGGCTGCGCGCACGCGACTCGCCGGGTCATCCGGGTCCGGCTGCGCCTGCAGGCTCACAGGCATCAACATGGCGACCACCATCAACAGCGTGACCGGCGCACAAGTTCCATTCTTATGAATTTCGCTCAACTGCCCTGTTCCCCCGGTATCGTAGACACACTCCAGCCTCATTTTGATGTACGTTCAAAGGACTCAGGGCTGATCACGCCAAGATGGCTTTGCCGACGGGTGCAATTAGAGCAGAAACACAACGACTCCGCGCGCTCAGCTTTTTCTGCCACCCCCCGGCTTCATCCGGCTGTTGCGACCATTAAAAAGAGGACGGAGGGATTATTTTTTATTCCCGCCGCCCCCTTGCGCCCGGGCGTCAGCCGTTGCGCTGACCTGCAACAGTTTCCAGCCCAGGTAAGTGACCGCTGCAAAAGACACCAGAATCACACTGAACATGGCGTTCAATTGCATGAGATCCCTTATGGAAAGGTCGACATGGGCGATCGCCGCCACAAATACCAGTGCGCCGTCAACAGCGCCGCAACCAGCCATAGCAGCTGGGCAGCGAGCAGTTACCCCGTTGCTGCCGGGTACCCCCCACCAGCGCAGCAGACGCCAGAAGAACAACACCGCGCCCGCAAAAACCGCCAGTACTGTCGCGCCCAGCAGGCCGACTGCGATGAGTTGCAGCTGCTGTTTGGGATCCCGCCACTTTGCCCACACGGGTTTGGCAACGCCCAGTGCCTCCAGTTTCCGCCAGGCCATTCGCTACCCTTCTTGCCGGAAGAAGCGTATACAGCCCCTCTCGCCAACACCCCCGCAGAGATAGCTACAGCAGCGGTGCAGCAAGATGTGTCAGATTTTCCATGAAACGCCGGGCAAATGGCCGCTGCCGCCATATGTGTTCATCCAGCAGGTTCGAGTTGCGGATATAGCCGGCCTGCAGTTCGCGGAGCTGTGCGGTAACATCGCGGTCGTAGATCATCACGGAGATTTCGAAGTTGAGCCAGATGCTGCGCATGTCGAGGTTTACTGAACCGAACAGACAGAACTCCCCGTCGACGGTGACGGACTTGGTATGCAGCAGGCCGCCCCGGAACGCCGCAATCGTGACACCTGCGTCCAGCAGATCCTCGAATACAGCGCGGCTGGCATGATCCACCAGCCTGGAATCGTTCTTTTCCGGCAGCACCACAGTGACCGAAACACCGCGATTTGCGGCGGAAACCAGTGCCGTGAGCAGCGCATCGTCCGGAACAAAATACGGCGTGGTCACAATCAGCTCGTGACTTGCCGCATAGAACGTCGACAACAGCAGTTGCAGTATCGCCATCGGCTTGCGCGCAGGTCCCGAAGGCATTGCCTGCAGCACCACAGGCCCCTGTTCCCCGACCGGCGCGACATCATGGCACTCCTCAAGCCTGGCAAGGCTGGCGCCGGTGACCACCTCCCAGTCCTGCAGGAAGATACCGCCCAACGACTCAACAGCAGGGCCTTCGATGCGGAGCATCGCGTCAATCCACTGTCCGACGCCTTCATCCTGCTTGAAGTATCGCGGATCAACAAGATTCTGGCTGCCGGTGTATGCGACGCTGCCGTCTATCACCGCGATCTTGCGATGGTTGCGCAGGTCTGCACGTGAAAACAGGGTCGAGAATATGCCGACGGGCAGCGACACGCCTATCCGCACACCGGCTTCCCCGAGTCGCCCGCACAGATCACTCTTGAGGAACGCCTTGCTGCCCAGTGCGTCGACCAGCACCCGGCAGATAACCCCGCGGCGTACGGCATTGATGACGGCATCAGCCAGTTCATCAGCCAGACCGCCCGGGTACCAGATATAGAATTCCAGGTGGCACGTTGAGCGGCACTGGTTGATTGCATCAATAATTGACCGGAAGATAGTCTCGTAATCGCTCAGCAACTGCACACGGTTTCCCTGCAGTGCCGGAAACCCGAACATCGTTTCTGCCTGGCGACACAGCGGAATAGCCACGGGACTCATCCCCGACCGGTCCACGGCAGAACGCGTGCGCAGCGACTGCTGCCACTCCCCGTACAGTTCCTGAATACCCCTGAAGTGCTTGACGTACTTGCGGCTGATGCGGTTTTCACCGACGAACAGGTAGAACAGCACACCCAGGACAGGAATGCTGAGAATGATCGCAATCCATGCCAGCAGCACGCCGACGGGACGCCGGCGCATGATAACCCGCAGCGAGAGACCGATAACCAGCATCCAGTGCAGCGTCAGCGCGACAGTTGCGTAGATCTGGAATTCTTCCTGTGACATTCGGACCTCGCCTGGTGACGGCGGCTTCAATTCAGGGTCGCAGGATTATACCCGGTGAGATAAAGGGTCAGTACTTTTTTCCTGTCTCTGCTTGTCCAGAAGGCGTCCTGTGAGTATTGGCGGACAGGCCCCCTTTCCTGATGACCAGCGCTATGTATCGAGGTCTGGCGCCTGTTTTAGCTGCTTGATCAGGGTGACGAGTATGACGCCCGCTGCGATGAGGGCGATCCCTGCTGCATGGTAGAGGTGCAGCTGCTCGCCCGGGAAGACTGCGGCGACGATGACCGCAGTGATCGTCCATATCGAAAAAGTAAAAACCGGGCAGGGCCCGGTTTTTACTGTTTGCTGACTGCCGCAGGAATGGTCGATCGCGCTAGTCGAGATCGGTTTCCCCGGCTTCGCTTTGCGGCCGGTCGACCAGTTCGACATAGGCCATCGGTGCATTGTCACCAGTGCGGAAACCGGTCTTCAGAATACGCAGGTAACCCCCGGGACGTTCCCGGTAGCGCGGGCCGAGTTCGTTGAACAGCTTGGTGACGGCCTTGCGATCACGCAGACGACTGAATGCGATGCGGCGCTTGTGGACGCTGTCGTTCTTGGCCATGGTAATCAACGGCTCGGCGACGCGCCGCAGCTCCTTGGCCTTGGGCAAGGTGGTCTTGATGGCTTCATGATGCAGCAGTGACACGGTCATGTTCTGGAACATGGCCTTGCGATGCGAGCTGTTGCGGTTCAGCTGCCTGCCTGATTTACGGTGACGCATGGTGGTTACCCCTTTTCCTAGGCGCTTGCCGCCTCGGTATCTTTCATGCCCAGACTGGCCGGTGGCCAGTTCTCCAGGCGCATGCCCAGCGACAGCCCCTTGGTGGCCAGTACGTCCTTGATTTCGGTCAGGGACTTCTTGCCCAGATTCGGGGTCTTCAGCAATTCCACTTCCGTGCGCTGAATCAGGTCACCGATGTAGTAGATACTCTCCGCCTTGAGGCAGTTGGCCGAGCGCACCGTGAGCTCCAGATCATCGACCGGGCGCAGCAGGATCGGATCGATATCGGGCTCGGGTGCCGATGCCCCCGAGTCCTCGGTGGCCTGCAAATCGACAAAGGCGGACAGCTGATCCTGCAGGATTGTCGCGGCATGCCGGATCGCCTCCTCGGGTTCAACGGTACCGTTGGTCTCGATATCGATGATCAGCTTGTCGAGGTCGGTACGCTGCTCCACACGGGCGCGGTCGACATTGTAGGAAACCCGGCTGACCGGGCTGTAGGATGCATCCAGATGCAGCGTGCCGATCCTGCGACCCTCATCTTCCTCGAACTCGCGTCGTGTCGCGGGCTGGTAACCCCTGCCCTTGGCCACCTTGAGCGTCATCGAGAGCACGCCTGCCTTGGTAAGATTGGCGATCACGTGGTCCGGATTGACAACCTCGATATCATGATCGAGCTGGATATCGCCGGCGGTAACAGGACCTGGGCCCTTCTTGTTCAGGGTCAGCATTGCCTCGTTGCGGTTGTACATGCGCAGTGCAACCATCTTCAGGTTCAGCAGGATGTCAATCACGTCCTCCTGCACGCCCTCAATGGTGGAATATTCGTGCAGCACCCCGTCAATCTCCGCCTCGATGATTGCCGAACCGGGCATGGATGACAGCAGGATACGACGCAGTGCATTACCGAGTGTATGGCCGAATCCGCGCTCCAGTGGCTCCAGCGTCACCTTTGCGTGCTTGTCGTTGACTGCCTGAACATCCACGATGCGGGGTTTCAGGAATTCGTTGACTTTACCAAGCATGAATAAGTCCCTCAGTAATTACTTGGAGTACAGCTCTACGATGAGATGCTCGTTGATGTCGGCCGGCAGTTCGGCGCGTTCCGGACTCGCCTTGTACACGCCCTGCATCTTCTTCGAGTCAACGTCGATCCAGTCGGCAATGCCGCGCTGCTGTGCCAGATCAATGGCCGATTGAACCCGTATCTGGGCACGTGTTTTCTCATTGACGCTGATCACGTCATTCGGCTGTACCTGGAAAGACGGAATATTGACCCGTGTACCGTTGACACTGATGCCGTTGTGCCGCACCAGCTGGCGGGATTCACTGCGCGATGCTGAAAAACCCATGCGGTAGACGATATTGTCGAGACGTCCTTCAAGCAACTGCAGTAGGTTTTCGCCGGTGGAGCCCTTGATACGGGCTGCCTGCTTGTAGTAGTTGCGGAACTGTCTCTCTAGTACACCATAGATTCGGCGCACCTTCTGCTTCTCGCGCAACTGGGTTGCATAATCGGACAACCGGGTGCGGCGCTGGCCGTGCTGGCCGGGAGGAAACGGCCGGTTCTCGACCGGGCACTTGGCGGTATAGCATTTCTCTCCCTTGAGATACAGCTTGCCGCCCTCGCGGCGACACTGACGGCATTTGGATCCAGCGTACTTGGCCATGTTCGGTTCCCTTCCCTAGACGCGACGTTTCTTGGGCGGCCGGCACCCGTTGTGCGGGATCGGCGTCACGTCGGTGATATTGGTGATCTGGAAGCCGACATTGTTCAGTGCGCGCACGGCCGACTCACGACCCGGCCCCGGCCCCTTGACCTCAACCTCCAGATTCTTCATGCCGAATTCCTTCACCTGCTCGCCGGCACGTTCCGCGGCCACCTGGGCGGCGAACGGGGTGCTCTTGCGCGAACCGCGGAATCCCGATCCGCCGGCAGTCGCCCAGGCCAGAGCATTACCCTGGCGATCGGTAATCGTAATGATGGTGTTGTTAAACGACGCATGAATGTGGGCAATCCCGTCCGAGACGTCCTTCTTCACCTTCTTGCGTGTTTTTGCTGGTGCCTTTGCCATGCCTTTATCCGGTTGAATGTCGGGTTTAATTCTTACTTGCGTATCGGGCGCCGCGGCCCCTTGCGGGTACGTGCATTGGTCTGGGTCCGCTGACCGCGCAGCGGCAGGCCCCGGCGGTGACGGATGCCGCGGTAGCAACCCAGGTCCATCAGCCGCTTGATATTCATGGAAACCGTGCGGCGCAAATCACCTTCTATGGTGTACTTGCCGATTTCCGTGCGGATAGAATCGATTTCCCCCTCGGTCAGATCCTTGATTTTCGTCCCCGGCTGGACGCCGGCGGACGCACAGATCCTGTGTGCCGTGGCACGACCAATGCCATAGATCCCCGTCAGGGCGATCGCTGCATGCTTGTTTGGTGCTATGTTGATTCCGGCTATACGGGCCATTTAAATCATCTCCAACACGGTGTCCATTGCGCGGCGGGAAAAGCGGGTAAGCATAGCCTCTGAGCGCCGGAAAATCAAACCCGCGCAGCCGCCTGCACGGTCCGGGGCGACCGGGCCGCGGTTGAAAAAAAATCTTTCTTTTCAATATCCTGCATACTGTCCGCGCCTGCTCAGCCCTGACGCTGCTTGTGGCGGCCATCCTTGCAGATGACCCTTACCACACCATTGCGCCGAATGACCTTGCAATTGCGGCAGATGCGCTTGACCGATGCACGCACTTTCATGTCATTGTACCTTTCAAAAATAAACCATGGGCCGTTGCTGCTAGCGCAGCATGCCCGCCCTGCCGTGGCCTTTCAGATTGGCCTTCTTCATCAAGCCGCTGTACTGGTGCGATACCAGGTGGGTCTGCACCTGTGCCATGAAGTCCATGGTGACCACGACGATGATCAGCAACGAGGTGCCACCGAAATGGAACGGCACATTCCAGTAAAGAATGAGGAATTCCGGCATCAGGCATACCAGGGTGATGTATACCGCACCGGCCGTGGTCAGGCGTGTCATGACGCCATCGATGTAATGCGCCGTCTGCTCGCCCGGACGGATACCCGGGATGAATGCGCCGGATTTCTTCAGATTGTCGGCAGTTTCCTTCGCGTTGAATACCAGCGCCGTGTAGAAGAAGCAGAAGAATACAATCGCCAGGGCATACAAAATGACATACAGCGGCTGGCCCGGCGACAGGGTTGCCGAGATGTCCTTCAGCCAGCCCATGCCCTCATTGGCACCGACCCAGCTGCCCAGGGTTGCCGGAAACAGGATGATGCTGGACGCAAAGATCGGCGGTATGACGCCGGCCATGTTCAGTTTCAGCGGCAGGTGGGTGCTCTGTGCCGCATAGACCTTGCGCCCCTGCTGCCGCTTGGCATAGTTCACGGTGATTCGCCGCTGCCCGCGTTCCACGAACACCACGAAACCCGTGACCGCAATGGCCAGCGCGAACAGCACCAGAATGGTCAGCACGTTCATTTCACCGGTACGCGCCAGCTCCAGGGTGCCGCCGATGGCCGACGGCAGACCGGCAACGATGCCTGAAAAGATGATGATTGAAATACCGTTGCCCACCCCCCGCTCGGTGACCTGCTCACCCAGCCACATCAGGAAAATGGTACCGGTCACCAGGGTCACCACGGCAGTGAGTATAAAACTCGGCCCCGGATTCATGACCAGGCTCCCGCCGGCAACCGACTGGCCCTGGAGTGCCGAGGAAATGCCGAAGGACTGCATGGTCGCCAGCGCAACCGTGCCGTAGCGCGTGTACTGCGTAATCTTGCGTCGGCCGGCCTCCCCGCCCTCTTTCTTGAGCTGCTCCAGCGACGGGACCGTCACCGTCAGCAGGTTCATGATAATGGACGCCGAGATGTACGGCATGACACCGAGCGCGAAAACCGACAGGCGTTTGAGGGCGCCTCCGGAAAACATGTTGAACATCTCCAGGATCGTGCCACGCTGCTGCTCAACCAGTGCTGCCAGTACGTGCGGATCGATTCCCGGCAGCGGAATGAAGGATCCGATGCGGAATACAACGATGGCGCCAATGACGAAAAAGAGCCGCTGGCGCAGCTCTTTCATCTGCCCGATCCCCGCGGCAGCACCCGATAATGACGATCCGATAGCCATTAGTCCTCGATCCTGCCCCCGACCGCCTCGATCGCCGTGCGTGCCCCCCGGGTCACCTTGATGCCCTTGATGGTGACCGCTTTGTCGATGCTGCCGGATGCGATTATCTTGACGCGCCGGGTCGTGCGCGATACCAGGTTGGCCTGCTGCAATGCGGCAAGATCCACGACTTCACCCGCCACGCGAGCCAGCTCGTGCAGGCGCAATTCTTCCGTGACCCGGGACTTGCGTGAAGTAAACCCGATCTTGGGCAGGCGACGCTGCAGCGGCATCTGGCCGCCTTCAAAACCGATCTTGTGATAACCGCCGGAACGCGATTTCTGGCCCTTGTGGCCACGACAGCAGGTCTTGCCCTGTCCGGAACCGATGCCGCGACCAACCCGCTTGCCGTCCTTCCTGCTGCCGGTCGCCGGTGTTAACGTATTCAGGCGCATTTTCTAGTCCTCGACCCTTACCATGTAGGCGACCCGATTGACCATGCCGCGGACCTCCGGCGTGTCGTCCAGCTCAACGGTATGGCGAATGCGGCGCAGGCCCAGGCCACGCATGGTGTCCCGGTGTCTCTGCAGGCGACCGTGTGAGCTTTTGGTCTGCGTGATCCTGATTTTCTTTGCCTCAGCCATGGCTTACCCCAGAATTTCCTCGATTTTCCTGCCGCGTCTGGCCGCCACCTCTTCCGGTGAGCGCATCATTTCCAGGCCGCGCATGGTGGCACGCAGCACATTGATCGGATTGTTGGACCCGATGCACTTCGCCAGGACATCATGGACACCTACCACCTCGAACACGGCGCGCATCGCGCCGCCGGCGATAATACCGGTACCTTCGGATGCCGGCTGCATGTACACCTTGGCAGCGCCGTGACGGGCCGTAACCGGATACTGCAGGGTGCCGCCCTTCAGGTTGATGGTCTTCATGTCCTTGCGCGCCGCTTCCATCGCCTTCTGAATGGCGACCGGCACCTCGCGTGCCTTGCCATAACCGAAACCCACGCGCCCTTCACCGTCACCAACGACGGTCAGTGCGGTAAAGCCGAACTGGCGGCCACCCTTGACAACCTTGGCAACGCGGTTGACTGTAACCAGCTTTTCCAGCAGCCCGTCACCCTGTTGCATCTGCGCATCGACTCTTGCCATAACCGTAGCCTTCTAGAATTCCAGGCCACCCTCACGGGCGGCATCGGCCAGTGCCTTCACACGGCCATGATATTTGAAACCGGAACGGTCAAAGGCAACCCGGGTTATCCCGGCCGCTTTCGCCCGTTCTGCGACCACCCTGCCGACCACCGCAGCCGCGGCGCTTCCGCCGGTCTTCTCCACATCCTTGCGCACATCGCCGTCCAGCGTGGATGCACTGACGAGCACCCTGTTGCCCTCCGGGGCAATGACCTGGGCATAGATGTGCCGGGGTGTGCGATGTACGCACAGGCGGTTTGCGCCCAGTTTCCGGATCTGCGCACGAGCGCGACGGGCGCGACGTAAACGTGTCTGTTTCTTGTCCATAAGCTGTGCCTATTTCTTCTTCGCCTCTTTGCGGACCACCGCTTCATCCGCATAGCGCACGCCCTTGCCCTTGTAGGGTTCCGGCGGACGCAGGGCGCGGATTTCCGCGGCAACCTGCCCGACTTTCTGCTTGTCGCAGCCCCTGATTACGACCTCTGTCTGGCTGGGTGTCTCTACCGTTATTCCCTCCGGCAGTGCGTAGTCAATCGGGTGCGAATAACCCAGCACCAGATTCAGTACATTCCCCTTGGCCTGGGCCCGGTAACCGACCCCGACCAACTCCAGCTTCTTTTCAAAACCCTCGGATACGCCGACCAGCATATTGCTGACCACGGCACGGGTCGTACCCGCCAGCGCATTGGCATCCTTGGACTCATTACGCGCCCTGAAATTGAGCTCCCCTTCATCCCTGGCCATTTCAACCAGGCTGTGAATCAGGTGCTCCAGGGTGCCCTTCGGACCCTTGACGGTCAGCTGCCGGCCACTCGTGCTGATCTCCACGGCGGCGGGTACAGGTACCGGCATTTTGGCGATTCTTGACATAATAGCTATCCGGTTAGCTCACAATACACAAAACCTCACCGCCCTCTCCGGCGGCCCGGGCCTGGCGATCGCTCATCACGCCCCGGGAAGTCGAAACAATGGCGACACCCAGGCCGCCCTGGACACTGGGAATCGCGTCCTTGCCCTTGTACAGACGCAGTCCGGGCCGGCTGGCGCGCCTGATCGTCTCGATCACCGGCCTGCCTTCATAATACTTGAGGCCGATCGTCAGTACCGACTTGCCGTCTTCGTCTTCGGCAGCAAAATCAGTGATGTATCCCTCGTCTTTCAGTACCTGGGCAATCGCGCACTTCAGTCTCGATGAAGGCATGGAAACCTGCAGCTTGCCTGCGGCCTGCCCGTTGCGGATGCGGGTCAGCATATCGGCTATCGGATCTGTCATCATGATCGTTTACCAGCTTGCCTTGACCAGCCCGGGAACATCGCCACGCATGGCGGCTTCCCGCAGCTTGTTCCTGGAGAGCCCGAACTTCCGGTAATAGCCGTGTGGCCGTCCGGTAATGCGGCAGCGATTGCGCTTTCTTGTCGGGCTTGCATCCCGCGGCATGGCCTGCAGCCTGAGCTGTGCCTGATAGCGCTCTTCATCGGAGCTGGTAACGCTCTTGATGACGGCCTTCAGCTCGGCACGCCGCGTCGCATAGCGCTTTACCGCGCGTGCACGCCTGTTTTCACGGGCAATCATGGAATTCTTCGCCATTGTCCTGCTACCTCATTGCCTGAAGGGGAAGTTGAAGGCAGCAAGCAGCGCGCGGCCTTCCTCGTCCGTTTTGGCGGTTGTTGTAAATGTAATATCCATACCACGCAGTGCATCGATCTTGTCATAATCGATTTCCGGGAAAATAATCTGCTCCCGCACACCCATGTTGTAATTCCCGTATCCGTCAAATGACTTCGGACTCATGCCGCGGAAGTCGCGAATACGCGGTATCGCAATACTGATAAGGCGGTCCAGGAACTCGTACATTTTCTCGCTCCGCAGCGTCACCTTGCAGCCGACGGGCCAGCCTTCGCGCACCTTGAAACCGGCAACCGACTTGCGCGCCTTGGTAACGACCGGCTTCTGGCCGGCGATCCTTGTCATGTCCTCAACCGCGTTCTCCATGATCTTGCGGTCACCGACGGCCTCGCCTACGCCCATGTTCAGCGTAATCTTGGTGAGGCGCGGCACCTCCATCGTGTTCTTGTAGCCGAACTGCTCACGGAGCTGTCCGGCCACGGTGTCACGGTAATAATCTTTCAGCCTTGCCATGTCTCTGCACCACCGGATCAGATATCCACCACTTCATTGGTGGACTTGAAATAACGCACCTTCCTGCCGTCTTCCAGAACCCGGAATCCGACCCTGTCACCCTTGCTGGTCTGCTGGTTGAACAGCATGATATTGGAAGGATCGATCGGCATCTCCTTCTCCACGATACCGCCGGGGACACCGCGATTCGGGTTCGGCTTGGTGTGCCGTTTCACCATGTTGACATCGGAAACCACCAGGCGGCCATCAGGCATCACGCGCATGACACTGCCGCGCTTGCCCTTGTCCCTGCCCGCGATCACGACGACCTCATCGCCCTTTCTGATTCTGTTCATGTCCGTTCCTACAAGACTTCCGGTGCGAGCGAGATAATTTTCATGAAACGCTCGCTACGCAGTTCCCGGGTCACCGGTCCAAAAATACGCGTACCGATCGGCTGCAGCTGGTTGTTCAGCAGTACCGCCGCATTGCCGTCAAAACGGATCAGCGAACCGTCGGGCCGGCGTACACCCTTCCGGGTACGCACGACAACCGCGTTGTATACCTCTCCCTTCTTTACCTTGCCGCGGGGAATGGCTTCTTTCACGCTGACCTTGATAATATCGCCGATACGGGCATAGCGGCGGTGCGAACCGCCCAGCACCTTGATGCACTGCAGGCGGCGCGCGCCGCTGTTATCTGCCACATCCAGCGTTGTCTGCATCTGTATCATGCTTGCATTCCGTTAATATCCTGACCTAATATCCTGACCGCACGGCCATACGCCTACTCGCCGTGACCGATAATTTCCACCAGCCGCCACGATTTGGTCCTGGACAGCGGACGGCACTGTTCGATTGTTACCGTATCGCCTTCCCGGCAGGCGTTCTCAGCATCATGGATGTGCAGCTTTGTTGAACGGCGGATATATTTGCCGTACACGGGATGCTTGACCCTGCGCTCTATCATCACGACCGCCGACTTGTCCATCCGGTTGCTGACAACCTTGCCGGTGACGGTCTGGGTTTTCTTCGCTGTCTCAGTCATGATGCCTCACCCGCCCTGATCTTCTCGTTTATCACCGTGTTGATACGGGCAATATCCTTGCGCACCCTGCCCATGTGATCCGGACGGGACAACTGGCCCGTACCGCGCTGCATGCCCAGGTTGAACTTCTCGCGCAACAGGTTGCGGAGTTCGATCCTCAACTCGCTGACGGATTTGCTTCTCAGCTCTGCAGCGTTCATCACATCACCGTCCGTGCCACAAAAGCCGTCTTGAAGGGCAGCTTGGCGGCAGCCAGCTTGAATGCCTCACGTGCAACATCCTCCGGAACACCTTCAATTTCATACAGCATGCGTCCCGGCTGGATCTGGGCGATCCAGTACTCGACATTGCCCTTGCCCTTGCCCTGCCGAACCTCGATGGGCTTCTTGGTAACGGGTACATCGGGGAACACGCGAATCCATAGCTTGCCGCCGCGCTTGACATGCCGGGTAATGGTCCGGCGCGCCGCCTCGACCTGGCGTGCCGTCATACGGCCGCGCGCAGTCGACTTCAGGCCATATTCACCAAAACTGACCTTGCTTCCGCGTTGCGCCAGGCCGCGATTGCGGCCTTTCTGCTTCTTTCTGAATCGGGTTCTCTTGGGCTGTAACATGCTTAATCTCCGCGATCAGGAGGCCGTCTTGCGCGGCGTTTCCGCCTCGGCTTCCTCACCCTTGGCGAATACTTCGCCCTTGAAAATCCACACCTTCACGCCGATCACGCCATAGGTGGTATTGGCCTCGGCTGTCCCGTAGTCAATATTGGCGCGCAGCGTATGCAACGGCACCCGGCCTTCCCGGTACCATTCACTGCGGGCGATCTCGGCGCCGTTCAGACGGCCGCTGACCTTTATCTTGATACCTTCCGCCCCGATGCGCATGGAGTTGCTGACCGCCCGCTTGATGGCGCGGCGGAACATGATACGACGCTCCAGCTGCTGGGCGACGCTTTCCGCAACCAGCGTTGCATCCAGTTCGGGCTTGCGAATCTCCTCCACGTTGATATTGACCGGTATACCCATGCGCTGTGACACATCCTTGCGCAGCCGGTCGATATCCTCGCCCTTCTTGCCGATCACGATGCCGGGCCGCGCGGTATGTACCGTAATCACCGCGTTATGCGCCGGCCGTGAGATCTGGACACGGCTGACGGATGCCTGCGACAGCCTGTCCCTGATGTAATCACGAATCTCCAGATCCATATTCAGCATGTCGGCATAATTCTTCATGCCGGCATACCAGGTGGACGTCCAGTCCTTGACGATACCGAGTCGAATACCTGTTGGATGTACTTTCTGTCCCATACGTCTTTACCTGGTCAAATCAAGCATCACCCACCGTGACGGTGATGTGGCTGTTACGTTTCAGTATCCGGGTTCCCCGGCCCTTGGCGCGCGCCCGAAACCGCTTCAAGGTGCGGCCTTCGTCAACGAAAATGGCCGCCACCTTCAATTCATCGATATCCGCACCTTCATTGTGCTCGGCATTGGCGATGGCGGACTCCAGCACCTTGCGTACCATATGCGCCGCCTTCCGGGGGCTGAAGGTCAGTACATTCAGGGCCTTCTCAACCGGCAGACCGCGCACCTGATCGGCGACCAGACGGCACTTCTGCGGCGATATCCGCGCATGTTTCAATGTAGCGCTAACCTGCATCGATCTTTCCTCTTACCTGGCCTTCCGGTCGCCCGCGTGGCCACGGAAGGTCCGTGTCAGCGCGAACTCGCCCAGCTTGTGCCCCACCATGTTTTCGTTAATCAGTACCGGAACGTGCTGGCGGCCATTGTGAATGGCAATAGTCAGCCCGACCATTTCCGGCAAGACCATGGAACGCCGTGACCATGTCTTGATGGGGCGCTTGCTGCCCTGGGCAACCGCCTTCTCCACCTTCCGGGCCAGATGGGTGTCGATATACGGACCTTTTCGAATCGAACGTGGCACTGTTGGTTATCCTCGCGTTTACTTCCGGTTACGACGTCTTACGATCATGCTGTCCGTGCGCTTGTTCTTGCGCGTCCTGAAACCCTTGGTCGGCGTGCCCCAGGGACTGACGGGGTGTCGTCCGCCGGAGGTACGGCCCTCGCCGCCACCATGGGGGTGGTCTACTGGATTCATGGCCACCCCGCGCACCGTCGGACGCTTGCCGCGCCAGCGATTGGCGCCCGCCTTGCCGAGTGAGCGCAGGTTATGCTCCGCATTTCCCACCTCGCCGATGGTTGCCATGCAGTCGGCCTGCAGCTTGCGCATTTCCCCGGACCGAAGTCGCAGGGTGGCATGATCACCCTCACGCGCCACCAGCTGGACGCTGCTGCCCGCACTGCGTGCAAGCTGCCCGCCCTTGCCGGGCTTCATTTCCACGTTGTGGATCTGAGTACCCAGCGGAATGTTCCGCATGGGCATGGCATTGCCGGGCTTGATGGGAGCGTCGCTGCCGCTGCGAATCTCGCTGCCCGCGCGAACACCCCTGGGCGCCAGGATATAGCGGCGTTCACCGTCGGCGTACAGCAGCAATGCAATATGCGCCGACCGGTTCGGGTCATATTCGATGCGTTCCACCCTTGCCGGCACGCCGGTCTTGTTGCGCTTGAAATCGATCTGGCGGTAGCGCTGTTTGTGTCCGCCGCCACGGTGCCGTGTCGTAATCCGGCCGGCATTATTGCGCCCGCCTGTCCTTGACTTCGGATCGACCAGCGCGGAATGCGGACTGCCCTTGTGCAGTCCGGGCGTCGCCACCTGTACTACGAAGCGCCGGCCCGGCGATGTTGGCTTGGATTTAACGAGTGCCATTGTCTGTTCCTTCAGCGAAGTCCGCGTCGCTTACTCCGCCCCCATGAAATCAATGTCGTTTCCTTCGGCAAGGGTTACATAAGCCTTCTTCCAGTCGGCGCGCCTGCCGGCCGAGGCCCCGAACCGCTTGGTCTTGCCGTGCATAACGGCAATCCGGACGTTATCCACCTTCACGTCAAACATCAGCTCGACGGCCTTGCGCACCTCCGGTTTGCTGGCATCCTTCAGGACCTTGAAAACAAACTGCCGGTTCCTGTCTGCAACACGGGTACTCTTTTCGGATACCACCGGTGCAAGCAGTACCTTCATCAAACGTTCCTGGTTCATGCCAGCCGCTCCTCGATCTGCTTCAACGCGCCCGCCGTCATGACCACGCTCTCGAAACCGACCAGACTGACAGGGTCCGCACCCGCCGCGTTGCATACCGCCACCCCGGGCAGATTGCGCGCCGCCAGGTACAGGTTGTCGTCCGGGTTTTCAGTCACGATCAGGGCGCTGACCAGACCCAGTTCCCTCAGCTTGCCCACCAGCTCCCCGGTCTTCGGCGCGCTGACAGTGAAATCCTTCACTGCCATGAGCCGGTTCTGGCGTACGAGTTCCGAGAGAATGGAACGCATGGCCGCACGGTACATCTTGCGATTGATCTTCTGCGTGTAATCACGCGGGGCGGCCGCGAAAATCTTGCCGCCGCCGCGCCAGAGTGGACTGCGAATAGTGCCGGAACGCGCACGGCCCGTGCCTTTCTGACGCCAGGGCTTGCTGCCGCCGCCCCTCACCTGGGAGCGTGTCTTCTGCGCCGCCGTGCCTGCACGGGCACTGGCCAGGCAGGCTGTGACAACCTGATGGACCAGTGCCTCCCTGAAGTCCTTGCCGAAGGTATCGTCCGACACCTGGACAGAACCTGAACCCTGCAACTGCAATTCCATCATCCCGCTCCTAACGCGCCTTCACCGCGGGGCGGATAATGACATCACCGCCCTTGGAACCCGGCACCGCGCCCTTGACCAGCAGCAGATTGCGTTCCGCATCCACACGCACCACTTCGATGTTCTGGGTACTGCGCCTGACGTTACCCATGTGGCCGGACATTTTCCTGCCCTTGACCACACGGCCCGGTGTCTGGCACTGGCCGATCGACCCCGGCGCCCGGTGCGAAAGCGAGTTCCCGTGAGTCGCATCCTGCGTGCGGAAGTTATGCCGCTTGACCGTGCCCGCAAAACCCTTGCCGATCGAGGTTCCGGTCACGTCGACTCGCTGGCCTGCCTCGAAAATTTCCACCTTGATCTCGTTGCCAACCACGATGCCTTCGCCCTCGCCGTCGGCAAGCCGGAATTCCCACAGTCCGCGGCCGGCTTCGCTGCCGGCCCTGGCAAAATGGCCGACCATCGGCTTGGTTACCCGCGTGGCGCGCCGCGTGCCGGTGGTCACCTGCAGGGCACGATAGCCGTCGTTCTCGACTGTCTTGACCTGTGTCACGCGGTTCGGCTCGACTGAAATAACGGTCACCGGCACAGAGACACCGTCATCGGCAAAGATGCGTGTCATACCTGCCTTGCGTCCAACGATTCCAATAGTCATTGCAATATTCCGGTTCAGTTCAGCTTGATCTGGACATCCACGCCCGCCGCAAGATCCAGCTTCATCAGCGCATCCACGGTCTTGTCCGTCGGATCCACGATGTCCATCAACCGCTTGTGCGTCCGGATTTCGTACTGATCACGCGCATCCTTGTTGACATGCGGTGAAACCAGCACCGTGAAGCGCTCCTTGCGTGTCGGCAGCGGAATCGGTCCCCGCACCTGCGCACCGGTACGCCTGGCTGTCTCGACGATCTCCGCCGCCGACTGGTCGATCAGGCGATGGTCGAAGGCCTTGAGACGTATCCGGATTCTCTGGTTGCTCATATCAATGTTTCCGGGGACAGGACACCGCCTGCCACCCTGTTAATGTTCATCAATGTTTCAGTTACCAAGTGACAGCAGTGAAAGGCAAGATGTGAAAAGTGAGGTCGGGCGCATGGGCAAACCCCTCCACTTTTCGTTTTCACCTATTACTCCAGTATCTTCGATACCACACCGGCTCCCACCGTACGCCCGCCTTCACGCACCGCAAAGCGCAGACCCTCCTCCATCGCAATCGGCGCAATCAGCGATACCGTCATCTTCACGTTGTCACCCGGCATCACCATCTCCACTCCCTCCGGCAAATCACACGCCCCCGTCACGTCCGTCGTGCGAAAATAAAACTGCGGCCGGTACCCATTGAAAAACGGCGTGTGACGACCACCCTCGTCCTTGCTCAGCACGTAGACCTCGCACTCAAACTTGGTGTGCGGCGTGATACTCCCCGGCTTCGCCAGCACCTGTCCACGCTCCACCTCCTCGCGCTTCGTACCACGCAGCAACACACCCACGTTGTCCCCCGCCTGACCCTGGTCCAGCAGCTTGCGGAACATCTCCACTCCCGTACACGTCGTCTTCAGCGTATCCTTGATCCCCACTATCGCTACCTCGTCACCTACCTTCACTACCCCGCGCTCGATTCGTCCCGTCACCACCGTGCCGCGACCCGATATCGAAAATACATCCTCCACCGGCATCAGAAAATCACCATCCACCGCCCGCTCCGGCTCCGGTATGTAGGCATCCATCGCCTCCACCAGCTTCACGATCGACGGCACACCGATCTCCGATGCGTCACCCTCCAGCGCCTTGAGCGCCGAACCCGTCACTATCGGCGTGTCATCCCCGGGAAAATCATAGGCGTCCAAAAGCTCCCGAATCTCCATCTCCACCAGCTCCAGCAGCTCCGGATCGTCCACCTGATCCGCCTTGTTCATGTATACCAATATATACGGCACACCTACCTGTCGTGACAGCAGTATGTGCTCCCGCGTCTGCGGCATCGGACCGTCCGCCGCACTCACCACCAGTATCGCCCCGTCCATCTGCGCCGCACCCGTGATCATGTTCTTCACATAGTCCGCATGCCCCGGACAGTCCACGTGCGCATAGTGACGCTTGTCAGACTCGTACTCCACGTGCGCCGTCGCAATCGTTATCCCGCGCTCCCGCTCCTCCGGCGCATTGTCAATCTGATCGTACGCCTTGAACTCGCCACCGCGCAGCTCCGACATCACCTTCGTGATCGCCGCCGTCAGCGTCGTCTTCCCATGATCCACGTGTCCTATCGTTCCCACGTTGACATGCGGCTTCGTTCGCTCAAATTTTTCCTTGGACA
>Ga0210096_1000230_pt1 | contig 21321 bp, 17 predicted proteins | sample China_Galinas_PW_4_FD_184864 | JGI IMG/M metagenome (GOLD analysis project Ga0210096, IMG submission 184864) | Wetland microbial communities from San Francisco Bay, California, USA, that impact long-term carbon sequestration - China_Galinas_PWA_D2... | ecosystem: Environmental > Aquatic > Marine... | reverse complement strand
CGGACTTCCGCCGAGATCTCGGCCGCGCCCTTCAGGTCGGCATTGCGCACGACCGGCGTGATCAGCCCGGCCTCGACCGCGACCGCGACACCGATGTGGACGCGGTTGTGGCGCCGTATGAAATCGCCGCGCCATGATGCATTGACTTCCGGGTGGCGGACCAGCGCGGCCGCGACCGCCTTGATCAGGAAATCGTTGATCGACGCCTTCACGCCGGTCGCCTCGAGCCCGCGGTTCACGGTCGTCCTCGCCGCGAGCAGCCGCGTCATGTCGACATCCACAGTCAGGTAGAACGTCGGCACCGGTCCGATCGATTCGACCAGCCGCTTCGCGATCGTCTTCCGCATCTGTGAGACCTGGACATCCTCGTACTCCGGTCCGGTCGCAGCAGTCCGGGGTGCGCGCGCCGTGGACGATGCCGCCTCGATGTCGCGTCTGACGATCCGGCCGCCCGGCCCGCTGCCGGGTACGGACTCGATCGCAATGCCCGCCTCGGACGCCAGCCGCCGTGCCAGCGGTGACGCCTTGACCCTGCCATCCGGTATCGAGGTCGGCGGGGCGCCGGCCGCGCGCAGGCCGGCCGCGGGTGCGGTTCCCTCCGTTTGTTTGCCTGGCGACGACTCGACCCCGGCCCCGGCTCCGGTCTCCCCGGCCGTACCGGTTCCTTCCGCGCCCGCAGCTCCACCGGCGCCGGCCGCACGAGTGGCGGCCGCCGCTCCACTGACCGCCTCCGGCCGACTCGCCGGTTCCGCCTTCTTCCGGCCGCCGCCGTTCGAGGCGGGGAACTCGGCCAGGACATCGGCGATGTCCTCATCGGCGGCCGCGATCACGCCGATCACCTGGCCGACCTTCGCCGTCCCGCCCTCCGGCAGCCCGACCCCGCGCAGCACACCCGAGCCGCGCGCGACGAGTTCCATGGTGGCCTTGTCGGTCTCGATCTCGGCCAGGACATCGCCTTCCGCGACATCGTCGCCCTCGGACTTCAGCCACTTCACGAGCTGCCCCTCCTCCATGGTCGGGGACAGCGCTTCCATGTGGACTCTTGTTGCCATCGGACGTCCGGGTTGTTGAAGCCGTGACTCGGGTGCGACAGTGTTCACCGGATGGACCGCCGCCCGGCTTCTGACTCGAGATTCAGGCTTCGCGCTTCAGGTCTCAGGCTTCGCTGTCGGGTCAGACCCCTGGGCCCGAGCTTCACGCTACGGGCCTCGTGTTTCAGGCTTCGGGCCGCCGGTACAGGACGCGGTTGCACGCCGCGATGACGCGTTCGGCCGACGGCTTGACCAGCCGCTCGAGCTGCTTGTTGTACGGCATCGGCACGTCCAGCTGCGTCACACGCGCGAGCGGCGCATCCAGGTAGTCGAACGCCTCGCTCTGGATGATGTCGACGATCTGCGCGCCGATCCCGACGAACGGCCAGCCTTCCTCCAGGTAGACCGCGCGGTTCGTCTTGTGGACGGACCGCAGGATCGCTTCGACGTCGAGCGGCCGGAGCGAGCGCAGGTCGACAACCTCGACCGAAACGCCGTCCCTCTCGAGTTGCGCCGCCGCCTGCAACGCCAGGTGCACCATCTTGCCGTGCGTGATCACGCTGACGTCCGTGCCCTCACGCTTGACGTCGGCCACACCGAGCGGCACCAGCCAGTCGGCCTCGTCGGGGACCTCGTCCTTCATGGCGTACAGCAGCTCGCCTTCCATCACCACGACCGGGTCGTCATCGCGGATCGCTGACTTCAGCAGGCCCTTCGCGTCCGCAGGCGTGGCCGGCGCGCAGACCTTGAGCCCGGGAAAGTGCGCGTACGTCGATTCCATTGCCTGTGAGTGCTGTGCCGACAGCTGGAGCGCCGCGCCCGTAGGCCCGCGAAACACGATCGGACAGCTGAACTGGCCGGCTGACATGTAGTGCAGCTTGGCCGCACTGTTGAAGACCTGGTCGAGCGCGAGCATCGAGAAGTTGAACGTCATGAATTCGATCACCGGCCGCAGGCCCGCCATGGCCGCACCCACGCCGAGGCCGGCGAAACCGAGCTCCGTGATCGGCGTGTCCACCACGCGATTCGGGCCGAACCGGTCGAGAAGCCCTTTCGACACCTTGTACGCGCCGTTGTACGCGCCGACCTCCTCACCCATGAGGAAAACGTGCTGGTCGCGCTCCATCTCTTCTGCCAGTGCGGCGTTGAGCGCGTCGCGGTACAGCATCACCGCCATGGCGACACCTCAGCCATGGTCCTCACCGAAGAACAGCCTCCCGTGCACGTTCTCGCTCGCATAGACATGCTCGTGGATGCTGGCGGGCCCGGGGTCGGGCGACGATTCCGCGAACTCGACCGCATCATTGACTTCCGCATGGACGTCGTCGTCCATCGCGTGCAGCTCGTCATCAGTCAGCAGACCGGCTTCCTTCAGGCGGTGGATGAACCCGCGGATCGGGTCGCGTCGCTTGTGCTCCTCGACTTCTTCCTTCGTGCGGTAAACGCCGCTGACCGGGTCCGACATCGAGTGGCCCATGAACCGGTAGCACCGCGCCTCGATCAGCGCCGGCGACCCGTCCTTGCGCGCCCGCTCGACCGCGCGGCCGACCACATCCCGGACCGCCATCACGTCCATGCCGTCGACCGACTCGCCCGCCATGCCGTAGACCGACGCCTTCTCATCGATCTCGAGCCGCGATGCCGCTCGATCCCACGCCGTGCCCATGCCAAACCAGTTGTTCTCGACAATGAAGATCACCGGCAGCTTCCACAGCGCGGCCATGTTCAGCGACTCGTGGAACGCGCCCTGGTTGACCGCCGCCTCGCCCATGAAGCACAGGCAGACCTGGTCGCCGCCACGGTACCGGATCGCCCAGCCTACGCCCGTCGCGATCGGCATCTGACCACCCACAATGCCCCAACCGCCCAGAAACCTGTGCTCGGCGCTGAACAGGTGCATCGAGCCGCCCTTGCCGTGCGAGCTGCCCGCGGCCTTGCCGTGCAGCTCCGCCATGACCTCGCGCGCGCTCATGCCGCGCGTGATCGCCTGGACGTGCTCGCGGTACGCCGCCAGCGCATAGTCATCCGGGCGCAACGCCGACATCGCGCCGACCGCCACCGCCTCCTGCCCGATGTACAGGTGGCAGAACCCGCCGATCCTGCCAATGGCGTAGCCCTCTGCCGCCTTCTCCTCGAACCGACGGCCCAGCAGCATCTGACGCAGCAGACCGTGAAGCTGCTCGCGGTCCGGCCCGTCCAGCGATTCCCGCTTGCCGTTCGTCTTGCCGGCTGTCCGTTTCGCGCCGGTCCTGGCTCGTGCCATCAGTTACAAGTCGTTGCAGGATGCAGTGTTGTACCGCGCCTCCCGCCCGGCGTTGCCGTTCACGGGTAAGTCGCTCAAGCTAATGGGACGCCGCACCCCATGGCAACGCGCCGGATCGGCGGATGGAGGGCGCGGCCGTTACGCCGGCCCGGCCCCCGATTCCCGGACGGTCGAGCGCCCCGCACGATGCGAGCGCAGGCGGCCCGGCAACGTTCGAACCGGGGCGTGCGACCTTCCGGCAGGCGGACTCGCGGCGATCCGCGAAACCGGCATTGTCCGGCAACGCCCGAACCCTGGCCCGTGCAACCTTCCGGCTCGCACGTCCCACACAGGAGCAGAATGGCACGATTCGAGGTCGACGGCGATCGGACCCTCGTTCAACGGGTCCTCGATGATGGCGATGAAGGAGCGTTCCGACAGCTCTACCGTCGCCACTCACCTTACCTCTTCCAGTTCGTGCTCCGCGTGCTCGGCGGCAATGAGACCGATGCCGAGGACGTGATCCAGGAAACCTGGATCCGGGCGGTTGAAGGGTTCGCCCGATTCCGATGGGAGGCCGAGTTGAGGACATGGCTCGGAGGTATCGCGCTCAACCTCTGTCGCGGCATGTTCCGCCGCCGCGACCGTGACTGGCTCGATGTCGCCTCGATCCCCGAACCCGAGGCGCCGGCCGTCACCGCAGCCGTCGAGTCCATCGACCTCGAACGAGCACTCGCATTGCTGCCCGCCGGCTATCGCGCTGTGCTCGTGCTGCACGACGTCGAAGGCTACAAGCATGACGAGATCGCCACCGCCCTCGGGACCACCGCCGGCACCTCGAAAAGTCAGTTGCACCGCGCCAGACGCGCCGTACGCAGGCTGCTCAATCCTGTTATCGATGTAGACCACACTGTAGTGGACGGAGATCACGATGCCCGAACCTGATGAGCTGACACAGCGTGAACGCGATGAAATGGCCGCTCTGCCGCGATACCGCGAGCCGGGCCGGTTGCTCGAGGAGCGGACGGTCAGGGAGCTGCGGGCCAGAGGGCTGTTGAGGAAGCCCGGCGTGCACCGCGCGTGGTGGGCTGCGGCGGCTGCGGCGGCGGTTGCGCTGTTCGCTACGGGCTTTGCGCTGGGTCAGCGGTCGGCGAGCGCGGCGGGCGTGGCGATGGTGACGGCGACGGTCGAGTCGCAGCAGGCGGCCATGCAGGCTGCGCTCCAGGTGCAGCGGACGGGTTCGGCGTGGATCGCGGCGCTGACGTCGCTTGCGAGTCTCGAGGAGAGCGGCGATCCGGATGCGTTGCGACAGGGCAGGGAGGCGGCGAGGTCGGCGTTGAGGGCGGCGGTGGTCGAGTACGCGAGCATGGCGCCATCGGACGCGGTCGCCTCACAGATGTTGTGGCTGCTCTCGGACACCGGGAGTGGCGGGACGGACAGCCTGCCTGCGGCCCGGCAGTCGCAGGCATTCGTGTGGTTCTGAAGGGAGTTCCGGCGTGGCTCGTGGAATCACGGTTCTGCGATGTCGCGTTTCTGTAATCGCTGTTTCTGGCAGTCACGAGGATGAGGGCGCCCGCCCGCCGGGTGCGTGAAACAGGAGGCAGGACATGTTGCGTTTCGAACGGAGTTTCGCGTTTGCCGGCATGGCGGCGCTGATCACGGCCACCGGGCTGGCGGCCCGGCAGTCGGACGGGTGTGTTGCGAACGAGAACAGCACTCTGGGGATCGGCGGCATCGAGTGCCGCAACTGCAGGCTGGGTTCGAGCTGGGCGTTCGGATCGGAGCCGAAGGTTCTGTCGGTGGTCGGCAACGGGCCGGCTGCGGGGCGGCTTCAGCCGGGTGACGTCATCGTGTCGGTCGACGGGTTACTGATCACGACCCGTGAGGGTGGGGCTCGGTTACGGCGTCCGGAGGCGGGTCGTGCGGCCGACCTGCGTGTGCGCCGGGACGGCCGGGAAGTGGGGGTATCGATCGTTCCCGCGCGGGCCTGTTCAGACGACGAGCAGGTGGGATCCGGAGTCGGTCGGAGTCGCGGCGTGACGATCACGACCGGTCGTGTGCCGCCGCTGGATTCGGTCCACATCACGGGCAGCGGGGTGGCCGCGTTCCCATCGGAACAGGGTGAAGTGACGCTGCCATCGATGTTGCCGAAGGGATGGATGGGCCTTTCGTTCCGCTGCACTCGGCCGGAATCGGGTGAGTCGGTGGGCTGCCGGAGCCACAGTGTTCGTGATTCGCTTGTGAGCTGGTCGTTCGCGTCACCGCCGGAAGTCGTCGCGGTCGAGCCCTCCGGTCCGGCCGGCCTGGCCGGCCTGCGAGGCGGTGACTTGATCGTCTCGATCGACGGGCTGTCGATCACATCGGACGAGGGTGGCAGGCGCTTTGCCGGCGTCGCGCCGGGTGACCGGATCACGATCGGCTACCAGCGCGGCAATCGCGAGCGGTCCGTCGGGATGGTTGCGGCCCGGCGTCCCGGCCCGAGCGGCCAGGGCACATCGATCGGCATGACTGCCAGCACTGGCGAGACCTACTCGGTCGGCACGGTCCGGTACAGCGGTCGTCTGGGCGACACGATGATCGAGGTTACCGGCGAACCCGTGACCGTCAGTCAGGATCCCGACCAGGTGATCATCCGGAGCAGCTCGATCACCGTTCGGCTGCGTCGGGCGGGCTCCGGCCGATCGCGGTGAAGGTCCGGCCGCCCGGCGTTGCGGGGCGAGGGCAAGGTGGATTCAGCCTGCGGCCCGCCTCGTCTCGATCTGGACGAACCGACCGCCGACCGGGGTCCGCGCCGCTTCGGCGGGCGCCGGGATGTCGGCTTCGAGGATGTCGCGGATCTCGCCGGGGCCGCCGGCCTGTACGGTCCGGGCCTGCTTCTCCGCGTGGTAGCTGGACCGCACGAGCGGGCCGGACTCGACGTGCTGGAAGCCCAGCTCGACCTCACCGATCCGCTTCCACTCGGCGAACTCGGCCGGAGTGACCCAGCGCGCGACGGGCGCGTGGTGCTCCGAGGGACGGAGGTACTGGCCGATCGTCACGATGTCGACCGACGCCTTGCGCAGGTCGGTCAATGCCTGGCGGACCTCTTCCTGAGTCTCGCCCAGGCCGAGGATGATGCCGGACTTGGTCAGCATGGCCGGGTCCATGACCTTGGCGGCGCCGAGCAGCGAGATGCTGCGCCAGTACCGGCCGCCGGGCCGGGCCCACGGATGCAGCCGTTCGACGGTCTCGAGGTTGTGGTTCAGGATGTCCGGTCTGGCCGCGACGACCGCGCGCAGTGCGTCCTCATCGCCCTTGAAGTCCGGGATCAGCACCTCGATCGACATGGATGGCCGTCGCTCGCGACACAGCCGGATCGTCTCCGCGAAGATCGCCGCTCCACCGTCGTCCAGCTCGTCGCGGTTCACACTGGTGATGACGACGTGCTCGAGCTCGAGCGCTTCCACGGATTCCGCGACCCGCCGCGGCTCATCACGGTCCAGCTCGGTCGGCATGCCGTGCGCGATCGCGCAGTACTTGCACGCCCGCGTGCAGACATCGCCCAGGATGAGGAACGTCGCCGTGCCGGCTTCCCAGCACTCGCCGATGTTCGGACAGCCGGCCTCCTCGCACACCGAGTGCAGCCGCTGGCCGCGCATCAGCTTCTTCAGCCGCAGGTAGTTCGAGCCACCCGGTGAGCGGACCTTCAGCCATTGCGGCTTCCTGGCCCGGATCGGAATGGCCTCGCCGTCCAGGATCGGCAACCGCGCCGTCCCCTTCGACCTGACGATCCCGCTGTCCTTGCCAGCGGGGGCGTATCCGTTTGCCACTGTTGTCCTTGTCGCAGCTGCGCCGGCCCGTTTCCGGCTCCAAAGCTAACGGCTGCCGGTCCGCGTGGACAACGCCCGGCCACCGCGACTCGCGATTCCTTTTGGCCGCGGGGTCGGGCCGCCCCGGCGCTACCGGCCCGCGGCCATCCCGTCCTTGCGTGGATCGGAGGCCGCCGCCCAGCCGCGCGCCAGCCTCATGATCATCTGGGCGCCGCCGAAGGCGACATTGCGCTCGTCGACGATCCGGTGGCCAAGCGCGCGCAGCGAGTCGCGGACCGCGTCGCCGATGGGCGCTTCCAGCGCGACGCGCCGGCCGGCCAGATGGCGGAACCGAGGCGCGTCGGCCGCCTGCTGGAGGTCCATTCCGAACACGAGCAGGTCGAGCAGGACCTGGACGTGGCCCTGAGGCTGCATCGAGCCGCCCATCACGCCGAACGACAGCCACGGCTCCTCGCCCGTCGCATCCCTCAGCACGCCGTCCGGGTTCGAGGTCCGCGTGACGAATGCCGGGATGATCGTGTGGAACGGCCGCTTCTTCGGCCCGACAGTGTTGGCCAGGCCTTCCTTCAGCGTGAAGCCGGCGCCCCGATCCTGGAGCGTGAAGCCGGTGCCGGGCACGACGACGCCGGATCCGAACTCGTCGTAGTTGCTGTTGATGAACGAGATCATGTTGCCATGCTCGTCGCTCGCGGTCAGGTAGATCGTCTCACTCGCGGTGACCGCCGTGCCGGGATCGACGCGGTCCGCCGCGTGGTCCGCGTCGAGCAGCGCGCGGCGCGCGGCGATGAAGTCGTCCTCGAGCATTCGTTCCGGCGGCACGACCAGGTGGTCCGGGTCACCCACGTACTGCGCGAGATCCGCGTAGGCCAGCTTCTTCGCCTCGATCAGGTGGTGCAGGTACGTCGCGCTGTTGTGGCCCATGGCGCGCAGGTCGTACGGCTCGAGGATGCGCAGCATCTCGAGCGCGGCTACGCCCTGACCGTTCGGCGGCAACTCCCACAGCCGATAACCCCTGAACGGCACGGACAGCGGACGCACCCATGCGACTTCGTGGTCGGCGAAGTCCTCGGGTGTCAGGAACCCGCCCAGCGACTGCACGTGCTCTGCGATCCTCCGCCCCAGCTCCCCGCCGTAGAGGTAGCCGGTCCCGCGGGCCGCGACCGATCGATACGTCCGGGCCAGGTTCGGGTTGCGGAACCACTCGCCGGCTTTCGGCGCGCGCGTACCGCCGACGAGAAACGTCGCGCTGGCTCCGGCATCCCGTCGCAGCACGTTCTCCTCGACCACCCACTGCCCGGCAATGATGGGCGACACGGGGAACCCCTCCTCCGCGATCCGGATGCCCGGCTCGAGTGCTTCCGCCAGTGTGATCGTGCCGAACCGCTCGAGCAGCGCGGCCCAGCCTGACAGTGCGCCCGGCACGGTGATCGCCTCCGGGCTGCGCGCCGGCACATCGTCGCGGCCGCGTCCGACCAGCGTTTCGCGCGTCATCAGCGAACCGGAACGGCCGCTCGCGTTCAGCCCGTACAGCTGCCCGTCGTCCGGGGACCAGACCATCGCGAACAGGTCGCCGCCCATGCCCGTCATGTGCGGTTCGACGACGCTCAGCACGATCGCCGCCGTGACCGCCGCGTCGATCGCGTTGCCGCCGCGCGCCAGGACCTCGAGGCCGGCGCCCGTCGCCAGCGGCTGACTCGTCGCGATCGCGCCGTGCGGCGCGTACACGGTGGACCGGCCCGCCAGCGTCGTGGGTCTCTGCCCGACCACCGGTATGCTCGTGGCCGCCATCAGCACGACTGCCGGGAGCAGTGCGTTCCTTGCCTGGTGCATCGTCGAATCCGCCTCTCGATCGGTGTGATCGTCATTCAGCCGCCCAGCATATGCGCCAGCGCCGGCTCGAGCGCGGGCCAGCGGAACCGGTAGCCCGTGTCCTCCAGCCGCCGCGGCGCGAGCGGCGCGCCGTCCATGAACAGCTCGCGGCCCATGCCGCCCGGCGCCAACCGCAACAGCCACTCCGGAATCCGGAACGGCAACGGCCGGCCGACCGCCGCGGCCAGTGCGCGCGAGAATCGCTCGTTGTCGACCCGGCCGGGAGCAACCGCGTTGACCGGGCCGGCAAGGTCCTCCGTCTCGATCGCGTGCATCACGATGGCAACCAGTTCGTCGAGCGTCAGCCACGGCCACGGCTGGCGTCCATGCCCGAGCGTCGCGCCCAGTCCGAGCCGGAAGAACGGCAGCATCACCGCAAGCGGCCCACCTGCCGTGCTCAGCACCAGCGCGCTGCGCAGAGTGACGAGCCGGATCCCGGCGTCCGCCGCCGGCCGCGCCGCCGATTCCCACCGGACGCACGTACGCGCCAGGAACCCGGTGCCGGGCCGGGCGTCCTCCGCCAGCGGTACCGCCGGATCCCGGTCGCCGTAATAGTCCGAGCCCGACCACGAAACCAGGACCTTCGGCTTCGCGTCCAGACCGGCCAGCGCATGCGCCAGCAGCTCGGTCCCGCGTACGCGGCTGCCTTCGATACGCCGCTTCTTCGCCGCCGACCACACGCCGAACAGCGATTCGCCCGCCGTGTGCAGCACGACGTCGTGACCCTCGAGCCCGGCCGCGTCGATCGTGCCCGCCGCCGGGTCCCACGCGACCGATCCAGCCGAGGATCCGACCGTAGCTCCAGCCGTGGCTCCGGCGGTTGCCCCGGTGAGACCGCCGGACGCGTCCACCCGACCGACCGACGGACTCGACCGGACCGACTGGCTCGACGGCCGGACGACGCGCGTCACGCTCCAGCCGCGAGCCGCGATCTCCCGCCGCAACGCCGTGCCCACGAGCCCGCTCGATCCCGTAATCGCGATCTTCATGTCGCAACCTGCGGCAGCCCCGGGCGCCGTGCGGGCCGCCGCCGGACGGTCCGGGGTCGACGTGGCATGTCAGCGGTCGCGCTCGAGCATTGACGTCTGCAACTCGCCATGCCGTGCCGCGGACTTCGCCGCTTCGTTTCGTGATGACGACTCGTATTCGGCCGTCAGGCGGTCCATCATCTCACGCCGTCGGCGATAGAGTCGCTTCGGCTCGCGCGGCTCGTGCCGGGCCAGGGCATACGCCGTCAGCAGCGGCATGGCCAGCGTCGAGTCCGTGTAGCACACGACTGCGTCCGGCAACCGGTCCGGATCGACCTTGCCCCAGCTCACCGCCTCCGCGGGCGTCGCGCCGGACAGTCCGCCCGTGTCGGGCCGCGCGTCCGTGAACTGGAGGAAGAAGTCGTGACCCTTCTCTTCAATGCCGAGAACTTCCTGGATCTGCGGCTCCGTCTGGAGCATGAAGTTCTTCGGACTGCCGCCGCCGAATATCATCACCGCGCTACGCCCGCCGTTGCGCTTGGCATCGAGCACGATCGCGGCCGTTTCATTGACGTCGGCACTCACGTCGAAGGACAGTCCGTTACCCTGGAGCGCGCCCGCGGCCACGTTCATGCCGATCGACGAGTCGCCGGGCGACGACGTATAGACAGGCACGTCATAGTCGCGACACGTGGCCAGCAGCGACTTTCCGGTCTGGCCGAGCTTCATCTGCCGTTCGGCAATGTAGCGGCCGCACAGATGATGGAACTCAGCCGTCGACATTGCGCGCTGGAACTCGTCGGCCTTGATGATCTCACGGAAGAACGCGTCCGTGTCGAGCAGCACTGAGTAGTCGAAGAAGATGTCGTATATGCGCACGACTTCCTGCTCGCGCAACTCGATGTCGGACACGAACGGATTGCCCTGCCGCATCTCGAGGCCGAGACCGAAATGCGTGTCGTGGTACAGGTTCGCGCCGGTCGACACGATCCAGTCGATGAAGCCTGCCTCGATCAGTGGAATCAGCGCGCTCATCCCGAGTCCCGCCGGAGTGAGTGCGCCCGTCAGTGAGACGCCGACAGTGACGTCGTCATCGAGCATGCGTTCGCCGAACAGGCGGCAGCCTTCGCGAAGCCGGCCCGCGTTGTACGCCATGAACGTCCCGTCGATCAGGTCCGCGACGGATGTCTGTCCGTCAATCGGCGTCGGCTCGATGCGCCGTCCACTCAGGAACTTGTGCGCCCGCCTGGTCATCCCGTTCTCGCCTCGCTTGTCGTGACGGTCCGTGACTGTCTGTCCGCCGCTCGCGATCTCCGCCGCCGCGTCCGCACAGTCGCGCCGGCCGTCGGATCGGCGCGCAGCCGGTCGGTTCGCAGCCGACCCGGTCGTCCTACTTCTGGTGCGGGTGTCGCAACCGCTGCATCGTCGAGCGAACACCGTGGCTGCGCGGTCCGGCTTCCGGATGGATCTTCTGTTCCGCGCAGTTCATCTCGTAGTAGTCGATCATGATGCGAACCGCTTCTTCCGGCGAATCGGTCACACTCAGGTAGGCGGCATCGTCAGGGCCGATCTTGCCGCCGGTTCTCATGGTACCGGTGATCCACTCGAGCAGACCGCTCCAGTACCGGCTGCCGAACAGGACGAGCGGAAAGTTGCGGACCTTCCGGGTCTGCACGAGCGTGAGCGCCTCGAACAGCTCATCCATCGTTCCGAAGCCGCCCGGAAAGATGATGAAGCCCTCCGCATACTTCACGAACATCGTCTTGCGGACGAAGAAGTACCGGAAATGGATCGGTACGCGGACCCAGCGGTTGATGCCCTGCTCGAAGGGCAGCTCGATGTTGAGGCCGACGGAATCTCCGCCGCCATCCGTGGCGCCACGGTTCGCGGCTTCCATGATTCCGGGTCCGCCGCCGGTGATGATCGCGAACCCCTGTTCCACGAGCAGCCGTGCCGTTTCCCTGGCTGCCGCGTAGTCGGGGTCATCGGGTGCGGTTCGCGCGCTTCCGAAGATGCTGATGGCGGGGCCGAGCCGCGCAAGCGTGTCGAAGCCTTCGACGAACTCGCCCATGATGCGGAACACGCGCCACGAATCGGGCGTGGGCGGGGTCGCGACGGGGACGCGATCTTCCTCCCGTGAGAGAAGTCGCTCATCCTCGGTCTGGCGCCGCGGATCGGCCGCCGCGCCCGGCGGGTCCACCTGTTCGTGCCTGTCTGCGCTCATTGCGAACCCCTGGATGCCGACGGTCGGCCTCGGCCCCGGGCCGGCCCGGGTCGCAAGGTACCCGCGTCGAGAGACGACAGCCAGTACGCGGGATGGTGGCTGCTGCCGCCGCCGTACGCCCTTTTTCCCGTCCGCGACTCGTCGTATTATCCCGGCATGAAGTGTCCGAACTGTCGAACCGAATCCGATGGCCGCTACTGTCCGAGCTGCGGAACTCCGCTCGGCTCACAGGCGCACTGTGCGTCGTGCGGCGCGAAGCTCGCGCCCGGCGCCCGTTTCTGCACCCGCTGTGGTGAACGTGCCGGCGGCGGCACGAGCAGCCGCATCTCGGTACCATGGCTGGTGGCCGGTGCGGCCATCGTCGTGGCGATCGTCATCATACTGCTTCCGGCGGTGAACCGAGGCGGCGGAACGGGTCAGGCCGCCGCCCCGACCGCGCCGTTCGCGGGAATGAACGCCGGCTCGGGTCAGCCGCCGCCGTTGGCCGGTTCCCTGCGCGAGCAGGCGGACCGCCTGTTCAACCGGATCATGCAGGAGCAATCGAACGGCAACACGGACCAGGCCAGGTTCTTCGTTCCGATGGCCACCCAGGCCTACCAGTCATCGGAGCCGCTCGACGCGGACGGACTCTACCACCTCAGTCTGATCCAGGCCGTGGGCGGAGATTACGCCGCGTCCGCGACAACGGCGAAACGGATCCTCGACGCGTCACCCACGCACCTGCTCGGTCTGGCGGCACTCGCCGAGGCGTCCGCCGCGGGCGGTGATTCCGCGGCCGCCCGAACTGCGTGGGGCACGTTCCTGGACAATCTCGAATCGGAGCGCGCGAAGTCTCTCACCGAGTACACGGATCACGCGCCGATCATCGAGACCTACGAGGCGACTGCGCGGACCATGACCGGGCGGTAGCCCGGCGGGGGGTCAGTTACGGCCGCCCGACACACCGCCCGCCGCGCCCGCCCGCCGGGGATCGGCGCCGGCGATGACGCTCGTGTCACCAACCATCACTGCCGCTCCATAGCCCATCCGCAGCTCGCCACGGAGCGAGATCCGGCGAAACTCGTGGCCCATCGCCTCCAGGCTCCGGATCGCGGCCGAATCGAAGCCGTCCTCAATCTGGATCTGGCCGCCCCGGCCGGCGAGGAAGCGCGGCTGTTCGAGCGCCGCCTGCGGACCGAGCCCATGGTCAACGACGCCCACGACGATCTGGTAGACGGCCGATGTGATCCACGCATTGCCTGCCGCGCCCAGCGCCATCAACGGCCGGCGCGCCGTGCCTTCGCCGCGGTACAGCAGCGTCGGCGCGATCACGGTGCCCACCCTTGCGCCCGGTCCGCTTCCACCACGACCGGCCCGCGGCGCCACGAGCTTGTCGTTATACAGGAATCCGAGACCGGGTGACACGTAGAAGTTGCCACCCCACGTGCCCAGCGTCTGGGTCACGGCAACCATGTTGCCATCGGCATCGGCCACGGCGAACGCGGTGGTCCCCGTCGACCGGCACGTGCGCGGATCGCCGTCCGGAACGCACGGGAACAGACCGGCGGTCCCATGCTCCGTGTCGCCTGCGATCCCCGTGAAGCAACCGGGGGCGGCCAGTACGCATGTGCCGGCTTCTCCGTCCCGCGCATTCGGCTGACCGTCGGACGCGCCACAACCGGTGGACCCGTCGCGAGGCACGCCAGAGCCGGCCCGGTGAGGATCGAAGCACGCCCAGCGGGCGCGGGCCGTGTCCTTGCTCTCGAAAGGCGACACGTCGATCTCCATCCTGTCCGGGTCACCGATCCGGCCTCCGGTCGGCGGCTGAAGCTTCCACGCCTCGATCATGGCGTGCAGCTTGGCCGGATCCGACGTAGCCGACCGCCCCGCTGGCGCCTGCTCGAGCAGGTTCAGCTTGGCGACGAGACCGACGCCGCCGGTCACGGGCGGCGGGCCCGTGTAGATGTCGTTGCCGCGGTATGTCGTGTGCACCGGCTTGCGCTCCGCGGCCGTGTATGCCGCCATGTCGCCCAGCGCAATGGGGCTGCCCCCTGCCCTGAGATCCTCGACGAGAATGCGGGCTACCGCACCGCGATAGAACGCATCGGCTCCGCCTGCCGCCACCCGACGCAGCATCGCGGCGAGGTCCGGATTGCGCAGCGTGTCGCCTTCCTCGAGCGGCTTGCCATCCCGGAAGAACAATCGGCGGCTGCTCTCGTACCTCGCGAACGCCTGCCACTCCCGGTGCAGCGTGGTGGCCAGCCCGTCACTCACGGGATAGCCGTTCTCGGCGATCCGGATCGCAGGCTCGATCAGCCGCGACCATGGGACCCGGCCGCTGCCGTAGTTCCGCCAGGCCAGCTCCATCCCGGCTATCGTGCCCGGCACGTTCACCCGCATCGGCCCGTCCGGCGGCAGATCGCGCAACGCGGCATTGTCGGGCGTTGCCGCCATCGGCACCTTCGTCATGAACTCGATTGCAGTCGGTTCCGGCATGCCGCCGAGCTGGATCAGCATCTCGCCGTATCCGCCGGGCCCGCTCGCATCCGGTTCGACGACTCCCAGCGCGAACGACACCGCGATCGCCGCGTCGACGACGTTGCCGCCGGCCTTCAGGATCTCGACGCCAGCCGCCGTCGCGAGTGGGTGCGCGCTCGATACCGCGGCCCGCCCCTCCGCTTCCGCACGAAGTGGCGGACGCTCACCCAGCATCGCGTCGATCGCGGCGTCCAGCTGTCCGGGCGTCGCCGCCGCGAGCGCCTGCTGCCGGTGCCGCCTCGCCGCGTCCCGCCATGCGCGTAGCGATTCGGTCCTTGCCGAATCGTCCGTCTGTCCGCGCCAGCCCAGATACAGGCGAGCGGTTCGCTGCCAGACGCGATCGAACGCCTCCGCGTTCAGTGACGGCCGAGGCGCTTCGAAGGCGATCGGGATGTCTTCGGCATCGCTGTCGGGCGGTCGCGGCGGACGTACCCGCCGCAGGCCACCGGAACCGTGCAGGACATCGCCGGCCGTGCGGCCCGCCAGTCGATCCGGATCGCCGTTGTAGCCGACATCCGGCTCATCCATGTCTGCGATGTAGAGCCACTCGCCGTCCGCCGACCATGCGGGCGCACCCGCCGTCTCGCTCGCCGGCATCGACCACTCGCCATCCGCCGCCACCACCCACACACCGGCCGATGTCCGACCCGCCGAGCCGATCGCCATCAGACGACCGTCCGGTGACCAGGCCAGCCGTTCCGGCGACAGGTCATCCGCCAGCACCCGTTCGCCACCCGACGCATCCCTGATGCGGACCGCCCTGCCGCTCAGGCGTTCCTCGATCCATGCCAGGGAACCATCCCGTGACGCCGCCGGTGAACGATCCGCGCCCGGCCTCGTCGTCTGACGCGTCACCGCTCCGTCCGGCGAGAGAATCCAGATGTCCGCCGCCGCCGCGACGCCCCGGACGAACGCGATGCGGCCGTCCGGCAGGACCGCCGGCTCCGTGTCAGTGCCCGGCCCGGCCGTCAGCTGCTCGGGCTCCGACGCGTCTCCGTCCGAGACCACCAGCCGCCACAGATCCATCGTGCCCGCCCGGTCCGATGCGAACACCAGCCGGCGACCGTCCGGTGACCACGCCGGATCCCGGTCCCACGCCGCGCCCGACGTGAGCCTGCGGGCCCTGTCGCCGGTCTCACCCAGCAGCCACAGGTCGCCCATCACCGAGACCGCAACCCGGCCGTCCACCGAAACCGCCGGGTCCCGCACTCCTTCAACAGCCACCGTGCCCGTCTGCAACACGGCCACAACAACCAGTCCGATCATGTTCTCCGGCCTCCCACTGATGCGATTCAGCGGATCAGTCTGCCCGCGACAGCATTACTTCCGGATGTCCGCGTACCGCAGCCACTCGACTCACAGCGCTCAACCCGACCCCGGCCGTGCTACAGACCGGTCGGTATGTCAATGAACATCCACTCGAGGTCGAACCGCTCCGCAAGATGCTCGGCCAGCGCCTTCACGCCCCACACCTCCGTCGCATAGTGCCCGCCGTAGTACACGTTCAGACCCTCCTCCATCGCCGCGAAATACGTGTGATGCGTGCCCTCGCCGGTCACCAGCGCGTCCAGCCCCGCCTCGATCGCCTGACCGATCGCGTCACCTCCCGCTCCCGTCAGGACGCCGACCCGCTCCAGCCGGGCCGGCCCGCCCGGAATCATCAGAACCCGGCCACCCAACACCTCGTCCAGCCGTGCGGCGAGCGCCTCCCGCAAGACCCGCAGCCGGCCGTGACACCCGATCTCGACGCCACGGAATTCGCCGAACGTGCCCTCGATCTCCATGCCGAGAGCCCGCGCCAGCACAACCGAATTGCCGACCTCCGGATGAACGTCCAGTGGAATGTGCGATGCGTACATCGCCATCCCGGACTCGATCAGCGCCGCAACTTTCCGATACCGTCTGCCCGTCAATGGTGTGAGCCCGTCCCAGAACAGACCGTGGTGGACGATCAGGACATCGCACCCACCCGTCACTGCCGCCTCGATCGCTCGTTCGCTCGCATCCACGGCCACCGCTAGCTTCCGGACCGGTCGCCGTCCCTCCACCTGGAGGCCGTTCCCCGCCCGCGGATCGTCCGGCACCTCCGCCGTCCGGAGATAGCCATCAAGGTATTCGACGAGTCGAGTCAGCTCCATGGTCGCGTTCCTCCCCGTCCATTCCGGCCGGCTCGACGAGCCGACTCTCCACATGCACCTGTGCAAAAAAGTGAGTGGTGGGCCAAGGACTGGTGCGGCAATCAGTTATGGATAATCAACATGTGTGGAAAACGTCCCGGGCCAGTGGGTTATCAACCGGCCGGCCCCGCGGATGATTGGCCGTGGGACCGAAAAACGACGACACGGCCGGGGCCATGATGCGGCCCCGGCCTGCCTGAGGATGGTACCCGTCGGATGGTCAGCCGTGCGATGCGACGGCGGGCGAATCCTGTTTACCGCCCGACGACGAGGTCGGGCTCGGGCTGCTGCTGCTCGTGCCGGATCCGGGCCGGTTCGTCGTCGAAGAGATCGAAGGCGACGATGTCGACTTCTTGATGTCTCCGATGTGGATCGATCCGTTGACGGTTCCGCCTTCGTCGAGCTTGACTCGCCGGGCGTGGATCTCGCCCTCGACCGTGCAGGTTGCCTGCAGCTCGAGTCGGCTTTCGGCGGTGAGCTTGCCGTTGACGCGGCCGCCTACTATGGCGTCCTGGGTCACGATGTCGCCATCGACCTGGCCTTCCTTGCCAACGACGACCGCCTTACCGGCGTGCACGGTGCCTTCGACATTGCCCTCGATTCGGAGCGTGCCATCGGTCTCGCAGTCGCCGACCACTCGCATGCCGGGTCCAATGATCGAGATCGCGCTGTCTCGTGAGCCTGGTGTCGGTGCGATTTCGTCGTTCCTCGCCATGGGTTCGTTCCTCTCCGGCGTTTCTCGGTTGAAAAGCGTCATCTGAGCGGCCACGGTTGACATTTGCCGTGATCACATCCGCTGTGACCACGCGGTCTGTACTGCCAGCGTCCGACACCCGACCGCGCCGGTCAGGGTTGTCGAACGTACTGCAACGGGTCCACGGCCCGGCGATTCCGCCGGATCTCGAAATGAAGGTGAGGAGCCGACGACACTCCCGTCGATCCGGCCAGCGCGATCAGCTGTCCGCGCGTGACCTGATCGCCTTCCCGTACGAGCAGGCGTGAGGCATGCCCGTACAGCGACTCGAGTCCATGGCCGTGGTCGATCAGCACGTACTGCCCGTAAACGGGATCCTGCTTCGCCTCCTTCACCACGCCGGCGCCGGCGGCGCGGATCCCGGTTTCGGCAGGCACTGCAATGTCGAGACCCGGGTGCTCACCCCGCCGTGAGTGGCCCTCCCGGCTACGAGTGATGAAACCCGGGACCGGCAGCGGCCAGTCGAGCAATCTCGCTCCGGCATCCCCCGGCAGCTCGGCAGCATCGCCGGTGCCTCTGAGGGGAGGCAATGACACTGTACTGTCCGCCGACGTGCCGTTGGCGCCGAGCATCTGGCGGACGCGTTCATACTGAGCTTCGACATCCTGGAGCGTTTCCGCCAGCTCGACGACGCGGGCACGCTCACCTTCGAGGTCTTCCAGCTCCCGGACGAGCGCCGGAACCCGACTCGCCTGGGCGAGCACCGGGAACCATGACGCTACAACGAGACCGACCAGACCGACAAGCACCAGCGCGGTACCGACCGCCAGCTTCAGCCGCCCGTACGGAAACTCCCACGTCCTCGTCTCGAGAGCGCCGTGCGGCACGACGATCACGGTCAGGCGGCGATCATCCGCCATGCTGTTCCGCCTTCCGCATGCCCACCACCCGCGTGACCGGTTCCATTCTCACGCTTCCAGCCACGCATCCATCGCGCTGGCCCGGCACCGTTCTGCCGATGGGCAGGGACTTGCTCGCGCGGCCGCCGCCGGCCGCCGCGCCACCCGGCTCGGTCACGCGTCGGTTTCGCGAACTTGCCGCTCTGTCCGATTCAGGAAACTACATCCGTTGCCGACTTGCCGACCACCAGCTCGAAAACTCTCTCGAAATCTTCGGCACTGTAGTACGGGATCTCGATTCGACCCGTAGCACCTCGGATTCGCCGGATGCGGGCCCGCGTTCCCAGGACGCGCTGAAGCTCCTCCTCGAGCAGGCGAACGGCCGGGTCCTCCACCGAAGCCGGTTTCCCTCTCCGCTTCCCGCCGGAGAGGCCACCCCGGCGCCGCTGAACCTCCGCCTCGACCTGACGAACGCTCCAGCCCTCCTCCGCGGCTGTCTTCGCGACCGCGGCGAGCCGTCTCTCGTCCGTCAGACCCAGCAACGCGCGCGCATGGCCGGCCGACAGCCTGCCCTCAGCGAGAAGTCGCCTCACTGAGGCTGGTAAATGAAGTAATCGTAACGAGTTAGCTACCGTCGAGCGATCCTTGCCGACCAGCTCGGCAATCTGTTGCTGCGACAATGAGAACTCGTCCGCCAGACGCCTGTATCCCTCTGCTTCCTCCAGTGCCGTCAGACCCGCGCGCTGGAGGTTCTCGACCATCGCCAGAACCAGCAGCGTCCGATCGTCGACATCCCGGACAATCGCCGGGATCTCCTTCCACCCGATGCGCGTGCAGGCCCGCCAGCGCCGCTCCCCGGCCACGAGTTCCCACTGCACCAGCCCTTCGCCCGGCCGGGGCCGGACCACGATGGGCTGTAGCAGGCCGTTCTCCCGAATCGACGCCATCAGGTCGGACAGCTCTTCCTCGGAAAACTCGCGCCTCGGCTGGAATGGATTGGGCGCGACCGACGCGATCGGGAGGTTGCGCGTCTGCGCTTCTGCCGGCCCGGTGGCCCCCTCGCCGAGGTATTCCCCGAGCAGGGCACCGAGTCCGCGGCCGAGCCGGTCCCGCCCGCGGCTCACCTCTCCGCTCTCCCTGCGGGCCGGGCGTCGGATGATCCGTTCTCGCGTCCAATAATCTCGCGCGCCAGCGCCAGGTACGCCTGCGCGCCGGCAGACAGGACATCGTACAGCAGGATCGGCTTGCCGAAACTCGGTGCCTCCGCCAGCCGGACATTCCGCGGAATCGCACTGCGGAACACCTTGTTGCCGAAATACTCCTTCGCCTCTTCAGCCACCTGTCGCGACAGGTTCAGCCTCTGATCGAACATCGTCAGCAGCACACCCTCGACCTGGAGGCTCGGATTCAGGTTCTGCTGCACCAGCCGCACCGTGTTCAGCAGCTGGGACAGTCCTTCCAGTGCATAGAACTCGCACTGGATCGGAATCAACACCGCATCAGCCGCCGTCAGTGTGTTGAGCGTGAGCAATCCCAGCGATGGCGGGCAGTCGACCAGGATGTATTCGTACTTCTCTCTGACGGCCGTAAGTACTTGCCGTAAAACGATTTCGCGGTGCTGCCTGGATATCAGCTCGACCTCCGCACCCACCAGATCCTGGTTGGACGGCAGGACATCAAGAAACGGGAAATGCACGCCGTGCCGAACCACGCGTTCGACCGGCACGCCGTCGACCAGCGTATCGTAGACCGAGAGGTCATCGGGGCCACGGGCAATGCCCAGTCCGCTCGTCGCATTGCCCTGCGGATCCATGTCCACAACCAGGACCTTGCGTTCCGCGACGGCGAGTGCGGCGCCGAGATTGATTGCGGTAGTTGTCTTGCCAACGCCTCCCTTCTGGTTGGCGATGGCGATGACGCGGGACATCCGCCTCCTGACGGCCTTTGGTTCGCTGTGTGTGGAATCGCGAATATACCTGTGCGCACAGCCGTCGGAAAGTGTGCTGTTTCACGTGAAACAGGAAGCGTTGCGGAGGGTCGTTTCGGACTCCGTCACCCCTGCTGCCCTCGAAGACGACCTCACCGCGAGGACCCGGCTCTCGCCCCGGCTCCCGACCCTTGACTCTGCAACCCTGCCCGCTCGGCCAGTGCGGTTATGAAGCCCCCGGACACAGCGATCGGCCCACCGCGCCCGGCGTTCCCGCATGCACCGCGAACACCCTCGCACTGGATCCGGAGACTGCCCTGTCCGCCATTGCCAGGTATCGGTTGCGAGCCTGATTGGACAGGAGCGCGATCCTGCAAGGTCCACCTCGAGATCCGGCCATCGCACATCGAGACCGGATCCCTTTGCGAATCCGCCCGGGACGAGCGATACCAGTTCGCGCGCAATGTAGCGATCGGCCTCGAGCACGACGGCCGCTTGCGACCCCACCAGGGACGAGCGAAATCTGTTCGCGTCCGGCCCCACCCCTTTGGTGCGTTGAGCCTTGTCGCCAGGGACGTTGGCGTTGGTGGTCGGTTGCGTCCTACAGGATTACGCCGGCGACCCGGGGTTCCGTCCAAATGCCGAAGCCCATTCCCTTTGCGACTTGCGACATGGCGGCGACCCTCGCGATCCGCGCCATGTGAGAGCGTTCGTTCACGCGCCAGGGGCGTTGCCGTCGCTGGATCGGCTGGAGCGCCGTAGATTGCCGCGGCCGCACGAATGCCGCACCTGCGAGGCTTCCCTCACGCCGCCCCGCCGATCGGGCAGCGCAGCCATCCGAGCATCTCGGTTCAAATGCGAATTGATACCTTCCGACTGCCGGCCAACAGGCGGTCGGAGCTGACGTCCGTCCGGATCGCGATCTTGACAGTCGAGCTCCCGTTGGTTCGAGCCGGCAGAGACG
>Ga0210096_1000229_pt1 | contig 21342 bp, 17 predicted proteins | sample China_Galinas_PW_4_FD_184864 | JGI IMG/M metagenome (GOLD analysis project Ga0210096, IMG submission 184864) | Wetland microbial communities from San Francisco Bay, California, USA, that impact long-term carbon sequestration - China_Galinas_PWA_D2... | ecosystem: Environmental > Aquatic > Marine... | reverse complement strand
TAATATAGTGGGAAGGATGAAGGAAATAATTAGATATCAAATATATATATATATATATATATATATATGAGAGCGGACGAAATATATACTAAAGAAACAGCATCCTTATTTCAAATTTTTGTTTTTCTCGGACCACTTTTTGGACGTTTTTTTTCCAGTTGGAGAAGTTTGAATAAAACAAAAGGAGGATAAAGTGTTGTAAAAGTTTTCCATTACGAAATATCAAGACCCTCTTTCTATCCAAAAAAAGTTGAAGAGTTAGTGGATATTAATTGCTTTTTTTTTGTGAAGCTTCTTCAAGTTCTTTTTTAATATGATGTCAGACAAGCCAACGTTACTTACTTCCTATAAGGATTATCACAAAGCCCTTCGGTCTTTTATTCGTTCAGGAAGAACGAGCGATAAAGCATCTGAGAGACTACTTGCCTCCCATGAAATTTATCCCCTTTCTTCATATGGATTCTTCCATTATGCGAGATTAGAATGGATTGATAGGATTGCGAAAACGAAAATCAAATCAAGAATGAAAAAATACATGGACGCTTTACAAAATCTTGATGCCTCCATGAGTTCGATGATTGCCGCCTTTAAGTATTCTTACTTGAGGCCATATGGATTAAGCAGCGAGAGATTTCCTGCTGACAAGAATCAAGGAGAAACAACATGGTATACTAACGGGATTTTTGTTGTGAAAAACGAAGATCCGTTTTCGGACAACCCAGACGCACGAGCAACCATATACGCCGTGATTGGTGTCTCAGGATGGGACCCAATGCCCGTTCCAAAGGGCAGAAAACATGTAGGACAAGACAGGAGATCCACGGATATATTCAATGACATCAAGGGAAGTCCTTATATTTGGCTTAGAGCCGTCGCTTCTATCAAGCTGGAAGATGATGCTGTCGCATATTTCAAATCAAAAGGGAAAGACGAATATTTGACCTATTCAAAAAGTGGTCAAATAACTCTGTCTGAAGAAGATAAAGATAATTCGTATGAGATTTCTTCTCTGGATGGGGAGGATGCATTCAAAGTGACCAGAGAACCTCTTCTCAACAAAAAAGGAGAAAGTAATTTCACGGAGATTGCATGGAAATCTTCCACTTCTAATGAAGTATTCAGTCACAAATATCCTTTCAATCTTGGAAGAGTTCTGTCTTTCAAAGGCAACGAAGCCCACTACGATAATTATATTGCACTATCTTCTCCTCCTTCCTCTGTGTGGAAGATGGTTAGAACATCGGCACGCGATACTTTCTATACTACTATGAAAAAGAATCTTGGAAATAACGATCCTTTTACAAATAAGGGAAAAGAAGTATTCGGGGGGATTTACTACACGAAACCCATCCCAAGCTTGGATAGCTTTACTCTTACTTCTGCTTTGTTGCTTCCTGCCGGAGCTTCTGAAACAACCGAAGAAGCAGTTGCCGGGTTCAATGATGCCGTATTCGAAACGCTCCCCCTTACGGTAAACATACACAGAAGTGAACACGTTTTGGGCAAAGATGTCTCAGTTGCTGCGACGAAACCTGTCCAATGGATCGCCTTCTCTTCGGTTACTCCGTTGCTCTCTGAGAAAATATATCCTTCCACCATTACTCCTTATTCCAGCGTTGTGGTTGACATGATTTTTTCTCCATATTCCTCTGTTGCGATGTCGGATAAAGTGTCTGGAACCATGGGTGATTCCAATGACGTCAAGAACATGAACCAGGCTGTCAATTATTACATCGAAAGCACCTCTGATGCGATGAATCAAGGAGTAAACCCAATGAAGAGAATTCCTGAAATTGGATATGTGGATGCAAGATTTTACACCCCTGATGGCATTGACACAGAGAATTTGATGGATGTCTCACCCAAGGAAGTTTCTGTCACAGGTGCTTCCGGAAAAGCTTTTATTGTGGGGAAGTTTCGCTCTGTGAGTGTAAATCTTGTAAAGGAACACAATGGAACAACGAGCGAATATCCCATTTGCTGGAACCCCGTTGACGTGAATTGTATTGCCACGATTCCTCACAAGGAGACCGGTCTCTCTGTAGTTTCTACTCCTTCAGGAAACAAACTCGGTTTGGCAATCATTTGTGCTATGGTATATCCCATCGGAGCAGGAACATTCTTGGAGCTTTCGAACAAACAAGGGAACATGCTCTATGATTCATTTGAGCCGATTAGAAGCCAGTCTCAGATTTCAAAGAAAGAAGCTTCTTCTTTCATGTACTTTTCGTACGAAGCAGATGCTCCCGGATGGACGAAATGTGTTGAATCTCTTACTCTGGATGCAAACAAAAGATTGAGAGTGAACAATTCAGTGGTCAAATCTTCCAAGATTCTTGAGGACGGGGCTGGAAGTTTAAGCAATGCATTCAAAAAAAACCAACTCTCTGGGTTCGGAACTTCCTCTGCGGATTCTTACCCGATGGAGGCAAACATGGGTGCAATTCTTAGATATTTTTCCAGAATTCCTTATGTAAATTGGAACGGACTTACTGCAAGCAATGTTTCTGAGAAGATGTTCCATTCTCTGGATATAGAATATGGAAATGTTGAAATGTTCACAGGAAAACAACTTGTTGGGTTGGTTGGGAAATCTTTTGTAACAGCCAACGGACAAATAAGGGCACTCCCCTTGTTCATCTCTTTGGTGAACTACTGTACACCTCTTGCAATTGTTTCTTCTGTGTCTTCTCATCTTAGCAAAGATAACATCAGTTCGAAAGAGGTGGTCTCAGTTCCATCCATTGTTCCAACTTCAAGTGACATGTCTCAAAGTATATCAATCGATGCATTGTCACATGTGATAGAAAACGAATTGAACAGAATAGAGGAAGCAGCTTCAAAGAGTATTGCCCCTGCTTCTGTTACTCCTTCAATAATGGATGCACTTAGCACATCAATTGCACCCGCTGAAACTGTAAACGTTGAGTCTGTCGTACAGCTTAGTGTTTCTCAAACTGCTTCGAGTAACGATGAACTGGTTTCTCGGTTATATACAGAGATTGACACCAAGTACAATAATGCAAAAAAAGATGACCTCTACATTCCGGATACTTTGGTTGATCCATCAAGTGCAACGGTCACAGACCCAAAAACAGGAAAGACTTTCAAATTTTTCAAAGATGATATCGATGAAAGAAATTCCAAAATTCTTAAAGAACAAATTAAAAAGGAAAAGTTCAAGGTTGGTAATATAGCAGACAATTTCTCCTCAGACGACGATAAAAACATAAACACCTTTCTTTGGGGACTATGGAGAGAAGAAGTCGTACAAGCAGAAGAAACGGCCAATGGTCTGATAAAATCCTACGAGGCAACTCGTAACAAACATGACTTGAACTTGGCCATACAATGGGCAGGAGTAGCTGCAGCAAGGAAAGAATACTTTCAAACAGAATATGGACATCCTGTTGACATGCACGTGTTACAATCTCATGTGTTGGATGCCCTTAGAGCAAAAAAGACAAGAGTTTCCAAAATATCTAAAGCTCCAGAAACAGATCTCCAAACGAGGGTGGTGGACACCTATTCGGATGTTGTTTTTTTCCCTATCTGGAATGAGAAAGATAAAGGAAAATGGAGCAGAAACACCAGAGCAGGAAGTATTGCAACCCACTTTGTCAACAGAATACGAAAACTTTATGGATTAACATCGAAACCAAAAAAGGGAAGTGACGATGAAAATTATTCCATCTTGATGAATAATGTCATACTCTCTCATGATGATCACATTACCCACGTGAAAACACAAGCTTTGGCTTTTGCAGACATATGTAAAAGGGTTTCTCAAGACGTGTTTTCTGAAGGAGAAAATGCGTATTCTGACATTGACAAAGCATTGTCCTCAATTCCATCCGGGGATCTTCCGAGATTAGAGGCACTCACTCCTGAATCTGTCTCTTCAGAAACCGCAGGAAGTCAGGTGAATCCTGCTTCTTCTTTTGTTGTTGTGAGACATGCGAGAGGAACAGGGGAATACCAGCTTCAGGATGCCACAGGACAAAGTCCCTTAGTGTTTGATCTAAACGGAGGTGATTTTGATCCACAAGCGAGTAGAGTACCGGTTATTGATTCAGTACTTTCTTCTTCTGTAAACAAATTGTTGGAAGATGTCGGTGAAATTTACGCAAACGATGCAACGTCTATTCTGGATACAGAAAGATTTGAGACTTTGATCATGACTACTCCAGGATCTAAATTGTTTGATCCGTTGTTTGAAGGAGGAGAAGTTATAACTCCAAGCGTGACTGTTGTCACACCTCGCGCTTCACCAAAAACTATCACTCCCACTACAGTTCCCACTCCAAGTACACAACTTACCCAAGAGCAAAATGAAATTTTGGACAGATTGGATTCGTTGGATAGTAAAAAGATTTCGACAAATAACAACGATACCATAAAAAGTGTTACTAATGTAATTCATCGCATAAATCGTTTCACTGCTCGTGCTGCTCAAACAATTGAAGAAGCGAAAGTACAAAACTTGTACCAAGATCACAACCGATTGATTGAATCTGTGGAAAAAAAATTAAGACGTCTGAAGAATAGAGGAGAGGAACTGAAAAAAAGATTGGCCCGTTTGTATGAAATCGAACCATGGAAGGAAGAAGCCGACAAAATTATCACAGACTACCGGGGTATGGCGAAACCAGAGGTTAAATTGGGTTTGTATGTTCCCACATACACACAATTGTGGAAAGGAGCAGAACTAAAAATCATACGGGAAACACAAAAGTACAAAAGTGTATACAGTGATTTGTCTTCCATTCTTTCCTCCATCTTATCAATAAGATATAATCTCAGTAAGGAAAATCCACAACTCTCCGAGAGCGAGTTGTCCAAACGAATGGGGTCACTCATCAACTCAATAATATCTTCCGCGATCACGGATTTCAAGGCACTAAGTAAAAGTGATGTTTCAGATATTATGTTGAAAGAGAATGGGGTATACAATACCCTAATCAAAGCAATGTCACTCCTTGGAGAAGCGGACAAAACCACGAAAAAACTCCAACGTAAAGATCCTCTTAATATACTTTATTTGGAAATGAGGGATTTGGTAGACGCCCTCAAAACAGTCCGGAGAAATTACGAAGCTTACATCCAAGGACAGACCGTTTCCACTGCAGTTCCACGTCATGCAAGACCGGAATCTGCCGACGTTGGAAAGTCTGGGACAAAGGTTGCTCTATATAAAAGGACAGAGGGAGTCCACATGACAAAAGAAGAAGTGATGCGAGCTTCATTCTCCAAAAGAAGTAAAAAAATATCTGGAAAAATTGAATTTGTGCACAAAGACAACTCGGCCAAGACTACCATTGCCTTTAAGAATCTGGACGAAAGAATATCAAGAAGAAACTTTCTCAGCAGAAAAGGTATTATGAAATACTTTTACCCCCTGTATTATTTGGGAGGAAGTTTGGGTTTGGGTCCTTCACGATATATCGTAAAGGCAAAAACGAAATATCATACGATATCAAAAGGAAAAGGGAACGTTGGTATACCCAAAAATGGTACCTTGAAAGTGACGATTGGCAGTGTAGGGACGCTTGATCTTGCATATGACTTTAACCAAATCGGAATTCCAGAAAGATCATCATATGTTGTATACCAAAAAAAGCCGTTCTCTATTCTCTTGACAAAACCCGGAGTATTCTTTGGAATTCTTATCAATACAAGCGAAGGAGTAAATTCTCGTATGTGGAGTGACCATATCAAAATTAACTCCATTGCCATTGTAATACAATAAAAAGAAAGACCTTTTTTTCCCCAATGTATGGTGTACATGAAATAAAAAAAAAAGAAAATGACACAAAAAAAGTTTATGGGGGAGAGAAACTCAAAAAAAGTTGTCAAAACCAAAGTTGTAGAGAATGGAATATAAAACACTTTGGTACCCTTCATTCTTCTCAAATCGTATTTATTGGCGAGAAAAATTGTGAAAAATAAATGGACGAAAAATGATAGTATTCCAAGAGAGAAGTCGATTGAGGCATTCGATTCTTCTCAAATCGGTTTTATTGGAGAGATATCTCGATTTTTCATGTCCCCAAAGGAGGAGATAAGGGAGGCAATGTTTCCAAAAAAATTTTTATTTTTTTTGTTTTATTTAAAGATTGGGCAAATCATGATACATCGTTTGGGGGGGTTTTTTTAGTTCGATTCAAGGAGAGTGTCAAAGTCATGTCCTGGTTCACTGTCGTTCTCTATTGTTCCTCCAATACGAGAGCGAGCAAATTGATTTCCGTCTGCAATTGATCCAAGCATTAAAGAAATACTGTTTTCTTGCAAACTTCTCAAATCGCTAAGTCCAGTGGGTAATGTTGTTGCAGTAGAGGGAAGCTTTGCGATCATGGCATGTTCTCCTTCTTCTTTTGCGTACAGCAAATATTTGAACATGCCCCATTGATTAAGACCTTTTGAATATTCATTTTTTTCATCAGCAGACAACGACGCGGTGGAAATGAGTCCGTACTTTGCCAAAATGAGTCGCAGTTTTGCATATTCAGTCATCTGGTCGTCAGCCCATGCTGCCGACATTTCTGCAACTTTTGATCTGTAGTCAACTTTACCTTCTCCTCCTATAATTTGTGTATCAGAGATTTCCTTTAAGGCAAAGCACATGCGCATGTACTTATCAAAGTTGACAATTGCAAGATGAATGGGCTCCACGCAGTCATACTTATCACCAAGTCTGGAAGGGTTGATTTTTTGAACCAAAATCTTGTGCATTAGATATGTGTTGACTTCGTCGTGCAGAGGATCATACTCCCTTGGATACGGGGTGGATCTGTCTTTGGGTGTGTCGTCTTGTCTTGGAACAATACGTTGAATGTCTCTTGCATGTTCTGCATTTCTGGGTATTTCCCACATCCAAAGGTGGCCTTTGTGGAGGGTATGGGGTCCATTGTTTCTCATCGTCTTCAATCCTCTCCTCTGGAAAGTAAGATCTACATCGTCATCGTAACCGCGTTGGTCAAAAATAGCAGCTTGATCTGCAACTCCGGCCATTTTGTACATCATGACCATCTGATACCATTCGTCACCAGAATCTCCTACAGATCCGTCTTTTCCCGGTTGAGGTCCTGTTCCTTGTCCGTTAAGCAAGGAGAAACCTGTTGCATGCTCTGATCCGGGATACCCATCAATTCTGTAGCCTGGGTTACGAGACACTTCTCCCAAAGAAGAGATGGTCGCTTTTCTTGTCAAACAGATTTCTCCGTCTCTCACTCTTCTGTGGATTGGGTCGATGGGTCCACTATAAAACGGAACAATTCCGAGTGCTGCACGGTTTTCTGCTGTCTCATATGCTGCCTTTTCGTGTGCTCCATTGATGATCACACGTCCTGCAGTCAAGATATCTGAGGAATTGGGCATTCCATATTGATCAGCTGGATGAGACATTATTGATTTTTTCTTTCTTTTTTGGTTTTTTTCTTTCTCGTGTGTGTGTGAACGAGTTTCTTTTTATCAAAAAAAAGCCTTCCTATTTGCTTTTTTTTGTGTTTACCTGCTTTTCTATTTGAAGAGAAACTACAGTCTACTGTACAGCAAGCGGTTGTAAAAAAAGAAAAGACTTCAAGAAAGAGTGAAGAGGATCACAGAGATAAAGCAGGAATGTCTTTTTTTTTGTTCTTTCTTTATTTAAACATTACACTTGGATCAAATTCTCTGATTTTTTTTGTTGTGGTTGTTGTTGATGATATTTAGGAAAAGGGGTTTTTTTGGGGGGGGATATCTTTCCTCTTCCTCTTCCTCCTCCCCTTCTGTTTTTTTTCAATTCTCATCTCCATCATCAAAGTACCGTCATTTTTGATTGGTCCAAATAAATCTCCAGTGCCTCACAATTCACTGCTGCATGAGCGTCGTTTTTGGACATCTTCATTACTTCCCTGTTGATAACAGGAGGCTCGTAGCGGTTGAGTCCAACATAAAAAGCAAAACCTCTTTCTTCGATTCCAAATTCGTTTTCAGAGACCAAATCTTCTTCAGTGGGAGCATGTTTGTATGGGTTCGACCACGGAACGAATTGCCAAGGGCGGCTGCATCTTGCTCCAAGATATCTCTCTCTTGTTTCTTTTGGCAACGCTTCCAAAAGTCGTTTCGGGATCTGAGGTTTCACTTTTGTCGTGTCATTGGGATTCAGTCTATATCCTCCGTGGGGGACATCAGCTCGCTTGCAGATCACATATAAATGATCTTGTACTCCAATTTCGTTTGACCAAACATTTCTTGTGTTTCGGTGTGCTCCCTCTCTCACAATATTGTAAATGATTCCCTTTCCGGGATCAAAATCGTCTCCGGTTGCAGGATTTTCCCCTCCTTCTTGGTTGTAGATAATCCCGTCAAAGGTATACATTTGCATGACGTCTTCCTTTCTGTAACATCCCTCTCCGATTGATCCTCTGTAGTTGGTTCTGCTCAGCTCAGAGGCAGCAAGCAAAAAGTTCACTTGGGGAAGAGTGTAATTAGAAGCAAAACCTGCATAGGGTTTATCTCTAAAATAAGATTCATATTCATCTCCAAGATTGAAACCACCGTATCTCCCGTCTGTTAGGTAATAATTTGCTTCTGGGTCAAACACTCCGAAAGGAGATGCAACCGGCCTTCCTGTGAACAAAAACACTGGCAATCCTTCGTGATATCCTTTCCAAAAGTCAAATCCGGGTTGGTCTGTATTTTGTGCTCTGGCGTAAGGAATGGTGTAATTTGTTCGCATGTCCTTTGTAGTCGTGTTCCGGCCAAAGGCAGAACTCAGAGGGACAGAAGTCATCTGGTCCAACAAGATGTTACTGTCCATGGAAGAGACAGATCCACCCCATGGCACAGACATGACGGGTGCAGCCGGAGATTGGCTTACTCCAAAAGATGACCCAAAATCGAAGGGGTTATCATAAGACCATCCAGTCGTTCCAAGGTTTGCAGGTTGGGTGTTCCCAATGAAAGGTAATTCAGCGGAGGGTGTGAATGGAACCATCCCTCCTCCATCAGCGATTCGGTCTCCCATTATTTCTTTAGTGGCTTTTTTTCAACAAAAAAATGTTCTTTCTGATTTCCTTGGGTTGTTTCCTTTTATTCAGGCTGGCCGGGAAATAAATAGAGACAGAGAAAAAAGAAAACGGTCGCTTTTTTATTGCTTTTCGTTCACAAAGCTCTCCAACAAGTCTTCAAGGAATAAAAAAAATTGTATTATTACATACAAACTCTGGAGGAAACCAAAGAATTATTAAAATCGACAGAACTTTCTCTCATTAGGAAAAAAAAAGACATGGCAGATTTGAGCGATATTATCGCAGATGGTGTATACGATATATTGGAGATTGGAGACCATCCGAGTATCACCCAAGCAGCACAGGCTCCTCAAGGATATGTTCCCCCTCCGGTGGTAACATTGTTTGGGAGCAATTCACCCTCATCAACTTCCAATGTAATTGTTAAAGCGTTTGCAGTTATCATTGGATTTATTTCACAAGACTATCTGGACGCACTATTGGAGGAAGTAGACGGACTGAGTATATTTATTTTGATTGCACTCCTCTTGGTGATTTGGAAATTCATCAGTGATCCGGCAAGAGAATGGATCAGATGGAACGTGGAAGATAAAGGAATGGGATGGAGAGATGAACTTATTGATATTGTTGATTACATCTCCTATATCGTTATGTTTATTGTGTTCGGGTACTTTGGGAGGATTGTGTTTCAGTATGCAAAAGACATTGGCGTAAACATCACAGAATTGAATTTGATAGGAATCATTGCAGTGATTTATCTCTATGATATTTACAGGAGAGCATTGGAAGAATTCTCTGCTAAATCTTCTTCTGGGCGTTAGGTAAATACAATTTGTTCTTTTTTTTTGATTAAGATGAGGAGAAAATCGAAGTAAAAAAAAATCGGACAGGAGCACAATATTCATTATTTTTTTTCCCCATTCTTTTTGCTTCAAAATGGATAACTTTGAAGTGCTTGATGACGGTGGATATCATCCCGATCCTAACGAAAATATTATTGAAGATGCTCATCCTTTGCTACATTCAGAAGGTTTGTGGTTGAGTGTTGCAAAGGTGCTTTGGGGGAAAGACTATATTCCTCTTGACAGTCACGATAGAGCAAGTTTGAATATGATCTTAACTATGGCAGCGCTGGTCCTTTTGATTCTGTGTGTTTTGGTATATATAATTATAAAGAACAGACAATCCTCCGCAAAACAAAGGGACAGAGTGGCCAAAGTCCTCAGAAAAAACAAACTGAACAGAGGGAAAATGAATGGAATCCATGACAAAACCAAAAAAGAAGAATAAAAACTCAAAAAAAAAACGGACACTCTCATATATTTAGCATGTTGCATTGACTTTTTTTTTCTTTCTTTTATTGTTACACACAAGTTTTTCCTCTCCTTTCTCTAAAGAGCGTTGCTTTTTTTTTGTTTTCTTTTTTTCCCTTATTTGTTTCTTCCTCTTGACCGTGATCTTTTGGTTCTGGATCGAACTTTGTTCCTTTTTGTCTTTTTAGGTCTCCTCATCATTTCTATGTCCTCTTCTTGTTCATCAGTACAGTCACGAAAACCAGAGTTGTATTTCCTTCCACTCTTCAAATACCGGTCTGCTTTGTACAACAAAGTTTCCAGATAATCTGATTTCGGATTCTTGTCCATTTGCCTAACTATCTTTGAGAGTATCTCTATGAATTTGGCAAAGGCATAGCGCACCATGTATGTAAGAATAACCAAAGTGATCCATATCACATAAGCTACAAAACAAACGATGACAACGTCCTTGTAGTCAATGGTAGCCTGTGGATTTTTGTCGTAATTTGTGTCAAATATCAAATTTGTGTTTTTGACAATCCAAATGAGGAAAAGAATGAAAGAAATCCCGTTGGTGAAGAAACCATGGCCAGTAACAATTGCAGGTCTCAGGTTGTCAGAAAGCATCGCTTCAATCATGAAAGATGACCCGGAATAAACAAAGAGAATTCCAAAATACACCATGAGAACAGCATGGAGTATGAAGTAAAAGAAAGGGTTGTCCCATCCAACTTCCACGATTTCCAGTCCCTCCATTACAAATAACGCTGTGTATATGATAAACCCAAACCATATGAGCAGATGAATCCATAATCCTCCTTTTGTCGTTCCGTTTTTCTTTTTCGGATGTCTCAATACTCTGATGTCGTAAAAGAAATTCGTGTTTGTCAATACTCTCTCTGCTCCTTCTCCAGAACCAGTTTCTATGATTTCTTCCAGAGTTTCCTCTTCATCATCTCCTATGTTACCGCTGTCAAATATATATTCTGCGCTAATACGTGATGTATTTCCATATTTTTTCCGCCCTCGTCCATCATAAGACTTTGATCGTCTTTCTGTCATCAGACTATCTTAGGGGAGTGAGAAAGAGACAGATAGAGAAGATAAATGGGATGTGCCAATGCTAATTTCCTTTTTTTTCCAACCTATGTTTTTTTTTTCTTCCTTTGAAAAAAAAATTTTCTCTGTACAAAAGGAAGAAGCAAAGATAAAAAAAAAGAGAGGAAAGCTGTCCTTTTTGTTAGTTTTTATTACATAGTGCTTTGTCTCACAGGTGTTCTTTAATTATTTTTATTCTACATCAAATTGATCCTTTTCCCTCCCTTTTTTTTTCCAAGTAACAAGGGTTTTTTTTCAAGAGGATGTCAAAAAAATCTAATCGTCGTCGTCATCGTTCGTCAGTTTAGAGTATTCTTTGTAGTATTTGACCAATACCACGATTGCCCATACAAACCAAATCACAGAATTCAACATGGTAATATATATAGAATATCTCATATATATACAACGGACCAACACAATGATACAACTTGCCAAGAATATGACAAACGCAGAGATGAACACAATGAAATATGTGTGCACTTTCCTTTCTTGTTCTTTATCTTTCTCCTCAGCAGTGAGTTTTGCATCCAGAATTTGACCCATCGTCTTTCCTTCCTGGTTTATATATATATCATCATCTCTATCACTTCTTTTAGGTTCATAATCTCCTTGACCTCCAAGAGTACTTTGCATGGCCGTTTGAACGGCATATCTCAAAGCATCTCTGGCATATTGTTTGGAAGATTCTTTTGCTTTGTCTTTGATTTCATCATACCAAGACTCCGGCTCTTCTGTGTCTTTTGTTTCTTCTGAAAGAGAACATGTAGCAATACCCAAAAGGATAAGGAAAATGACCCAAAACCAATTGAATGGTTTCATGCCACCAAAAAAATATATATATATAAAAGAGGAATATAAGAAGGAGTATATTCTTTTTGTTTTTTTGTCTTTATTGGGACAGAGGTCATATACATAAACATTTTTTTTCTCTTTTTCTTTTTAGTCGAGTTGATAGATACAAGTGTAGCTGAATGCCATGTTTGATCCAGCTGTAATCGCAGATTCGAAGCTAAAGTTTACGTCAATACATTCCTCGTTGCTGTCCCCGCTTACTTCTACATACGCAGCATTTCCTGCAGTGTCTTCGTTGGCAGACCCAGTTCCCACAACATCCAAAAGAACACCATCGACAGAAGGAGTTTTATATGGGTTGGGCAATTGTGTAAAATTAAAATCAATTTGTACCAAAGATGTTGCTGAAGTATTGAGACAATTTCCAATCATTGCAAATGTCACAGTTTTTCCAACTCTATGGAGTCTCCAACGGTCAATTGTCACATTATCTCTGCATGTTCCAAAGTTTTCTGTGGTGATTTCATACCCGGAGGCTGAAGTAAGAATCTTGACATTTGGTCCGTCGTCATCGTCTCCACTGAGATCACTTCCTCCAAACGCAATCACTCCAATGAAAGCAACTCCCGCAGCAATCAATATGAGAAATATTATTACCCCTATAACAAAGGGTAAGCGGGAATGTGATATATATTTCTTTTTTGGCATCTGGTACGATAACAAAAAAAAAGTTTCAAGGGTCAAGTAGTTTTTCTCTTGAACATACAACCAACACCTAAAGACAGAATCAAATCTTTTAAGCGGATGCAAAAAAAAATATTTGAAAGGAGGAGGAAGAAGAAGAAGTTTTTTTTTAATGTATTTTTCTTCTCCTTTTCTTTTCTTGAAAATCGTGAGGATTACCCCCATGGTTCTTTATACTTTCATAGATTGGTCCTTCAACCAATTCTGCTTCAGATAAGAATATGATTCTTTTCACTCTCTGTTTGTAATATTGTTTCATCACATGTGGTACGTCTGAGTCACTATATCCGTTGAGCGATTCCCATATTCGATATCCATCCTTTGCAGAAAAGAAAACATGCAAGTGATATTTGGGATATGGAACCTCTGGAGAGCATGTTTCATCGACCACGGGTCGAATGGTCAAGAATCCTTCTTTTTCAAATTCTCGGAGAACTCCAAGAAAATCTCCAAATCTCATGGTAAAACTAAGCTTAGTGTCTGTGGGAACTTCTGGATCGCCGTTGTCTGAGTTTTTGTATGTAGAAAACCATAGCTTCTTTCTTGGCACTTCATCGTTTCTCTTCCTTTCCTCCAATTCCTTCATGGTGAAAGGTTTGTCTCTACATGTGCGGTTGATGTCTGGTAACCCTAACTTCATAAACACCAAATCTTCTGCTGCATCTGTCTCTTCTTCTACCAATTTCTCCTCTTTTGTTTGGACATCTTCAGATTCTGTGTCTTTGCTGATTCCAAGCATCCAGTCCCTTTCCTTTTTTATCTCAATATGGTTGATCGTCCCTGTTCTATTCAATCCGATATATTCGTGGTGAACTAATTTGTACAATTCTACTGCTTTTATTGGCTTTGTTTTACCCTTTAGTGTCCTTGTCCACCAAGTCTGTTCCCATGCCAGATACATGATCAGAGTTTTCACATTTATCCAAACGGCCGAATCTTGTTGTTGTTGTTGTGTAAAGTTCTTTGTATTTTCGGAATTGGATGTCATATCTCCACTCGGATGTTTCATAAATCCATTCAGTACATACTCCGTAGGAAATACTTCTCCTTGCGCAAACAGGGAGAGTTCATACAATCCTTGGGTTTTTGACACATATTCCTTCAATTGTTTTTCTTTATCTACGGAGAGGGTTTGAGGTTTTGTTGATAATGTCGAGAGAGGATTCAATAAGGGGATTTCCTCCATGTCTTGAGGAGGGGTAAATATAACGAAAAAAAAAGGAGTAAATGTTTATATTTTAGTAAATGAGGGGTCATTTAAAAAAAATCAATCATGACATTTTTTCAATGATTTTTTTATTACAAAATACATGCATCCTCCTTCTTCTTTTTTTTAAGCATCTCCCATGCTTTCTTTATCCGGAGGAGAATGTACTACCTTCTCAAACCGAAATTCGTTAGAATATCTTTTTGTCTTTTTCTTCCCATCATAATGTATTCTCACTCCATTTGATGTAACAAGCGTCATAGATCCATCGGGTTTGATAGACTCAATTCTAACAATAGTTTCGTCTCCTTTGAAATTCTCTCTAATGAATGTACTGAGTCGTTCTTGGATTTCTTCATCTGAAATATCTTTGTACTTAAGATATGGACGATCAGACCCGCCATATTTTCCCGGTATTTTTCCTTTTGAAAATCTGTCTGAATTCATCAATTGGAGAAAAGCTCTAAATTGGTTCAGATTTGATTTGTATCTTTTCGTTTCTACATTGATCTTGTCCATTGCTTCTTTGTGTGTATTTCCAAAACTTTTAAGTCCAATGGACAATTGTTCTACAAATCTCACAGTCTCTCCAAGTAGTTTGTTCTCGTTAGCAGAAGGTGTCGTGACCACACCCGATGGTATGGTTTCCGGAGTAATAACAGGAACAGGTACAATAGAAACTGGGCTGGGTTCCGGTGAACTGGGAGTCACTTCTAATTGGAGATCAGGCAACGCTTTCGAATTAAATCTGTGTCGTACATAATTCTGTAATTTTAATGTTCCGTAGAATAAGGCGAGGGCGTAATTACTCTCGCTCACGTTGTCGTTGTTCGTTAACTTTAAAACATTTTTTCTTACACTCTCGTCAAAGAATTTCAGCGCATCCGAATATTTTTTTGTATATTCAATATCCACAGGACTTCCTCCTGTTAGCTTATCGTATAAAACTTTGGTGAGTGCCGTGTGTGTGTTCACAAGTGCTTCAATTTCTTTTTTGATTTTTTTTTCTTCCTCGCCACCTTCTTCCACGCTGTCGAACATCATCCATCTTGACATGTAGTAGTTGATCGTGTTCGAGGCATAGTAATATCGATAGGTTTTCATTCGTCCCCTTTTCTTTTCTCGACTTCTTTTGTACAGGTCAAAGGGAAATAACAACCCTTCCTTCATGAACCGTATTCCAATGGCCGTGGCAATTTTTCGTATTCTTCGAATCATTTTCTTGTCTGTAAGTTCCTTGTTCACTTGAGTATATTTTTTCTGTGGAACATCCGTTGATTTGACATAAAAGTATATTCCGTACGCAAGAGAAACTAATGGGGACACATTCAATTTGCTTGCGTAAACCCGAAAAAGATCTGTGTCTGCTTGTGCCCCAATTCGAGACTTGAAATATTCACGAAAATTGTGGGAGAGTAATGCACCAATGTGATTATCGACCCTTTCACTCGTTGATTTAGCAATCATTCTGGAGAAGAGAGATGCCACAATTTTGATCCTGTTATCATGAATCATCAAATCTCCCGTTGGAAAACCAAAAGAGAAGACGTTAGATCTTCCTTCAATATCCTCGTCCGAATCTAATCCGGTACCTTTCACTTTAACAATGGAATCTAATTGTCTGGAGTTGAATTCCAAAATCCTTCCGAATATGTCCACGGTCATGCGATTCATGAATGCATAAAATTTGACTGTTTCAATGCCAAGAACATCTGAAGCCATTGCTTCAAGCAATAATGTTGGTAGAGTATTGATCACACTCAAGGCTAAATTGAGTTCATCGACGTTTGGATAAGCATTCTTTAAATATTCTCTTTCGAGGTCGTAGTCCTCTGACAAGATAATGCTTATAACATCTCTTGCAATACTCATTTACACAAAAACTCTGTTTCCTTTTCTATTTTTATTTTTGAAAGAGAAAAGGAGCGATGGAGTTAATTGTAATGTTAGATTTAATGTATGGTTAATGAATACATAAGAAAAAAATTCTTTATTCTTTTTAGTACATCTCTTTTTTTTCGTCTCCTTCCCCCTTTTAGCGCCCTCTAAATCTTTAGGATGTTGGCAATATGTTCTCTTTCGTCAAATGAAATTGGGGCAGGCTCCAATGAAGTGTTTTTAGCATCGGTAAAATATTCATAAAACGGAGAAAGCCCTCTAAGAAGCATGCTCGTCATCAAAGAATACCATGCATTCTCGTCATTTTCTCCAAGGACAGAATCCACCCACGTTTCTGCTTTGGAGGATACAATATCATCCAGATATTCGTCAGAAACATGAGAAGCCATCATCATTGCAACAAGAGGAACGACGATGTTGTTTCTGTTTCGTCCTATTGGATCTACTTGTACCACCCGGAGATAGTTTCCGGTGTTTTCTTTTGTTAATTCATTTCCTGCTCCGGATCCTCCTGTGTCATCCAGAGCCATCCTGATGGACATAAGGCCGTCATCCATAATGTTTGCTTCTTCTAAACGATCCACAGTATCAAAGGCACCTTCCATCGATTTTTTAAATACTTTTTCCAGAGCATTTTTTATGGCGGGATAAATGGCTACTTTGATAAGAGAATCAATATGACCCTTTCTGATTTTCTCTCCGCTCCCGTAGTCGGCAATGACCAACCTTGTGGTAGTAGAAAACAAAGAATCCTCCTCTCCGATTCCCGTGTTTAGTGTCACAATAGCACAATAACATGCCTTTAATCCTGACACTACCCTAAAACGTTCCCTTGCTCCATTGTATTCTACACAGTCTGTTATATACAACCTGCGATAAATGTTGGACGAAAGATTTTTCGCATGCTTTTCGGTAGAGTAGAGGTTGGAGTAATAGTACGACATTGGAACATCGTTCATTGAAAGTGAAATCATATGTTGTCTGCTTAATATCATGGTAATAGCGGCGTACATCTTCCTCAAGCTTACAGTGAAATCTTCAAAGTAAGAAGAGCCGGAAGTGGAGAAAGATCCGTCGAGTCGATAAGTCTGTTTTTCTTGATCTGAAAACGAAACTCCTCCATTAGCAAAGGGAGTGAAAATTGTAACAGAACTGGATGCGATCCTGTTCAAATATTCAACAACATCAGAAGGAAGGCGCGGTTTTGTCGATTTTCTTGGAACCTCTTCTTTGCTTATTATCTCCACAGGATTGGAGTACGTCAGGGGAGCAGTCTTTACAGTTTCTTTTGCCTCTTCCAGGATCTTTTTATCAATGGGGTAAAAAGACATGCTGTAGTTTTTCCTTTTTTTTTGTAATTGTTTTGGTAATGAAAGCTATGACCAATTACCACGTTTTTATATTTATCATTACAAACTCTTTTTTCTCCAACATTATTTTTTTTTATTCAGACATGTCCATACTTATAATGTTAGGTGTGTTGAATTCAATCACATCTCTTGAACAAACTCTTATAGATGTTGTATCTGGGGGTAACTGAGAGCGATCCATAGTATATATGGTTATATGACAATTAATTTGTGTAATGTCTGTAAAACTTAGACAATATAAACAACAATAAATTATCCTAAGATTCATTCCTCTAAATTCAGGGACAACGGATGAATCGATCAGAACGATACTATCGGCCACTTCTCTTGCTTTGTCATATACTTTCTTCAATAACTCTACAGAATCTGATTCTGACAGAGGTGTTGTCCTTTCTCCAATACATATTCTGTATCTTTCGTTTATATCAACTACCCATTCCATTTTTGGCTGTGAAATGTCTATAAAGAACGAGGTATTTCCAGAGCGACGTTGGCACTCTGTACAATCACCACTCGGCCAATTACATCTTGGATTACATTTTGAAAATATTTCTATCAGAGTTGGATCTCTGGAACTTGGAGCATAACGTGCATCTTCTGACATTTACTCGAAAGAGGGGACAATTTTTAATAAAAAAAAGAAAGGTGAGTTTTATTTTTTTTAACAAAATAAATTAAAAAAAATAACTACACATCCAATAGTAAGTGATTTGATGATATTTATCACTGCTCCTCATGTATGCATTGTAGACGAACGGAAAGATCCGTCGTGTGATGCTCATACTGATAAATATGCACAAGTCATCGCAAGTAGTGTTAATGGAAAGGTTGTTTGAATCGAAAGTGATGAGAAGAACCATAGATAACAATCGCCGCGTATCACGGGATGTGACGCGAATGAGAACACAACTGAGCAAAGAGATCCAATCCCACAAAAATTCCTTCCTTCTTTTTGACATTCACAGTTTTACCCACGGATCAGACTTCCATCTCCGTAGTAATCCGGACGTGGTTTTAATGTATATTAGAGGATTTGAGTGGTTAACACAGAAGTTGTTCTATAATCTGGATCGTTTGGGTGTTCGTGTGAAAATGATTGAAGGAAGCATGGCGAATGATATCATGGTAGAAGCAATGATTTATGGGGGACAAGCTACGTTGATAGAAATCAAACAAAGCGTGCATGTAGATAGTGTCATATTTAAACGGATAGTGCAAGCTATTCAAGCAACAATTTGAGGAAAAAAAAACCTCTCTTGATTTTTTTTCTTCTAAGTTTATTTTTTTTCTTTTTCAAATGGGACAGAATTCATTTAGTGTGCTTATGTCCACGGAAACATATTTGATTGGTTGCCTCCAATACCTGTCTCCTGATGAATAATATTTTGCCAAGGGAGCACCAGAGAATGATGTCCCCCATTCACTTGGAGCAAAGGAAGGAGTTGGTGCAATACTGGGTTCCACAAATTCTCTTTTTGTTTTCAATGCTCTCGCGAGTGCTCCCATTAATGTTCCATCATCTTCTACTTCTCTCCTTTGTTCTGGAGTGACTGCCTTAATTTTTTTAAGTTGATAACCTTGACGTATTTGTGCAAGTAGATCGTTGGTGGTTTCTCGGGCAACTGCAGACCCCCTTCTTTCTACATCATCTGTGGCATTCATTGCCTTTGTGTTGTCTTCGGTTGCCTTCCCCACAGAGGAGGCAAGAATAGTTACATCAGAAAACACTCTGTTTGCTTGTTCTCTGTTCTCTTCTGCTTCTCTTTCTGCGTCCGGGTCTCCTCTTTTCTTTGCTTCGTTTTCACATTCTTTCAATCTGGCCACCAAGTCACCCACCTTTGCGGCGAGTTCGCTTGTGGTTACTTTGGCCATTCTCAACTCGTTGTTTTGTTCATCCAACTGTTTTTTTATCTCTTCAAGAGAGCGCTTGTATTCATCGATTTTTTTCTGTGCAGCAGCTCTCTCTACTGCTACTGCAGTATCCACTGCCTTTTGTACTCTTTCTTCTTCATGTTCCACCTCTCCTCGTACTGTCCTTTCTGTTGTTGCATGTGGATCTATTCCTTCATAATAATGAGGTATTGCGGGTAGGGTTTCTTGAGAAGCAAACAAAGATGCCAAGTCATCTGGCATTCCCGGCATGTCTGGAGTGAACAACAGAGAGGGTAGCATCGCGTCATATTGTGCGGCTATATTTAATCCAGTGCGATATGAGAGAGATCTCGGTAAGTCTCCAAGCGATTTTCCGATCTCTCTTCTGTATCTGTTAAATTCTACAGCCAACCCGATCGCCCTCCACACATATTTAATGTCTTGCGTACTCTTGGGGTTTATTATCCCTTGAGGATAGTGAAAGTATTTCCAATGAGGAAGGATCGGAGTGTCGCGTGGCAAACCGGGTGGAAGTCTTCCTCCGTGTTTGCTTATTATTTCACTTCCGGTGGGTCCTTCCTCAAGATGAAATCCAAAGGAAAGAAACATCATCCAAAGTTGTCTTTCTTCATTATCTCCAGAGAAATTATACGTATTCCACAAATGATCAAAAGCGTCCGCGGGATATCTTTTGGATACAACCTTGACCCAATCTGGTTTTGTTGTGTACCAATACTCTGCTATTTTCCATATGTCCTCTGGGTGAATCAACGTAAAGCGTCTGTCCTTTTTGGAGGCTTTGTTGTAGTGTGACCGAAACAACACATTGATGTATTTACTGAAATATGTGGCCCATTCATGTTCATGTGCATTCTCTTTGGGTGCTCTTGGAACAGATTTTCCTGCTATTTGGAGATTCATCACCTTAAAAAAATTTTTTTGCAGAAGCCTTTAAGTCCCTCTCCTCCTTTTTTTTGTGAGAGGGGGGACAATGTAAAGTTCTGTCCGAAAAAAAAAACAATATTTTTTCCTTGTGGAAGGAGAAAGATAGGAAAAGGTAGGTTCGGCCTCTGACGTGTTAAACTTATTTGTAGGTTCGCGTTCATTACCCATGATAAATGTAACTCTCTTTTTTATTCTCATCTGATCATGGTTGACAGGGCAAAAAAATAATATACATAAAATTTTTTGCTCATTTCTCCTCGTTTTATTTTTCTTTTTAGACATATTTTGTCTGCTTTGTACTTGCAAAAACATACCATGGCTGAATGCAACTGCAGAAAGAGAAAAAGAGAGAAAGAAAAAATCGCAGATGATGCAAACACTGTTTTTAGAAAGAAACCAACTTTGGAAAATTTGAAAATTATGTGCAATGCCTTTCTCGATTATGGTGAATACCAATGTGCAGACACGCTTGGAGATAAGGGGAGGAAAATTCCAACGTCTGAATTGAAAAAAATCATAGAATTTATTGAAGACAATGGCAGTAAAAAGGGTTGGGAAAATCTTGAACTGTCTGTGGAAGCCATAATTTCATCCCATAACAAGAGAGGGGATTGGACGACAATGAGTGATGAGAGGTTTGAATGTTTCAGACCTTATTTTGATTTGGATTTTTGGGAAAATCTTATCAATGATAAACAGTTACGTGACCCAAGAGGTATGTCACCAGATGAGTTTCGTATGGTAATGAACACTATATTGGCAGATGAATAAAAAAAAGGTCATTTATCATATACTATAAATACATTTTTTTGTCAAGTCGTCCAAGTGAAAAAATTGGACAGGAAGGATTTTCTCAATTTCTTTTCAGTGAAAAAAAGTTTAAGTTTGGCCAACCGAAAAAAAAAGTCAAGTCGTCCAAGCTGTAGCTTTTTTCATTTTGGGGTAGCATCTTTTTTTCTTGTTGAATGGGGAACTACCTTTTACGCAAAACGTCATAACGACCACAGAGAGATAGGGGGAATTTTCGAAAAATATCCTATGATTTTTTGCGTTCATTTTTCGAAAATTCCCCTATCTCTCTGTATTCCGTTATGACGTTTTGCGTA
>Ga0210096_1000228_pt1 | contig 21477 bp, 20 predicted proteins | sample China_Galinas_PW_4_FD_184864 | JGI IMG/M metagenome (GOLD analysis project Ga0210096, IMG submission 184864) | Wetland microbial communities from San Francisco Bay, California, USA, that impact long-term carbon sequestration - China_Galinas_PWA_D2... | ecosystem: Environmental > Aquatic > Marine... | reverse complement strand
CGTTACGCAAGAGACCGTAGCGAGCTTGTGGTGGCGGTGACCCACTTCACTCCGGTGGTCCGGCCGAATTACCGGATCGGAGTACCGCAGATGGGCTCCTATCGTGAGGTGTTGAACACCGACGCCGAGGCCTACGGAGGAGACAACTGGGGCAGCGCGGGCGGTGCCACGGCGGAGCACCACGGAATCCACGGCCGCGAGCACTCCGTGTGCCTCACGCTGCCGCCTTACGCGACCGTTGTGCTCAAGCTGCAGCGCCAAGGCTAGCAACGAGCGCTCTCTCAGCCACTAAAACAAACCGATTCGCGCCCCACCGTCGACACAAAGTAACCGCCGGCCCAGAATTGCGCCCCAGCGAAGCTTCGCTTGCGATGAAACGGTACGCTCTATACGCACGGGGGGCCCCTCGGCGCCCATTCCACGCCTTCCTGGCTGACGAAGTGGCCGCGTGGCAGCTCCAATCCCCGTGGAGCCGCCTCCACATTCTCCTGCAGATGGGTCACCGCCACGTTGCGCCGGTAGCCGATCACGTCCAGGGTGGGCATCAACGCCTGGTGGGTATGGGATGCGGGCTGGTACTGGACGCTCGCACGGGCCAGGTTGACCCAGGGCACCAGCTGGCCGACCGGCGTGCGGATGGGCAGCCCCCCGATCATCTCCGGGTCGTTTCGCCGTCCCTGCGCCTTTCACCGGCACCAGGATCGCCGCCAGGTCGTCCAGCCCGCCCGCGAGATTGCGCGTGGTGAGCAGCAGGCGGTAGCGGTCGCGCAGCGGATTCTCGGCGATGCGCCGCAGGTCTCACCCGCGGGGTGAGCGGCCGGGGTCGCCATTTTGACAATTTAATCAATAGCTAACGGCTAATTTCTAACAGCTAACCGCGCTTTTCAGGGTCATACATTCTTTGACAGGCCTTGCCGATACGCTTGAGTATTGAAGAAACAGCGAGAAACATCGCCGCGACAAGTCGCTAGAATACGATGCAGCTGTCCCGAGTCAACGGAGTCCCATGGGTAAAGGTATGGCCGACCAACATGATCGCAACGAGCGCCTGGATCGTCTCGTAGCCGAGGCACAACGCAACCGCCTGCAGCGGGAGCAGGGCTACCGGGCGAAGGCGCTGAAGCTCTACCCGTGGGTCTGCGGGCGCTGCGGACGCGAGTTCGACGCCAGCAACGTGCGCGAGCTGACGGTCCACCATCGCGACCACAACCACGACAACAATCCTGAGGACGGCAGCAATTGGGAGCTGCTCTGCCTCTACTGCCACGACAACGAGCACCAGCGTCAGCTCGAGGCCGGCGGACTCAAGACCGGCACAGACGCCGGCCAGACGACCACACACAAGCCCTTTGCCGATTTGGTGGCACTGCTCAAGCGCGACGACTCGGATTGAGGCGGCTGGTGGCCACCCGCCGAACCCCCGGCATGCACGGCCATCGAATGGTACGCTTCATTGCTGAGCGAGGAGCGGATCCGCCCTGCTCGGCCTCGCGCAAGGCGCCTGGACCGAGCCGGGCATGGCCCCATGACATCGAGGCCCGACTGTGCGATCCTGCACCGACTCGAAGGTCTCCCGGATAACAAATAAAGTCGCGGCACCCCGACCTTGACGATCACACTGACCAAGGGGCTCGACATCCCCGTCGCCGGCCCACCCGAGCAGAGGATACACGACGCCGCCCTCGTCGGCTCGGTGGCAGCGCTGGGCGCCGACTACCCGGGCCTCAGACCCGCTCTCTGTGTCCAGGAGGGTGAGCGAGTCGCACTCGGACAGCCCCTGTTTACCGACAAGCACGATCCTCGCATCCGCTGCGTCTCTCCCGCCAGTGGCACCGTCGCTGCGATCAAGCGGGGCTCCCGTCGCGCCCTGCTCTCCATCGTGATCGCGCTGGACGGCGACGACGAGGTGGGACACACAGCCTATGGTGCGGACCAGCTGGCCCGGCTCGATCCCGAAAAGGTGAAGGAGACCCTGCTGGAGAGCGGTCTCTGGACCGCCCTTCGCACCCGTCCCTTCAGCCGGGTCCCGTCCCCGGACGCCCCACCCCATGCCCTGTTCGTCAACGCCATGGACACCAATCCGCTGGCGGCGGACCCGGCAGTGGTGATCGCCGAGCATCCCGAAGACTTCCGCAACGGCTTGCAGGTGCTCGCCAGGCTGTGCGATACGGGCCTGTTCCTGTGCAAGGCGCGAGGCGCCGAGATCCCAGGGGGCGACTTGCCGGGTGTGCGGCCGGCCGAGTTCGCCGGTCCCCATCCGGCCGGGCTGGTCGGGACCCATATCCACTTCCTCGCCCCCGCGCATGCTGGGCGCACCGTCTGGCACCTCAATTACCAGGACGCCATGGCCATCGGCCACCTGTTCACCACCGGCCGGCTCTCGACCGACCGGGTGGTGGCCCTTGGCGGTCCGGTGGTCCGGCGGCCGCGCCTGCTGCGCACCCGACTGGGCGCCAATCTGCGGGAGCTTACCGCTGGGGAGCTGCAGGACCTGGAGTGCCGGGTGGTCTCAGGCTCCATCCTGGCCGGACGCCGCGCCGCCGACGCCTTGGCCTTTCTTGGGCGCTATCACCTCCAGGTCTCGGTGCTGGCCGAGGGCCGGAAGCGGGAATTCCTGGGCTGGCTGGCGCCGGGGGCCCGGCGTTTCTCGGTCAGCCGCGCCTATCTCTCCAGCCTGCTGCCCCGGCGGCTCTTGCCTTTGACCACCTCACTGAACGGCAGCCCGCGGGCGATGATTCCGTACGGTGCGTATGAGCAGGTCGTGCCCCTGAGGCTGCTTCCCACCCAGCTGCTGCGCGCCCTGCTGGTCGGCGACGCGGAGCGGGCCCTGGAGCTGGGCTGCCTGGAGCTGGACGAGGAAGACCTGGCGCTGTGTAGCTTCGTCTGCCCGAGCAAGTACGAGTTCGGCCCGGCCCTGCGCGAGACCCTGGCTCTGATCGAGAAGGAAGGCTGATGCACGCCCTGCGACGCTATCTGGACCGACTGCAGCCCCTGTTCTCCCGCGGGGGGCGCTTCGAGAAGTACGGCGCACTGTTCGAGATAGTGGACACCCTACTGTACACGCCCGCCGACGTGACCCGCTCGTCCCCTCACGTGCGCGACGCCATGGACCTCAAGCGGCTGATGATCTTCGTGGTGATCGCCGTGACGCCCTGCCTACTGGTCGGGCTCTACAACATCGGCTATCAGGCCAATAGCGCCATACAAAGCATGGGTCTGGACGGGGCCGTCGGCTGGCGCGGCGCCCTGCTGGCCGCGGTCGGTTTCGGTTTGGACGCGACGAGCCTGCCGGGCTGCGTGCTGCACGGTTTGCTCTACTGGCTGCCCGTATACCTGGTCACCCTGGTGGCCGGCAGCCTCTGGGAGGTGCTGTTCGCGGCGGTGCGCAACCATGAGGTCAACGAGGGTTTTCTGGTCACCTCCATGCTCTTCAGCCTCACGCTGCCGCCGACGATCCCGCTCTGGCAGGTCGCCCTGGGCATCTCCTTCGGCGTGGTGATCGGAAAGGAGGTCTTCGGCGGCACGGGCAAGAACTTCCTCAACCCGGCCCTGGCCGGCCGTGCCTTCCTGTTCTTTGCCTATCCCGGCGACATGACCGGAGATGCGGTGTGGACAGCGGTGGACGGCTTCAGCGGCGCCACTCCCCTGGCCATCGCCGGCAGCGGCGGCATGGGCGCGCTGACCCAGACCCCGATCACCTGGTCCCAGGCCTTTCTAGGACAGATCCAAGGCTCCATGGGCGAGACCTCCACCCTCGCCTGCCTGATCGGCGCCGCCTTTCTGATCTACACCGGCATAGCCTCCTGGCGCATCATGGCGGGAGTGCTGCTGGGCATGCTGGGAACGGTGCTGCTGTTCAACCAGTTCGGCGGCCAGCCCATGGCAAACGTGCCTTGGTACTGGCACCTGGTGCTGGGCGGCTATGCCTTCGGTCTGGTGTTCATGGCAACCGACCCGGTCAGTGCCGCCATGACCAATGCCGGGCGCTGGGTGTTCGGCCTGCTCATTGGCGTATTAGCGGTCCTGATTCGGGTCGCCAACCCGGCCTTTCCCGAAGGCATGATGCTGGCGATCCTCTTCGCCAACGTGTTCGCGCCGATCATCGACTACCTGGTGGTGCGCGTGCATATCCGCCGGAGAGTGCGTAGCCGTGTCTGACAACCGGTACAGCAACGACAGCATCGGCAAGACCCTGCTGGTAGCGGTCGTCCTGTGCCTGGTCTGCTCGGTGGTCGTGTCCACAGCGGCCGTCGCCTTGAGGCCGCTGCAGGAGGCCAACAAGGCACTGAACAAGAAACGCAACATCCTGTTGGCCGCCGGGCTCCTCCGCCCCGGCGCCAACGTCCAGCGCGCCTTCTCCCAGGTGCAGCCGCGTATCGTCGAGCTCGCCACGGGCGAGTATGTGCAGTCGGCGAACAGCGAGACGAGCGTCCCCATCCCGCCGGATCGGGACCTGGCGAGGATCCGCCACCGCGCTCCCCAGGCCACCGTCTACCTGGTGAGCGAGGGGGGGCGGCTGCGCTCGGTCATCCTGCCTGTCTACGGGGCGGGGCTTTACTCCACCTTGTACGGCTACCTCGCCTTGGCCGGCGACGGGGCGACGGTGCAGGGGCTACGCTTCTACGAGCACGGCGAGACCCCGGGCCTCGGAGGCGAAATCGACAATCCGCGCTGGCTGGCCCAATGGCCGGGCAAGCGGATCGCCGACCCCCAGGGGCGGCTGCGGATCGCCGTCGTGAAGGGCGGGGTCGACCCGGCCAGCCCCGAGTCCCGCTACCAGGTGGACGCCATCGCCGGTGCCACCTTGACCAGCCGCGGGGTCTCCGGGCTGATGCGCTACTGGCTGGGCGAGAATGGCTTCGGCCCCTATCTTGCCAAGATCCGATCGGAGCAATAGACCATGCAACCGGAGACCCGAGGGGTCCTGCTGGACCCGCTGGTGGACAACAACCCGATCACCCTGCAGATACTGGGCATCTGCTCGGCCCTGGCGGTCACCACCTCCCTGGCCACGGCGCTGACCATGTCCGTCGCGCTCACGGCGGTGGTGGCCGGCTCTGGCGTGCTCATCAGCCTGGTGCGCCGTCACACCCCCAACAGCATCCGCATCATCGTCTACATGACCATCATCTCCTCCCTGGTGATTGTGGTCGACCAGCTGCTCAAGGCCTACGCCTACGACATGAGCCGGCAGCTGTCGGTGTTCGTGGGCCTGATCATCACCAACTGCATCGTGCTCGGGCGTGCCGAGGCATTCGCCTCCAAGCACGGCCCGTTGCTCAGCTTCTTTGACGGACTGGGCAACGGGCTGGGATTCAGCCTGGTGCTTGTCCTCGTCGGCACCCTGCGGGAGCTGCTGGGCACGGGCAAGCTGCTCGGCTACACCCTCCTGCCCCAGGTCTCCGAGGGCGGCTGGTATGAGCCCAACGGTATGATGCGACTGGCACCTAGTGCATTCTTCATCATCGGGCTGCTGATCTGGCTGGTCCGCTCCTGGAAGACCGAGCAGCTGGAGCGGCCCGAGTACCGAATCCGCAAGGTCCACCGTACGGAGGCGGTCTGATGGAAAGCTACCTCGGGCTGTTCATCCGGGCGACCTTCGTCGAGAACCTCGCCCTGACCTTCTTCCTGGGGATGTGCACCTTCCTCGCCATCTCCAAGAAGATAGAGACCGCGATGGGGCTGGGTCTGGCGGTGGTGGTGGTGCAGACCCTCACCGTCCCGCTCAACAACCTGATCTTCACGCAGCTGCTCAGGCCCGGCGCCCTGGACTGGGCCGGCCTCGGTGAGCTGGACCTGAGCTTCCTGGGGCTGATCAGCTACATCGGCGTGATCGCCGCTGTCGTGCAGATCCTGGAGATGGTGCTGGATCGCTACTTCCCCGCGCTCTACAACGCGCTCGGTATCTTCCTGCCCCTGATCACCGTCAACTGCGCCATCCTGGGCGGCTCCCTGCTCATGGTGGAGCGGGACTACGACTTCGGTCGCAGCCTGGTGTTCGGCTTCGGCAGCGGCCTGGGCTGGGCCCTGGCCATCGTCGCGCTGGCGGGTATCCGGGAGAAGCTGAAGTACAGCGACGTGCCCAATGGCCTGCAAGGCCTCGGCATCACCTTCATCACAGCCGGTCTCATGTCGCTGGGCTTCATGGCCTTCTCGGGAATGCAGCTGTGAGCCTGCAAACGGCAGCTGACCGCTTCGTGTCGATCGACGAGGGCTGAGGGCCATGCTGGAAATCGCAGTCGGCGCGGGGATGTTCACCGCCATCGTGCTGGTGCTGGTGGCGATCATCCTGCTAGCCCGAAGCTGGCTGGTTGCCGCGGGCGAGGCGACCCTGGTGGTCAACGACGAACGCAGCCTGAAGGTGCCCATGGGCCTCAAGCTGCACGAGGCCCTGGACAGGGCCAGCCTCTACGTCTCCACCGCCTGTGGCGGTGGCGGGACCTGCGGGCAATGCCGGGTCAAGGTGCTGGAGGGCGGCGGCGGCCTGCTGCCCACCGAGGCCACCCACGTCACCAAGCGGGAGGCGGCCGACGGCGAACGCTTGGCCTGCCAGGTGACCGTGCGGCGCGACATCCGGGTGCAGGTGCCCCGGGAGGTCTTCGGTGTCCAGCGCTGGGTGTGCCGGGTACGCTCCAACCGCAACGTGGCCACCTTCATCAAGGAGCTGGTCCTGGAGCTTCCCGTCGGGCAGACCATCGATTTCCGCGCGGGAGGCTACGTGAAGCTGGAGTGTCCACCGCATCACCTGAAGTTCAGCGACTTCGACATAGAGCCGCAGTTCCGTCCCGACTGGGACCATTATCGCCTGTGGCGCTACGAGTCCAAGGTGCCCGAGCCCAGCTCCCGGGCCTATTCCATGGCCAGCTATCCGGAGGAGCGGGACATCGTGATGCTGGTGGTGCGCATCGCCACGCCGCCGCCGGGGGCTTCCCCCTTGGTCCCGCCCGGAATCGTGTCCTCCTACATCTTCTCCCTCAAGCCGGGCGACACGGTGGCCGTCTCAGGCCCCTACGGCGAGTTCTTCGCCAAGGATACGGACGCAGAGATGGTCTTTGTCGGCGGCGGCGCAGGCATGGCCCCCATGCGCTCGCACATCTTCGACCAGCTCAAACGGCTGCACAGCAAGCGCCGGATGAGCTTCTGGTACGGGGCGCGCAGCCGCCGCGAGATGTTCTACGTGGAGGAGTTCGACTGGCTGCAGGCCGAGCACGAGAACTTCCACTGGTCGGTGACCCTGTCCGAGCCCCAGCCCGAAGATCATTGGGACGGCTACGTGGGCTTCATCCATCAGTCGCTCTACGATCGTTACCTGAAGGACCACCCGGCCCCCGAGGACTGCGAGTACTACCTGTGCGGCCCCCCGATGATGAACGCGGCAGTCATCCACCTGCTCGAAGACCTGGGTGTGGAGCCGGAGAACATCCTGCTCGACGACTTCGGGGTGGGGGGACGATGAGATGACCCTGCTGCTCGGGTTCCTGGTCATGCTGCTGGCCGTGCTCGGCCTGTCCTTGGGCGTTCTGCTCGGTCGCCGACCCATCCGGGGCAGCTGCGGCGGTGTGGGCGGCCATTGCGGGGCCTGCTCTTCGACCTGCCTCAGACACCCTGACCCTTCACCGCACGAGCAGTGACCATGCCCAAGCCCGTCACCGTCAAGGACTACATGTCCGCCCAGCTAGTCGCGTTCGATCCCGACATGGACATACTCACCGCCATCAACCAGCTCATCGAGAAGCGCATCTCCGGAGCCCCGGTGGTGGACAAGCAGGGCAACCTGGTGGGCATACTGTCGGAGAAGGACTGTCTGCGGGTGGCACTGCAGGCGAGCTACCACGGAGAATCGGCGGGCAGGGTCCGGGAGTACATGCACACCCAGGTCAAGACGGTGGATTCCGATGCCAGCATCCCCGACGTGGCCGCCCAGTTTCTCGGTGACGAGTATCGGCGCTACCCCGTGATCCGGGACAATCGACTGGTGGGGCAGATCAGCCGGCGCGACGTGCTCCGTGCCCTCGAGGCGCTCTGGTAGGGCCCCACACGAGCTTCAACGGCGAGGAATCGAGACATGGCCAAGAACGTCAAGCCTCCGACGGCGGAGGACCTGATGATCCGCGACGTGCTCACCGTCAGCACCGAGGCTGACCTGGACGAGGCGATCACCACGCTTATCAAGCATAGTATTCCGTCGCTTCCCGTGGTGGAGGACAAGAACGGGGGCAGAGAGCTGATCGGCTTCATCACCGAAAAGGACTGCCTGGAGTACTTCGCCAACGAGATCTATTACGGCAATCCCAACGTCGATGTGCCCTCCATGATGCAGCGCTTTCCCCTGTGCGTGCCCCCGGAGACCGACGTCTTCGCCCTGGCCTCCATCTTCACCCGCCACCCCCACCGTCATCTCCCGGTAGTGATCGACAAGCAATTGGTAGGCATCGTCAGCCGGCGGGACGTGCTTCGGGGACTCTACGAGTTCGAGCGCAAGGTCTGCGCCGACCGGGCCGAGCGCAAGGGCCGGTCGCTGCGGGACTTCCGACACCTGGTCAATCTGCGCTTCCTCATCAAGTAGACAAGCCAACCGTCCCCGCCCGTGAGGATATTGCAGGAAGCTGACGCAGTGGATGAAGCGCAGCACAAGAAGGCGCTCCCTTTCATGCGGCCGATCCTACCCACGAGAGCCCTGACCAGAGAAACCGCATTCGGAACCGCCAAGGCACCGAGGGCACAAAGGCAGACACGCACCGAAAGCGACTCACCATGACCGTTCGAAACTTCGACTATCTGTTCAAGCCCCGCTCGGTGGCCCTGATCGGGGCATCCGACCGCCCGCGCAGCGTCGGCTCCGTGGTCATGCGAAACCTGCTCAAGGGCGGCTTCGGCGGCCCGGTGATGCCCGTGAACCCCAAGCACCGATCGGTGGCGGGGGTGTTGGCCTACCCGAACATCGACAGCCTGCCCTTGACCCCCGACCTGGCGGTGATCGCCACCCCACCGCACACGGTCCCCGACATCATTGCTCGGCTGGGCGAGCGCGGGACCAAGGCAGCCATCGTCATGACCGCAGCCATGAGCCGGCACCGGGACGAGCAGGGCCGCACGCTGCAGCAAGCCATGCTGGACGCCGCCCAGCCCCATACCCTGCGTATCCTCGGGCCCAACTGCCTGGGGATGATCGTCCCCGCGGTGGGCCTGAACGCCAGCTTCTCCCATACCGACATACTGCCCGGGAAGATCGCCTTCATCTCCCAGTCGGGCGCCCTATGCACCACGGTCCTGGACTGGGCGCGCTCGGGAGGCATCGGCTTCTCCCACTTCGTCTCCCTGGGCGACAAGGGCGACATCGACTTCGGCGACATGCTGGATTACCTCAGCTCCGACGCCACGGTGCAGGCCATCCTGCTCTACGTGGAGTCGGTGAAGAGCGCGCGCAAATTCATGTCCGCCGCCCGCGCCGCCGCGCGCAACAAGCCCGTGCTCGCCATCAAGGCGGGCCGGGTCGCCGAGGGGGCCAAGGCGGCCGCCTCCCACACGGGCGCATTGGCCGGGGCAGACGATGTCTACGACGCCGCCTTCGCCCGCGCAGGTATGTTGCGCGTGTACGAGATCGACGAGCTGTTCGATGCGGTGGAGACCCTCGCCCGCGCCCGCCCCCTGCGTGGGGACCGCCTGGCAATACTCACCAACGGCGGCGGCCCGGGCGTGATGGCCACGGACTACCTGATCGCCGCCGGCGGCAAGCTCGCCGAGCTGGCAGATCAGACTATCGAGCGGCTGGACAAGGCCCTGCCCGATGCCTGGTCGCGCGCCAACCCGGTGGACATCATCGGGGATGCGCCCGACACCCGCTACGCCGACGGCCTGTCGGCCCTGCTCGCCTGCAAGCAGACCGACGCCCTGCTGGTCATGCACGCCCCCACCGCCATTGCCCCGGCCGAGGAGTCCGCCCGGGCCGTGGCCGAGCTGGCCAAGGGGGCCAAGCGCAACATCCTCACCTGCTGGCTCGGGCGCCAGGGAGTGGAAAAGGCCCGTAACATCTTCCGCGAGGCGGGCCTGCCCACCTACGACACCCCCGAGAGTGCGGTGCGCGGCTTCCTGCACATGGTGCGCTACCGGCGTAACCAGGAGCTGCTGATGGAGACCCCCCCCTCGGTCCCCAGCGAGTTCACCCCCGCCACCACCACCGCTCGCCTGGTGCTGGAGAATGCCCTGTCCGAGGGACGGGAGCTGCTCAGCGAGCCCGAGGCCAAGGCCGTGTTTGCCGCCTACGGCATCCCCGTGGTGGAGACCCATATCGCCAGCACGCCCAAGGCGGCGGCCGCCTCCGCGGCCCAGATGGGCTTTCCCGTGGCCATCAAGATCCTGTCGCAGGACATCAACCACAAATCCGACGTGGGCGGCGTGGTACTGGACCTGGAGAGCCCCCAGGAGGTCGAGCGCGCCGCCCAGGCCATGCTCAACCGCATCCGAGACATCGAGCCCCAAGCCCGGATCCGCGGCTTCTCGGTGCAGCGGATGGCCCGGCGCCCCGGGGCCGATGAGCTGATCGTGGGGGTGACCACCGATGCCATCTTCGGCCCGATTATCCTGTTCGGCGAGGGCGGCACCGCAGTGGAGGTGATCAAGGACCGCGCCGTCGCCCTGCCCCCTATGAACATGAAGCTGGCCGGCGAGCTGATCTCGCGTACCCGCATCTCCCGACTGCTGGCCGGCTACCGGGGCCGCCCCCCCGCAGATCTGGATGCCATCAAGCTCACCCTGATCCAGATCTCCCAACTCATCGTGGACCTGCCCGAGATCGCAGAGCTGGACATCAACCCCCTGTTCGCCGACCACAACGGCGTGCTCGCCCTGGACGCCCGCATCCGGGTCCACCCCAGCGAGCAGGCCGGGACCGAGAGGCTGGCCATCCGTCCCTATCCCAAAGAGCTGGAGGAGCGCAGCCGGATGCGCAACGGCCGCCCGGTCACCCTGCGCCCCATCCGCCCGGAAGACGAGCCGGCCCATCACGTCTTCATCTCCAAGCTCTCGTCCGAGGACATCCGGTTCCGCTTCTTCGGCCTGCTGCGCGAGATCCCACACAGCCAGATGGCCCGTTTCACCCAGATCGACTACGACCGTGAGATGGCCTTTCTCGCCACCGCCAAGGACGACCACGGCCAGCCCGAGACCCTCGGCGTGGCGCGAATCATCACCGACCCCAACAACCAGCGCGCCGAGTTCGCCATCGTGGTGCGCTCGGACCTGCAAGGCCAGGGCCTGGGTAAGGAATTGATGCAGAAGATGGTCGCCTACGTGCGATCTCGCGGCACGGGTGAGCTATACATGCAGACCCTGCGCGACAACACCGCCATGCAGCACCTGGCCAAGGGCTTCGGCTTCGAGATCCGCCCCGGCGAAGATGACGACACCGTGGAGCTGAGCCTGCGCCTGGGCGGGTGAGGCTTGGTGCGAACACCTTGAACCTAGAAACCGCAGTTGACCGCTTCGAGTGGCTGGCAAGTGATTGTCTTGCTGACGGGTATCGAGGAATCCGGGACTCACCCATGAGGTGAGGGCCGCTACGGCCACCAGGGCACGCACGGCGCGCCGCCTGCCTGCGTTACAACTCGTTGGAAAAAAACGCCGGGAGCGTTTTTTCGCGCCAGCCTCCAGGACGGAGGCGAATCGCAGGAAGCGATGAGCAATAGGTCCACTATTACTCCGGGCCTCCTGCCCTTCGCCCTGCGGGCCAGCTCCCGCTGTTCAAATCGCTCCCGGCGATTTAGCCCGCCTCGTTGTGCCTTGCCAGCCACCACGCCGCACGCACCCTGGCGGCCGTCCAACTGCGGTTTCTAGATTGAAAAGCCCGGGGGCCCGTATCTGCGCCCACTTCCGATTCTGGACAACCTCTCAGGCGGGTAGGAATCTATCCGCGACCAGCAGGCCGCCGTCGGGATGATTGCTGAGCTCGACCCTGGCGCCACAGCCCTGCTCGACACGCTTGACGATGCGCAGACCCACGCCTCTACGCGGTACCTGGAGCACTACGTCCGCAAGTACCCCGACGACCCCAGACAGCAGCTCGACAGCGTCCACGCCCTGGACCTGGACGATGGCCAGCACGTCCTGGTGAGGATCCAGACCCTGTGGGGCCTGTGCGCCGCCTTCTCGATCCTGGAGGCCATGGCGGACACCGTCAAGGCCCGGATCGCTGCCCTGGGGAAGGAGACAGGGCGGCAGTGGTATGGGAGGGGTGAAAGGTAGGATCCTCGGGAACGCCCCCTCGGCGGTGGCCGGGGGGCTATCAGCTAACAGCCGGGCGCGCCGGTGCCATCTCGTTCAGAGCACGCGACAGCACACACAGATCTCCATGGTCCGCGAGCGACTCCAATCAGCATGAAGGCGCGTTGCCATCTTGTACAGCACGTCGAGGACATGTTACCACCGGTCCGGTCGACCCCATACCCAAAAGGTGTGCGCCGTTGACGGTGCCTCTGGTGCTAGCCTATGCTTTCCATGCAGCGCCACTGCCCCCGGGGCAGAGACGGACCCGGCGAAAACCCGAACCTAGCACGCGCTGTCTCAGCCCGGAGTCTGAACCCAAACCCACCCTATTGGGCACAGAACTGACAATAAGCGCCGCCGTGACCGGTACGACGTCGACAAGGAGTTTCCCCGCATGGTCCGTTTCCCAGTTCGCCTCCAAAATGACCCGATCATCGAGGCAATCGTCGAGTTCCGATTTACTCCGAAGCAACGGGCGCCAATCTCAGACTTATTGCCTGGAATGCTTTTCTCTCAGCTCCGCGAAACGTACCCTAGACTAGAAAACCTTCCAATCTCGGAGCTTCCCCAAGAAATTCGACGGGCCGACCCAAACCTCGCATACAAACCCATTCATCGATTAAGTGGAGGCCAATTTTCGATCGCTATCGGCGACAGAGTGCTCGGGTTCGGCTGTCAACGCCCATACGTGGGGTGGAGCAAATTCCAACCACATGTCATCAAAGGTTTACAAGTGGCATTAGACACCGGACTTGTCGACAAGATCGAACGTTTGGCTATCAAATACATCAACCTAATTCCTTCATCAAACAAAGCTTCTGGCCTCAACACGTTAAGAGCATCCGTAAAACTAGGAAGCTATGACTTGGCTGAGCATGGCTGCACGATTAGAACCGAGATCAAGTCAGCCGGACTCGTCAATATAATCCAAATCGTCAGTAAGGCTACCGTAACGTTCAAAGACAACAACAAGGCGCAGACAGGAACCATTGTTGATATAGATTCAATCCTGGAAAACCCCGACACAACCGATATCGATAAGCTTCCAGCTTTAATCGACAAGGCACGCCAACAAGAGAAGCAGGTTTTTTTCTCGCTTCTAACTGACGAAACCCTAAGCTCCTTCGAACCCATTTGGGAGGAATAGACTAATGACCATAACCGATCTTGAGATGGAAAGAGTTAGCGCCAAACAGGTATCAGCAATCGCCGTAGCCATGCTCGCTATACCAATTACGCATGGTCATGGAATCGATACCAGCACGACACCCAGCTTCAGTTTTCCTGGCTTCCACATATCGCAGGAACACTTAACCCACTCAGCGTTTCATAATGTTGAAATGACGGATTACGGAGTGATATCTGATGCTGAGCTTACTGCACAGATTCTTAGAATTCACGACAAACTCATTGAAGAGCAGTCTTTCCTTGACGCGCAAGCCGAAGCTCTCCTCGCAGAGAACCTCTGGGACTTGTACTTATAACACTCCGCCATTGGACCCGGAACTCTTAGACGAAATAAAAACGTTTTTCCCGTCTTATCTGACGCACGAAGACAAAGCGCAGCTTTTCCAGGAACTCGCGAACTTTCCGGACAATTTCAACTATTACTTGTTCAAAAGCAGACCAGATGAGTTCCTCCAAGGCGACGGATGGAAAGGTTTCTCTATAGTTGACCCGGATACACTATCTCCCAAAATAGTATCAGGGATAGTGCTTTCTAACTCCTGTGACATTGCTGTCGAAAATAGCTCCGATCGTAGACGTAAGATTGTGTTCTGCCCAATCGTTAGCCTCGCGAGGTACAAGGCATTGCTACTCAGACATAAAGACACTACTGCGGTCGAGAGCATCATGGACGCCATAAGAGCACAAAAAATTACTTACTTATTCTACCTCCCGCCCGGAGGCGCGCTTGAAGACGAATGCATTGTATTCCTCGACGATGTCCACTCGATTTTCTTGGATAGATTCACCGGAGCCAAACCGGTCAAAACGTTTGCTCTGAGCCAGTATGGATTCTATTTGCTACTTCTAAAGATATCCATCCATTTCACGAGGTTTCAAGAAGGCGTTCGCCGTTTCGATGGAGATATTGCCGGATAGAATAATGGCTCTTTTGAATTCCGAGTGGGTTACGCGGCGTGGGGGTTGATGGTCGAGAAATCGAGGCGGCCCGCGATCAGGTAGAGAACGGTGCGCATGGTTTCGAATCGAGTATATCCACGGGCCTTGGGCTTGGCCGCTTGAAAGAGGCCATTGATGGCTTCCAAGAAACCGTTGGTCCGGCGCAATTGCGCCCAGTGTTTGGCAACAATTAACTTGACCGGTCGATGACAACTATCTTGGCCGCTTTTAAGGTAGCCGGCATTTTGGCGAATCGAAGGTTGGCAGATGCTGGGTCAGCACACCACCCCACAACAGGCCAGGTTATACATGACACACCGAAAAACGGCTCTCCTGACGTTTCTGTGGGTACCCGCACCCCCAGAAAAGGCAGTGCCAGCCGATGCGGGCCACCTTCACCGTCACCTCCCCTTCGCCGATCGATGCGCACGCTAGGCCGCTGAGCGGGGCCTGTCAGGGTCGTGCCGCCAACAGCTCCCTAAGCGCGCTGGCGCACGCCAAGGGGCTGTAGGAGGGTACGGGGTCAGAGGAGGGTACGGGATCAGTGCTCGCTTCGTAGCATGTAACGCTGCGAGAACTGACCATGTTCCCCGGGCTCGGGCAGAGAGCTGCCCGGGACCCGCTCCCGCGAGTCACGGGCGTATTCATGATAGATTTGCAGCGCTCGGCACCCGCCGATCCGTTGGAGCCAGGGGGGGTTGCGCCGAGAGCTGGAGCGTCCCGAGTAAGGGCCCGCCCCCCTTTGGCATGCTCCGTTTGAAACGGCCGGATCCCGGCCCAAGAGACCCGTACCGCAACCATGCCCTTCGACCTTGGCGTGCTGCCCTCCGGCCATCTCCACTGTTTTCCGCTGGCCGAGACGGAGGCCGCCCCGACCGCGCGGGACACCGCCTCGCTGCTTGAGGCCTTCACCCGCGACAGCAGCGAGGGCCTCTTCATCCTGGCCGCGGACAAATCGGCCCAGGGCCTGAGCGCGAGCCTGCACTACTGGCACGGCCTCGCCGCCGCCTACCTGAGTGCACGCTGCCTCCTGCTGGAGGAAGCCGTCGTCGCGCCCGGCACCCGGGCCGACCCGGCCCCGCCGGTCGGGCTCATGTCGCCCGAGGAGATCGAGCGCTGGCTTCAAAGCGCACCCCCCATGCCGGGAGCGGAGTACCTCGGCGGCGAGGTGCTGCAGGCCATCTGGGCCCGGCTCGACGACTGGGTACGCGCGCAGATCCGTGCCCAGGGCTCCCTCGCAGCCCTGCTCACCGAGCGCGCCCCTCAGTGGCACCCGCTGGGCCGGGTCTGCTTCCACCTAGCCGAGAACAAGCGCGACCCCGACTACCCCTTCGCCTTCATGGCCACCTACGCCCCGGCGCAGATCGGTCGGGGCCAGGTGCGCTATCAGCCCCTGCGCCGCGCCCTGCAGGAGTACGCCGGTGCGCGCGACCGCCAGACCCTGATCCGCCTGCTCTCGCCGGTACAGCGAGCCGCCGAACTCAGCCCGCGGGTCAAGGAGCTGGTGGACAGCGGAGACATCTATCATCCACTGGCCTGGACCCCGGAGGAGGCCTACGGCTTCCTGCACGAGATCCCGCTCTACGAGGAGAGCGGGCTGGTGGTCCGCCTGCCCGACTGGTGGCGGCGGCGCAGCCGTCCCCAGGTGGGCGTGCGTATCGGAGACACGTCCCAGAAGCGCTTCGGCCAGGACGCCCTGCTCGATTTCCGAGTCCAGGTGGTGCTGGATGACGAGACCCTGAGCGATCAGGAGATCCAAGAGCTGCTCGAGGCCGAGTCGGGCCTGGTGCTGCTCAAGGGGCGCTGGGTGGAGGTGGACCGCGAGCGTCTCGGCGAAGCCCTGGCCCACTGGAAGAAGGTGCAGCGGGAGGCCGGCCGTGACGGGCTGAGCTTCGCACAAGGGATGCGCCTGCTGGCCGGCGCCCCGCTCGACCTGGCCCGGCCCGACCTGGACGAGGCCACCCGCTCCTGGTCCCTGGTCCAGCCCGGCGAGGCGTTGGCCCAGCTGCTGGATCAGCTACGCTCCCCGCAGGCCTTGGCCGCCGCCCGCCCGGGCGCCGAGCTCAAGGCCAGCCTGCGCCCCTACCAGGAGCAGGGCGTGGCCTGGCTGTGGCTGCTCTCCCGGCTGGGCCTGGGCGCCTGCCTGGCCGACGACATGGGCCTGGGCAAGACCATCCAGGTGATCGCCCTGCTGCTCCTGCTCAAGCGCCACCCGCCCGAGGACGCCAAGGCAAGACCCTCGCTGCTCGTATTGCCCGCCTCCCTGCTGGCCAACTGGCAGGCGGAGCTGGAGCGCTTCGCCCCCTCCCTGAAGGCCTGCTTCCTCCACGCCTCCCAGCTCGACACCCAGCGGCTCGAAGCCCTGGAGCGCGACCCGGACAGCTGTCTGGCGGGCCACGACCTCGTGCTCACCACCTACGCCACCCTGGCCCGCCGGGAGTGGCTGCATCAGCGCGAATGGCGGCTGGTGGTGCTCGACGAGGCCCAGGCGATCAAGAACCCCGCGACCCGTCAGACGCGCCTGGTGAAGCAGCTGCAGGCCGAGGCCCGCATCGCCCTGACCGGCACCCCGGTGGAGAACAGCCTCGCCGACCTCTGGTCCCTGTTCGACTTCCTCAACCCGGGCCTGCTCGGCACCTCCAGCCGCTTCAAGGCCTTCGCCAAGTCGCTGGCCGAGCGCAGCCAGGACCAGTACGCCCCCCTGCGCCGGCTCACCCGGCCCTACATCCTGCGCCGCCTCAAGACCGACCGGCAGATCATCACCGACCTGCCGGAGAAGAGCGAGGTCCCCGCCTGGTGCGGCCTGAGCAAGGCCCAGGCGGTCCACTATCAGCGCAGCGTCCAGGAGCTGCAGGCCGCGCTGGAAACGCTGGACGGCATGCAGCGCCGCGGCCTGGTGCTGGCCACCCTGCAACGGCTCAAGCAGATCTGCAACCACCCCTCCCAGCTGGTCGGCGACGGCCGCTACGAGCCGGCCAAGAGCGGCAAGTTTCAGCGCCTGGCCGAGCTGTGCGAGGAGATAGCTGCCCGCCAGGAGAAGCTGCTGCTGTTCACCCAGTTTCGCGAGATCACTCAGCCCCTGGCCGACTACCTCGCCGGCCTGTTCGGCCGCCCCGGCCTGGTGCTGCACGGCGGCACCCCGGTCGGTCAGCGCCGCCGGCGGGTGGAGGCCTTCCAGCGCGAGGACGGGCCGCCCTTCTTCGTGCTCTCGCTCAAGGCGGGCGGAACCGGGCTGACCCTCACCGAGGCCTCCCACGTCATCCATTTCGACCGCTGGTGGAACCCGGCGGTGGAGAATCAGGCCACCGATCGCGCCTTCCGTATCGGCCAGAAGAAGAACGTGCTGGTCCACAAGTTCATCTGCCGAGGCACGGTGGAGGACAAGATAGACGCCCTGATCCGCGACAAGACCGCCCTGGCCGACGACCTGCTGCAGGACCGCGGCGAGATCCCCCTGACCGAGATGGACGACCAGTCCCTGCTGGAGCTGGTCTCCCTCGACATCGAAAAGACCCGAATCGACTGAGAGTCCACCCCATGTCCTACTTTGGTTGGAAGCCCTACGTCCCCGTCGCCAAGCGCCGCGCTCGGGCCGAGCGCGAGATGAAAAAGCTCGCCAAGCAGGGCCGGCAGATAGAGCCGGTGGTGATCGACGGGCGCAAGATCGCCCGAACCTTCTGGGGCGAGGCCTGGTGCAATCACCTGGAGCAATACAGCGACTATGCCAACCGCCTGCCCCGGGGCCGCACCTACGTGCGAAACGGCTCGGTCTGCCATTTGTCCATGGGCGAAGGGAAGATCGAGGCCGTCGTCAGCGGCTCCGAACTCTATCAGGTCGCCATAGAGATCAGACCGCTGCCCGCCACCAAGTGGAAGCGACTGCGCGACCAGTGCACCGGCCAGATCGGCTCCCTGCTGGAGCTGCTGCAGGGCCGCTTCTCCGACCAGGTAATGCAGGTCGTGACCGACCGCGACCAGGGTCTCTTTCCCAGCCCCAGAGAGATCCACATGCAGTGCAGCTGCCCCGATTGGGCCGGTCTGTGCAAGCACCTGGCCGCCGTGCTCTACGGCGTCGGCGCGCGCCTCGACCAGCAGCCCGAGCTGCTGTTCCGGCTGCGTGGCGTCGACCACCAGCAGCTGATTACCGCCGACCTGGACCCCACCCGTGTCGCAGAGGGCACCGGCAAGGGCCGTCGGCTCGCCACCGAAGACCTCTCCGGCCTGTTCGGTATCGACATCGAGGACGAGCCCACACCCGCCCCGCGCAAGCCTCGCGCCACCAAGAAGAAGGCCGCGCCAAAGGCCCCGACAGGCACCGCCGAGCCCCCATTCACCCCGACCGGCGCCGCGATCGCCGAGCTGCGCGAGCGCCTCGAGCTGAACAAGAGCCAATTCGCCCGACTGGTCGGCGTCAGCCCCCCCACCATCACCAACTGGGAGAGAAGGGCCGGAGCCCTCGACCTGCATCCCGATCACCTGAAATCCCTGCGCCGGGTATCCACCCTCAGCGAGCGGCAAGCCGCCGCCCGGCTGGCGCGCGCCAGCCGATAGAGAGTCCCATGAAATGGGCCAACTCCCCCGGCCTCTCGGGTGCCCTTATGGAAGAAGCCTCTGCTATCGATCAGCGCGCCCGTCGATCGCCCCTGCCGAGGGTCGCGCGCTTCCGCTTTCAGCTCGAAGCCGCGGAGCCGATTCGCCTGCCCGCCTATCCAGGCTCGGTCTGGCGCGGACTGTTGGGCCTCGGCCTGCGGCGCACCGCCGCACAGACCGTCGGAATCGACAAGGACCCGGGCCTTCACTGGCACGACTGGACCCGCTACTCGGGGCGCCAGAAAGAGTCCATGAAGATGGGCGGGCTTCTCGGCGACCTCCGGCTCCACGGCCTTGGCCTGTCGACCTTCTGGCCCGCCCTCTGGCACGGCCAGTGGGTCCATCTCGGCAAGGGGACCAGCTTCGGTCTGGGGGTCTATCGGGTCGAGGCATTGCACTCGTGAGCGGCGGACAATCCGCTGGTCGCCTGAGGCCGATGCAACGAAGGGGCGGAGGAGGCAGGCGCCGAAGCCCGTATCCGCGACCCCCGATACGGGACACCACCTGGCGCCGCGGCGCGACAGGCTACGGCCCGTCGGGACCTGAGCTACTGCCCCCAGGGATTCAGCAGAGGCACGCCGGAGGAGAGATCTGCCGGCCGGGCGACATCCCGTAGCGACGGAATCTCCAACAGTAGGTCCTCAGTGCCCGGCGCGGCGAGCAGGTCCGCAATCTTGTCGCGATCTCCAGCGTGCAAGCTCTTTGCTTTCGCTCGCGCCAGCATCCCGACCCTCGGCCCCGTCGAGCTGCTGGCAGCGATCAGGGCATGGCATTAATGCCCGACCTGACCGCGCACACGTCGTAGCTCGGGTCGATCAACCCTTGTCCTGCCAGCCCCAGCACCTCGCGTTGCCGGTGCCGGACCACGCACTCGCGCAGCACGCGGTCCACCATCTCCCGGCGGGTCTTGATTCTGGCGAGATGCATGGCGTCGGCAATCCCCCGAGCACCCGCGCCATGTGCAACAACACGCCCGAACTCGGCATCATCTCGCCGCGCTCGTACTTGCCGATCGCTTGTGCGGTCACTTCGCCGCCGAAAGCGCCCGCCAAGCCCCGCAACGAATACCCGGCCATTTTCCGGGCGAGCTTCAAGCGTTCTCCAAACATCCGTCTCCTTCAAGCTTGAAGTTTACAATCGTATTCTGTATGTAAAAATCGTAAATCACCCCTCCGGTTCCGTCAACGTCCCGATCGACGGGCATGGGCCGATAGATCGCTCTTGGAGTAGCATGCCCCGCTCGCGTATCCAGACCAAGCGTCGCCCCAGAGCCCGCAAGTCCAAGCGGGAGACACGGGGCGCGGAGATATGCGCTTTCAAGCCGATCCGCTTAACGACCGGGCTTCTCTGCCTTGGCGTCCTTGCGCTCATTGCGACCAATGTCAACTTCTTGATCCACGAAGGCCATATCGCCCTCTATATCCCCTTGGCCATATTCGCAGGAGTTTTCGTCTTCCTGAGCCACCCCCTCCTGGCCAACCAGAGACTGCTCGTCACCGGCGATAAGATCCGTTTGATCAAATTCCGCAAGCACCACAACCTGGTCTTTTGTGACCACCTGTCCGAGCTGGTCCTCGAGCAAGGCAAGGTCCTGAGCTACAGATTCGATCACGACGGGAACCTCTTCCAGATATCCCCGCGCGCCTATTACGAGAGCGACCAACTGGAGCGGGTCTTCACGGAGCTATTGAACAGATGCAAGCGCAATATTCCCATGGTCGAGCGATAGAGAGCCAGGGGCAGTGGCGAGGCGTCCTCGCAAGCTTCGATGACCGATCGACGACCGCCCCGGCTCAAGGGCCAAGTAGTCCATCGAGCTCGCCGGGCGGCAGCAGGTGAAAATGCAGGCGCGGATCGGAGCCTGCCAGTGCCGCGAACCGGGCCTGAAGCCGGTCGGCGTCCGGTGCGTCGAACTCCCGGACAAGCCGCTCCACTAGAGCGCGCAGAGCGGCCACGCCATGACGTGGGGGCCAGCGGCCAGCGGGTATCGCCTCCATGCACCAGATAGCCGTCCGCTGCTCGGTCGGCGAAATTCTCCCGGAAGATCTTGATGCTGGTGGCAAAGCTTGGTACGGGGGTGGACGTGCGCTTGACCTCCACAGGGACGAGTCGCCCTTGCGTCTCCACCACGAGATCCACCTCCGTCCCGGTCTATGTGCGCCAGAAATACACCCGGGGCTCCTCACCTCGATGGAGCAGCGTCTTGATCACCTCCGAAACCACGGCAGTCTCCATCAAGGCACCTGCCATCGGCCCGTGGGCGGCGTGCTCGGGGTCTTTCAGTCAAACCGGGTAGCAAAGGGTCCCGACGTCGGTGAAATAGACCTTTGGAGTCTTGACTAGCCTCTTGCCGATGTTTGCGAAATGAGGGCGCAGTACGACGACTTGGTAGGTGGCCTCCAGGACCGATAGCCAGGCTTTGATACTGTTGACGGCGACGCCAATGTCGCGCGCAAGCTCGGTCAGATTGAGCAGCTGCGCACTCCTGGCTGCCAACGC
>Ga0210096_1000226_pt1 | contig 21511 bp, 21 predicted proteins | sample China_Galinas_PW_4_FD_184864 | JGI IMG/M metagenome (GOLD analysis project Ga0210096, IMG submission 184864) | Wetland microbial communities from San Francisco Bay, California, USA, that impact long-term carbon sequestration - China_Galinas_PWA_D2... | ecosystem: Environmental > Aquatic > Marine... | reverse complement strand
CTCCCCGCCGGTGGCCGCCGCTCGGCGCCGGCTCTGCTTCTCGATCAGCTCTCGGATGCTGTGCTGGCCGGTGCCGACGATCTCGGGAGGCTGGCGCACTGCCGCGGCCACCACTTTGTAGTCGATCACCACGATGCGCAGGTCCAGTCCCTGTACATACTCTTCAAGCAGCACCGTATCGCTTACCTTGCGGGCGGAGGCGAGGGCAGCCTCCAGGGCATCGGGAGTGCGTATGTCCACGCTGATGCCGGCTCCCTGCTCGCCGCGGGCGGGCTTGACCACCACACTGCCGCGCTCTTGCATGAAGGAGCGAGCCCGGCCATCGGTGTCCACGCGCATCTGGGCGGGTACCTTCAGGCTCGCCTTGCGCAGCACCCTGTGGGTCACCGCCTTGTCGTCGCAGCGGCTCATGGCGATGGCGGAGGTCAGCTCCGAGAGGGATTCTCGGCACAGCACCGTGCGTCCGCCCAAGCTCAGGGCGAAGTAGCCGGCCTCCTCGTCCAGCACGTCCACGCCGATGCCGCGCCGGCGGGCCTCGTCCACGATGATGCGCGCATAGGGGTTGAGCTGGGCGTCTGGGCCATCGGCCACGAACAAGGGCTCGTTGTAGGGGTTCTTGCGCTTGAGGGCGAATACCGGCACCCGCTGGAAGCCGAGCTTCTCGTAGAGCTGGATGGCCTGGTAGTTGTCGTACATCACGGACAGGTCCATGAAGGCCCGCCCGCGGGTCTGGAAGAGCTCGGCCAGTCGCCTTACCAGGGCCTCGCCGATGCCGGGCTGCTGGGCCTGGGGGTCGACCGCCAGGGCCCAGAAGCTGGAGCCGTTCTCCGGGTCGTCGAAGGCCTCCTGGTGGTCGACGCCCGTGACCGTGCCGATCACCTCACCCGAGAGGTCGTCGATGGCGACGAGGTGGGTGAGGGAGCGCGACTTTCGCTGCCCCCAGACGAACTCCGGGTCCGGGGCCATCATGTGGCGCTTCTTGTAGAGATCGTGCACCGACTCGCCGTCGCTGAGGCTGTTGAGCAGGCGCACGGTGAAGCCGGCGGTTCGGCTCCGTCCCTGCTGGTACCGGTCCAGCCAGAGCCGAAAGGTGTGGGAGGGGTCCAGGAACAGCTCCTGGGGCGCCATGGAGATCACCACGTGGGGATCGCGCAGGTACATCGCGATGTCCCGCTTGCCCGGGGCCTCCAGCTTGAGGGTCTCGGCCAGACGCCGGGAGTCCTCGAAGGTCTGGCCGAAGATCAGCCGGCCCCAGCCGCAGTCCACCACTGCGTCGGCAATGGGCTGGTCGGGGCGAGGGTGGCCGTCCCAGCCGGTCAAGGAGGGCGAGCGGCTGCGCTCCAGACGGTGGTGCAGGCGGTTCTTGGCGGACATGGTCTTGGCTCCTTCAGACCCCCTGGGTCTGTAGCCAGTACTCCAGCAGGGTCACCTGCCAGAGCTTGGAGCCCCTCAAGGGCGTGATGTGGGCGGAGGGGTCCTCCAGCAGGCGGGCGACATAGACGGGCTCGAACAGGCCGCGCTCGCGGGCCGCCGGCTGCTCGAGAACGCCGCGGACGAAATCCAGGTACTCGCCCTGGATGTGCTTGAGGGCGGGCACGGGGAAATAGCCTTTGGGCCGGTCGATCACCGCGTGGGGAATGACCGCTCGGGCCGCCTCCTTGAGCACGTACTTGCCGCCGCCGCCCACCTTGTGCTCTGGCGGCACCCGGGCGGCCAGCTCGACCAGCTCGTGGTCCAGGAAGGGGACCCGTGCCTCCAGGCCCCAGGCCATGGTCATGTTGTCCACCCGCTTGACCGGGTCGTCCACCAGCATGATGGTGGAGTCCAGACGCAGGGTCTTGTCGATAGCGGCATCGGCGCCGGGCAGGGCGAAGTGGCGCTCCACCAAACGGCGGCTGTGGTCCTCGCCGCGCAGGGGGGCGGTGATCATGCCGGTCAGCTCCTCGTGGTCCCGGTCGAAGAAGACATTCGCATAGTCCGCTACCGGGTCTTCTGAGGCCATCATGGGCGGATACCAGTAGTAGCCGGCGAACACCTCGTCCGCCCCCTGGCCGCTCTGAACCACCTTGACGTGCCGGGAGACCTTCTCCGAGAGCAGATAGAAGCCGATCACGTCGTGGCTTACCATGGGCTCGCTCATGGCGCCCACGCAGTGGGCGAGCGAGGGCAGCAGCGTCGCCGAGTCCACGAAGATCTTGTGGTGCTCGGTCTGGAAGTGCTCGGCGATGACGTCCGAATACTGGAACTCGTCGCCCCGCTCCATGCCCACGGTCTCGAAGCCGACCGAGAAGGTGTTCAGCCCCGGCTGGCCCGCCTCGGCCAGCAGGCCCACGATCAGGCTGGAGTCCAGGCCGCCGGACAGCAGCACGCCCACCGGCACGTCCGCCACCAGGCGGCGCTTCACCGCCAGTCGCAGGGCGTCCAGGATGCGCGCCTGCCAGTCCTGGAAGCTCAGCTTGCGCTCGTCCTCGGCGGGGCCGAAGGTCAGGGCCCAATAGGTGTGGTCCTCCATGCGTCCGTTCGGCTCGATCACCCGCAGGGTGGCCGGAGGCAGCTTGCGCACGCCCTTCAAGAGGGTGTGAGGGGCCGGCACCACGGCGTGGAAGCTCAGGTAGTGGTGCAGGGCCACCGGGTCGATGGTGGTGTCCAGGCCGCCGCCCGCCAGCAATGCCGGCAGGGTGGAGGAGAAGCGCAGGGCACCCGGGGTCTCGGCATAGTAGAGCGGCTTGATGCCCAGGCGGTCGCGTCCCAGCAGTAACCGGCCGCTGTCGCGCTCCCAGATGGCGAAGGCAAACATACCGATCAAACGCTGCACGAAGTCCATGCCCCAGGCGTGGTAGGCCTTGAGGATGACCTCGGTGTCGCCGTGGGAGAAGAAGGTGTAGCCGAGGCCTTGGAGCTCCTTGCGCAGCTCCGGGTAGTTGTAGATGCAGCCGTTGAAGACTATGCCCAGCCCCAGCTGGCTGTCGATCATCGGCTGCTGGGCGTGCTCGCTGAGATCGATGATCTTCAGCCGCCGATGGCCCACCGCCAGATGGCCCGCCTGGAACAGCCCCGCTCCGTCGGGGCCCCGGGGCTGCATCACCCGCGTCATGGCCGCCACTGCCTCCATGTCAGGGGGGGCGCCGTCGAGCCTGATCTCTCCGCAAATTCCGCACATAGAGTCTGAATGAATGCCTGGTAATGGTGAATGGGAGGTTGGGGCTCCCTAATCGTGCGAGCTGGGCATGCCTTGCACCATGGGTGCTCGTTGGGGTGCGGGGGTGTGCCGCGTGATGGTTTGGTTAGGGCGATTCATAAGGGAATATTTAGAACTCTAACTAAAATTTCTTGAGACGTCAATTGGTTAGAAGCAAGGGGCAGACTCGTCGTGGTCTCTGGCCATGCATCGTCTGAAGGTATCTTCGTGTCATTTCTGTGGCGCTCACGCAGCGCTCACCAACCGACTGAGCACAAGTTGATTGTTAGGTGCAGCAAGAATCGGGCCTCGAGTGAATCGGAGGCAGCCCGGGGACCGGCGGCAGGCCGAAAGCTCCCGAAGCTGAAGCGGCGGACCCCGGGAGAAGGGGAGGGGTGTGACGTGACGGCCGGGCGACTGGGGATCTTGATCTTGGAAGGCTCTCGGCGTAGCATTGTGCGCTTTTCCGATGCGGCCTTGGCTGGCTGCGTTTCTCCTTGCCTCACTGATCGACCCTGTTCGGGAGGCTATTATCCGTAAGGAGCCACAATGCGGCATTACGAAATCGTGTTCATGGTCCACCCGGATCAGAGCGAGCAGGTGCCCGCGATGATCGAGCGTTACTGCGGGACCATCGAGGGCGCGGGTGGGACCATCCACCGCCTGGAGGACTGGGGCCGCCGCCAGCTCGCCTATCCGATCAGCAAGATCCACAAGGCCCACTATGTGCTCATGAACATCGAGTGCGACGGCGGGACCCTCGAGGAGCTGGAAAGCGCCTTCCGTTTCAATGATGCGGTGCTGCGCAACCTTGTGGTGAAGCAGAAGGGCCCGGTGACGGTGTCGTCCCCCTTGGCGAAGGGCCAGGACGAAGGCGGGCGTAGCGAAGCCGCCAGCGAATCCAGAGAAGCTCGCAGCTAGTCGCCCCTTCCCCGCAGATGCCAGATCGGAGACCCATACCATGGCCCGTTTTTTCCGTCGCAGAAAGTATTGCCGTTTCACCGCCGAGGGCATTACCGAGATCGACTACAAGGATCTCATCCTGCTCAAGGCCTACGTGAGCGAGAGTGGCAAGATTGTGCCCAGTCGTATCACCGGGACCAAGGCCAGGTACCAGCGCCAGCTGGCCACGGCGATCAAGCGCGCGCGCTATCTGGCGCTGCTGCCTTATTCGGATGCCCACTGAGGCCAGGGCCCCCCAGCGGTGTCTTGGACCGGATCTGCATCGGGCCCCGACAGCTCTCGCCGCAGCGGTTGCGTGAGCGCGGGATAGCGGCCTTGCCTGGGGCCGCCGCTTCGCCGCTGACAGGCACCGTCCCGGTCGGCAAAGAGCGGACGGTCTCTCGGCGATCCAGCCAGGACGGGGCGGAGCTGCGGGCAGGCGGATAGCATGCGCTCATTGGCATCCTTCGTGATGCGCGGCCGAGCCCAGGCTGCGCTTGTTGCCGCGCTCGTCGGCGTGCTCTCGCTGCTGATTCCACCGCTGAGCGTGGTCAGCATGGCGGTGATCGGGCTGGTGACGCTGCGCCAGGGCGAGCGCGAGGGCCTGCTCACCCTGTTGCTGGCGTTTGCCGCCAGCGGTCTTCTTGGGCTGCTGCTGGGCGCCGGCCTGGCGCCGACGGCGGAGCTGGCCCTGGTGTCCTGGCTCCCTGTGGGACTGCTCGGGGCGTTGCTGCGCAACACCCGCTCCGTGTCGCTCACGCTGCAGGTGGCCCTGGTGTTCGGGCTTGCGGTGATCGCGATGCATTTCTGGCGGTATCCGGATCCGGTGGCGGAGTGGCGTCGGCTGCTGGAGCCCGTGGTTCAGTCGGTGGTGGACTCCCGGCTGATCGAGGAGGGAAACAAGGACCAGCTGCTCGATTTTCTGGCCCGATGGTGGACGGGACTGCTGGCAATGGTGTATCTGCTGGAGCTGGCTCTGTCATTGCTGCTGGCCCGCTGGTGGCAGTCGGTGCTCTATAATCCCGGCGGTTTTCGCGCGGAGATCCACGAGCTGCGCATGAGCGAGACCCTCGGCTATCTCACCTTGGGTCTGCTGCTGCTGTTCATGGGGCCGGGTTCCGAATGGGGCGCGGTCCGCTACGCGCTTCTGCTGACGCTGGTCGTCTATTTCCTGCAGGGGTTGGCGGTGGCCCACGCGATGATCGCGCGAAGCGGGGCGAGCCCGGGCTGGCTGGTCGGTATTTATGTGTTGCTGGTGATTGCGACGATGTACGCCATGGCGGGACTGGCCGCCATGGGACTCGCCGACACCTGGCTGAATTTTCGGTCCGGGCCACGCCGCGGCGGCGGTGTGGGGCGAGGTCCGGACGACTGAATCACCTAAATTTGCAGAGGTCGACACGATGGAAGTGATTTTGCTGCAGAAAGTCGAGCATCTCGGGAATCTCGGGGACAAGGTGCGGGTCAAGGGCGGCTACGGCCGCAATTTCCTGGTGCCTTCCGGGCGCGCGGTCGCCGCGACGGCGCAGAACATCAAGGCCTTCGAGGAGCGCCGTGCCGAGCTGGAGAAGAAGGCGGCCGGCGACTTGGGCGAGGCCCAGGACCGTAAGGAGAAGATCGAAGGGCTGACGGTGAGCATCGCGCGCAAGGCGGGCGAGCAGGGTCGGCTGTTCGGCTCGGTGGGTGCAGCGGACATCGCCGAGGCGGCGACCGCCGCTGGCGTGTCGCTGGAGAAGCGTGAGGTCCGCCTGCCCGATGGTCCCTTCCACGCTGTCGGCGAGTACGAGGTCCGGCTGCATCTGCACACCGACGTCAGTGCTACGCTGCGCCTGACTGTGGTCGCCGAGTAGAGTCGGAGTTGTCTTCCGGTCCATGACCCTAGAAGCGGCAGTTGACCGCTTCGTGCACCCAGCAAGTAATGGGATTGCCCCCAAATTTGGGAGACTATGAGACGCACCCGTTGGGTGAGGGCCGCTACGACCACCAGGGCACGCACGGCGCGGCGCCTGGCCGCGTTACAACACGTTGCAATAGGTCAACTATTGCGCCTCGTGTTCGAGCGGTTGCGTCGATTCACTGGATCGACAGGCCCGCTCTCACCTTGCCAGCCACCACGCCGCACGCACCCTGGCGGCCGTCCAACTGCCGTTTCTTAGGGTGAACGAGGTCGCACCGACCCTGTCCATGGGCTCGAGCCGAGGCCCCGAGTCCGGCGTTGCTTTTGCCCGCCGGCCGATTCCCTTATCCTGTCCGCAGCTACTTTCCTCCGGGTCCGGACATGCCTGAGACGGCCACTCCCGCCATCGCCAACCCACGGGTGTCCCCCACCGACGCCCTGCGTATCCCGCCCCATTCCATCCAGGGTGAGCAATCGGTGCTGGGCGGCCTGATGCTCGACAACACCACCTGGGACCAGGTGGCCGACCGGGTCGGCGAGCAGGACTTCTACCGCCGCGAGCACCAGCTGATCTTCCGGGCCGTGGCCGCCCTGGCCGAGTGCAGTCAGCCCTTCGACGTGGTGACCCTCTCCGAGGCGCTGGAGAGCAAAGGGGCGCTCGAGGAGGTGGGCGGGCTCGCCTATCTGGGCATGCTGGCCAAGGACACGCCGAGCGCAGCGAACATCCGCGCCTATGCCGACATAGTGCGCGAGCACTCGGTAATGCGCCAGATGATCCGGGTCGGCACCGAGATTGCGGACGGCGGCTTCAACCCCGAGGGTCGCAGCAGCATAGAGCTGCTGGACGAGGCCGAGCGCAAGGTCTTCGAGATCGCCGAGCAACGCGCCCGCGGCGGCTCGGGCTTCCAGTCTATCCGCCACCTGCTGACCAAGGCGGTCGACCGCATCGAGACCCTGTTCCAGCAGGACAACCCCATCACTGGTCTTCCCACTGGTTTTCCCGACTTCGACGAGAAGACCTCGGGCCTGCAGCCCTCGGACCTGATCATCGTCGCGGGTCGCCCCTCCATGGGAAAGACCAGCTTCGCCATGAACATCGCCGAGAACGTGGCTATCCAGGTGCGCCGTCCGGTGGCTGTATTCAGCATGGAGATGCCGGGCGATTCCCTGGCCATGCGCATGATGTCGTCGCTTGGGCGTATCGATCAGCACCGGGTGCGCACGGGGCAGCTGGAGGAGGACGAGTGGCCACGCCTGACCTCGGCCGTGTCCATGCTCAACGAGGCCACCCTGTTTATCGACGACACCCCGGCCCTCACGCCGACCGAGGTGCGCGCCCGGGCGCGGCGCCTCAAGCGCGAGCTAGGCGACCTGGGCCTGATCGTCATCGATTACCTGCAGCTGATGCAGGCCCCGGGCTCGGCGGATAACCGCACCAACGAGATCTCTGCCATTTCCCGCGGTCTCAAGGCCCTGGCCAAAGAGCTGGACGTCCCCCTGATTGCGCTCTCCCAGCTCAACCGCAGCCTGGAGCAGCGTACCAACAAGCGACCCATCATGTCGGACCTGCGCGAGTCCGGGGCCATCGAGCAGGACGCGGACCTGGTGGTGTTCATCTATCGCGACGAGGTCTACAACGAGGACAGCACCGAGAAGGGCGTGGCCGAGATCATCATCGGCAAGCAGCGAAACGGTCCCATCGGCAAGTTCAAGATGACCTTCCTCGGCAAATACACCAAGTTCGAGAGCTTCACCGACGACGTCTACGGGGCCGGGTATTGAGCGTCGCAGAGGCCCCGTGCATCCGCCTCGCTCGGCGTTGAGCCTCGAGGCCGGCCCCATGGAATTCGGCCCCCGGGCATTGATCGATCTGGCGGCTGTCGCCCACAACGTTCGGCGGGTGCGCGAGTGTGTCCCCAAGGCCAGGATCATGGCAGTGGTCAAAGCGAATGGCTACGGCCATGGGGTCGCGCGGATCCTGCGCGCCCTGGGCGACGCCGACGCCCTCGCCGTGGCCCGCATGGCCGAGGCGCTGGCCCTGCGCGGTTTGGGCTACGCGGGCAAGCTGGTGGTGCTGGAAGGAAGCTATCAGGTTGCGGAGCTGCGTGAGGCGGCCCGCGCCGGACTCACCCTGGTGGTGCACAGCGACGAGCAGATCCGCCTCCTCGCCTCCCGGAGGCTCCCCAAGCCAATCCCCTGCTGGCTCAAGGTGGATACGGGCATGCACCGGCTCGGGGTGCGCTGGGACCGGGCCGTGGCGGCCCACCGGGCGCTCTCGGCCAGCCCCGCGGTGGTAGGTCTTCCAGGCCTCATGACCCATCTGGCCAATGCGGACGACGTGGCCGACCCCTTCACCGCTGAGCAGATGACTCGCCTGCTCCAGGTTCACTCCGAGACGGGCGGCGAGCTCAGCGTCTCCAACTCGGCCGGCATCCTGGCCTGGCCCCAGACCCACGGCGACTGGGTGCGCCCGGGCATCATGCTCTACGGCATCTCCCCCATGCTGGGTCGCTGCGGACCCGACGAAGGCCTGCGTCCTGCCATGACCCTGGCCAGCCGCCTGGTCGCCATCAACCCGTGCGAGGCGGGCGATGCCATCGGCTACGGCTCTACCTGGCGCTGTCCCGAGCCCATGCGAGTCGGGGTGGCGGCCTGCGGCTACGGCGACGGCTACCCGCGCCACGCGCCATCGGGGACCCCCTTGCTCATTCGCGAGCGCCCCGTGCCTCTCATCGGACGGGTGTCCATGGACCTGATCGCCGTGGACCTGCGCGACTGCCCGGGGGCCAGGGTCGGCGATCCCGTGGTGCTCTGGGGCGAGGGGCTGCCTGCGGAGCTGATCGCCGAGCGGGCGGGGACCATCGCGTACGAGCTGGTCTGCGGCCTGGCCGCCCGGGTGGAGGTTCTCGAGTCGGCCGTCTCCCGTCCTCGCGGGGAGGCATTGGGGTGAGCAAGCCGGCCGGACGGCGAGGCGAGAAGACCTCATACGTCTGCAGCGTTTGCGGTGCCCGCCAGCCCAAATGGGCGGGCCAATGTTCCGATTGCGGTGCCTGGAACACCCTGGAGGAGGCCTTGGCCGATTCCGCCCCGACCCGCCATTCCCGCATCGCGGGATTCAGCGGCGATGCGGCGGGGGCCCAGGTCCAACGTCTGGGGGAGGTGGAGGCGGTGGCCGAGCACAAGACCGGCAGCGGCATCGGCGAGCTGGACCGGGTGCTGGGCGGTGGCCTGGTGCGCGGCTCGGTGGTGCTGATCGGCGGCGACCCCGGGGTGGGCAAATCCACTCTGTTGCTCCAGACCCTGGTTGGCCTGTCCCAGCGCACCCGCTGCCTGTATGTCAGTGGCGAGGAATCGCCTCAGCAGGTCAGCCTGCACGTACGCCGGCTGGGCCTCGGCGGCGAGGACCTGCGCCTACTGGCCGAGACCTGCGTGGAGCGCATCCTCGCGCTGGCCCGGCAGGAGGCCCCGGCGGTCATGGTGGTGGACTCGGTCCAGACTCTGTTCACCGATCTGCTCCAGTCCGCCCCAGGCTCCGTGGCCCAGGTGCGCGAGAGTGCCGCCCAGCTGGTGCGCTTCGCCAAGCAGACCGGCACTACCCTGTTCCTGGTCGGCCATGTGACCAAGGAGGGCGCCCTGGCTGGTCCCCGGGTGCTGGAGCACATGGTCGACACAGTGCTCTATTTCGAGGGCGAGGCCGGCTCCCGATTCCGCCTGGTGCGCTCGATCAAGAACCGTTTCGGCGCGGTCAGCGAGCTGGGCGTCTTCGCCATGACCGACCGGGGTCTGCGCGAGGTGAGCAATCCCTCGGCCATTTTCCTGTCCGGACATCTCAAGGACGTGCCCGGCAGCGCCATCCTGGTCACCTGGGAGGGCAGCCGACCTCTGCTGGTGGAGGTCCAGGCCCTGGTGGACGACAGCCAGCTGGCCAACCCGCGCCGCGTCACCCTGGGGCTCGACCAGAACCGCCTCGCCATGCTGCTGGCGGTGCTGCACCGTCACGGTGGCATCGCCATGTTCGATCAGGACGTCTACGTGAACGTGGTCGGCGGCGTGCGCATCACCGAGACCGCCGCGGACCTGGCTGTGCTCCTGGCGGTGCTCTCCAGCCAGCGCAACCGCCCTCTCCCTCAGGGGCTGGCGGCCTTCGGCGAGGTGGGTCTGGCGGGCGAGATCCGACCCGTTCCCAGCGGGCCGGATCGCCTCAGGGAGATCGCCAAACACGGCTACACCCGCGCCATAGTGCCCAAGGCCAATGCGCCTAAGGGCGGTGTGGAAGGACTGGATATCGTGGCCGTGGAGCGGCTGGGCCAGGCGTTGGATAGCCTGGACTAGGAGCCTGTCGGACTTGGAGTCTTGCGGGCGCGTTTTGGTCAGCAGCGGAGCGTGCACCAAGTTGGTGCGAATTCTCGGCCTTTATCGTGCGATTTCGGCAAACTCGGGGGTATTGCGCCACAAAGCGCTCGCGCCAGTGCGGATCATGCGTATCGCGCGCCACCGCAATCAACGGCTCGATGCCGGCCTCCTGACCCTAGAAACCGCAGTTGACCGCTTCGAGTGGCTAGCAAGTCGCCGGAAGCGATGCCCATTGCTAGAAGCCGCGGCTCGATACGCCCGATCGGGAAGTCCGACACGACCCTACTTCGCCTTTCCGTCGGCTTCCAGCTTCCCGGTCACCCAGTAGCTCACCCGCTGCGGATGTTCGGCGATGTATTTCGTTACCGCCGATTCGTAGGAGGTATCGGCGGCATCCGCTATCATCGCTTCGAGCTGGTCGATGGGGATGAACATGCGGGTGAGGAACTCCGTGACCTCCACGGGGAAGGCCTGATAGAAGCCCTTGCGAATCAGGGCGTCGATGTGTTCCCAACCGCCCAGGGTGTGCTGGGGGTCTGCCAGGTAACGTAGGTGCCAGCGGGCGAACATCCAGTGGGGACTCCAGCCGGTGACCACGATCCACTGCTTGCGCCGAATCGCCCGCGACAGGGCGGCGGTCATGCCGGCGCCCGAGGACGACACCAGGTGGTAGCGGTCGAGGCCGTAGGCCTGGAGGGTCTTTTCCGATGCCTGCATCAAACCGGCGCCGGGGTCGATGCCGATGATTTGGCCCCTGAGCTTGCGAGCGACCTTGGGCTTGGTCAAGTCCTCAATGCTGTCGAGCTGGCCTTTGGGAATGTACTCGGGCACCACCCAGCCGAGGCGGGCGCGCGTGTACAGCGGCCCAAGGTCGACCACCTGGTCGCCGACCTTGTCCAAGTATGGCTTGTGGGTGACGGGCTGCCAGGACATGAGCATGGCGTCGATGTCGCCGTTGGCCAGACCCTGGTACTGGATGCCGATATCCAGCAGGACCAGCTTCACCGGCTGATGCAAGCGGGTCTCCAGCAGGCGCGCGGCCAGGCGGGTGACTGCTTCGGCGTCGGACCAGGCGGTCCAGCCGATTCGCAGAGGCGGCCGCTCCGCGGCCGGGGCGCTGCCTCCGAGCAGCAGGAGGACGGCGAGGAGGCACAGCAGGTGTTTCATAATGGTCTCCCTGGAGCGCCTAGGCCCCGTCTGTCAGTCGTTCTTTCCGCTACCAAAGCTCTGGGTGATGCGGTCGATGATGACGGCGAGGATGACCACGCCGAGACCACCTTCGAAGCCCAGGCCGACGTCGAGGCGCTGGATCCCGCGCAGCACGGTGTCGCCGAGGCCTCCGGCGCCGATCATCGAAGCGATCACCACCATGGAGAGCGCCAGCATGATGGTTTGGTTGACCCCGGCCATGATCGACGGCCGGGCTGCGGGCAACTGGACCTTGAGCAGCAGCTGCCACGAGGTACAACCGAAGGCGAGCCCCGCCTCCACCAGTTCCGATAGCACCTGACGGATGCCCAGGTTGGTCAGGCGCACCGCCGGCGGCATGGCGAAGACGATGGTGGCAACCACACCCGGCACCCGGCCCAGGCCAAAGAACATGGCCGCCGGGATCAGGTAGACGAAGGCGGGCATGGTCTGCATGAAGTCGAGCACCGGGCGGATCAGCCGTTCCGCCCCGTCGCTGCGAGCGGCGACGATGCCGAGGGGAATACCGACGACCAGGCAGACCAGGGTCGCCGCCAGCACGAGGGCTAGGGTGACCAGGGTCTCCGACCACAGGCCCATGCCGACGATCAACGCCGTGGCCGCGGCCGTGAACAGGGCAAAACGCCAGCTCGTGCGCCACCAGGCCAAAGCGGTGAGGAGCAGAATGAATAGCCAGGTGGGGGCCAGCCGCAGCAGTTCCTCGATACCGTAGGCCAAGCCGTCGAGCCCCGCGCTGATCAGGTCGAACAGCCCCTGGCCGTGGTCCATCAGGTAGTCGACGGCGGCCGTAGCCCAGTCGGCGACCGGCACGTCGAAGCTCATGCCTCCGCCCTCCCCTTCGCCAGGGCCTGCAGCAGCCGGGCGCGATCGATGGTGCCGACCACCGCGCCGTCTTCGCTGACCACCGCCAGCGGCGCGTCGCTCGCCGCCGCCTGGGGGAGAATCTCGTCCAGCAGCGCCGTGGCCGGTACCCGTGGCGCCTCGGCCGCGGTGTCGCCAGGTACGGCGATGTCACCCGCGGTGAACAGGCGCGCGGGCTGAACATCGCGGAAGAAGGCGCGCACGTAGTCGTCGGCCGGGTGCTCGATGATCTCCGCCGGCGTGCCCACCTGGCGGATCTGGCCCTCGGCCATGACCGCAATGCGGTCGGCGATGCGTACCGCCTCGGCCAAGTCGTGGGAGATGAACACGATGGTGCGCCGGGCGCCTCGCTGCAGCCCGACCAGCGCGTCCTGCATCTCGCTGCGGATGAGTGGGTCGAGAGCGGAGAAGGCCTCGTCCATCAGCATCACGTCGGCCTCGGTCACCCAGGCACGGGCCAGACCGACACGCTGGCGCATGCCGCCGGAGAGCTGGTCTGGCCGCTGCCCGGCGACGTCGCCGATGCCGACCCGCTCCAGGGCCTCCTGGGCGCGGCGTCGCGCCTCCTTCTTCGGCGTACCGGCGACTACCAGACCGAAGGCGGCGTTGTCGACCACGCTGAGGTGAGGCAGCAGGGCGAAGGACTGAAACACCATGCTCATCTTGCGCCGGCGCAGCCGCACCAGCTCGCGCCGGGACATGGCGGTGACGTCGGCCCCGTCGAGGGTCACCGTGCCGGCACTGGGCTCGATCAGGCGGTTGATCATGCGCACCAGGGTCGACTTGCCCGAGCCGGACAGGCCCATGACCGCGAACAGCTCGCCCTGCCTGATGCCCAGGCTGACGTCGTGCACGCCGACCACCTGGCCGCTGGCGGCCAGCAGCTCCGCCTTGCCCATGCCGCCTCGCAAGGCGTCCAGCGCGGCACCGGGGTCCGTGCCGAAGACCTTGCCCAGGCGTGCCAGTTCGAGGTGGGCGGGCACGGTGGCCAACGCCTCACGAGGCCTTGATGCCGGCCGCCGCGTGCAGGACCTCGGCGCGGTCCGTGCGCTCCCAGGTGAACTCGGGCTCGCTGCGGCCGAAGTGGCCGTTGGCGGCGGTGGCGCGGTAGATGGGGCGCAGCAGGTCGAGCATCTGCACAATGCCCTTGGGCCGCAGATCGAAATGCTCGGCGATCAGGGACTCGATGAGCTCCTCGGCCACGTGGGCGGTGCCGAAGGTCTCGACGTGGATGGACACCGGGCGGGCCACGCCGATGGCGTAGGCCACCTGCACCTCGCACTTGTCGGCCAGCCCCGCCGCCACCACGTTCTTGGCCACGTGGCGGGCGGCGTAGGCCGCGGAACGGTCCACCTTGGACGGATCCTTGCCGGAGAAGGCGCCGCCACCGTGGCGACCGACGCCGCCGTAGGTGTCGACGATAATCTTGCGCCCGGTAAGACCGCAGTCGCCCGCTGGGCCGCCGATCACGAAGCGTCCCGTCGGGTTGATAAAGTATTCGATGTGTGTGCTCAGCCGGTCGGCGGGCAGCACCGGCTTGATGATCTCCTCCATCACCGCCTCCTTGAGCTCGGTGTAGCCGATCTCGGCGTCGTGCTGGGTGGACAGGACCACCGCCTCGATGGATTTCGGCGTGTTGTCGGCGTAGCGCACCGAGACCTGGGACTTCACGTCGGGGCGCAGCCACGGCAGGGTGCCGTTCCTACGCACCTCGGCCTGGCGCGCCGTGAGCCGGTGGGCCAGCTGGATCGGCATGGGCATCAAGGCCTCGGTCTCGTTGGTGGCGTAGCCGTACATCAGGCCCTGATCGCCTGCCCCCTGGTCAAGGTCGAGGCCCTCGCCCTCGTTGACGCCCTGGGCGATGTCCGGCGACTGCTTGTCCAGGGCGATCAACACGGCGCAGCTGTTGCCGTCGAAGCCCATGCACGGGTCGTGATAGCCGATGTCGCAGATGGTCCGGCGCACCACGTCACTGTAGTCGACCACGGCGCTGGTGGTGATTTCGCCGGAGATGATCGCCATGCCGGTGCTGACCATGGTCTCGCAGGCCACTCGGGCGGTGGGGTCCTGGGCCAGGATGGCGTCGAGAATGGCGTCGGAACAGTTGTCGGCGACCTTATCGGGATGGCCCTCGCCGACGGACTCGGAGGAAACCATGTATTCACGGGACATTGCAGACTCCTTGCAGGCAAGGTTGAACGCCTGCCAGCGGGGCGGGCGCTGAATTCAAAAAAGAAGAACGGCGGCGTCAGGCGAGCTTGCTGAATTCCAGGATGCCCCACGCCAGGTAGCCCCGCTCGCCGGCCTCGACCCAATGGCCGAGCCCTTTGAGCATGCGCTCGATGTATTCGCCGCTGACCTTACCGGCCAACGCCGTGCGCTGGCGTTCGAGCTCGTCACGGACCCGACCATAGTGGCGGGTCAGCTGCGGTGTCATGTCGATCATCTGCACCGGTTCCAAACCGGCGTCGGCCGCTGCCGCGGCATAAAAGCCGAACGACCCTAGACTGGAGAGGTGGATGCGGTCGAGCACCGGCTGCAGCACGCCCTCCGGGCAGTCGTCCGCCTGCATAGGGTCGGTGAAGATGAAGCGACCGCCGGGCTTGAGTATGCGGGCCGCCTCCGCCACCACCTGGCCGCGGTGGCCGCTGTGGAGGATGGCATCCTGGGACCAAACCGCGTCAAAACTCCCGTCGGCGGCGGGGACCGCCTCGAAGCTGCCGTCGATCACGGTGATGCGTTCGCCCAGCCCCTGCTCCTCATTCATGGCCCGGTTGCGCGCGTTCTCGGTCTCGCTGAGATTGAGGGCGGTGACCCGGCAGCCGAAGTGTCGGGCCAGGTAGCGCGCCGAGCCGCCGTAGCCGGAGCCCATGTCGAGCACCCGCGACTCGGGCCCCAGGCCCGCGAGCATGCCGGCCATGCGCTCTACGGTGCGTCGGGAGGCGTTGGCGATGGGCTCGTCGTCGCTTTCATAGATGCCGATATGGATGTCCTCGCCGCCCCAGACGTGGAAGTAAAAGTTGTCGGCATCTTCACTATTGTAATACTTGCGGGCCGTCTCCACGACCTCGGAATAAGCACTGCTCATTAGGCCTCCTCCCGAACGTAGTACGCCTTCTCCGCCACGTGGATGAAGAAGTCCGGCTCGGCCTCGCGGTAGGTCTCCTTGAAATCGCCGTAGGTCTCGATGCGCTGGAAACCCACCTCGCGCATCAGGCGCTGCACATACGCATTGCGCAGGGGGAACATGTTGAGATGGAACGCGGAGCTGTCACGAAAGCTGTACTTGAAGCGGGCCAAGCTTTCGTCCACGTGTTCCGGCTCGGCGCGGACGTTCTCGCCGCAGTAGTAGTAGTTGTGGCTGGGGGTGACCCGGTGATCGAGCAAGGCATCGTAGTTCCGCTGATCGAGGATCAAAATGCCGTCGTGACGCAGGGTGGCGTAGTACTCGGCCAGGGCCTTGCGCCGATCGTTCTCTTCGTGCAAGTGGGTGAAGGAGTTGCCGAGGCAGATGACGGCGTCGTAGTAGTCGTGCACGTCCCGGTTCAACCAGCGCCAGTCGGCCTGCACGGTACGCAGGATATGGCCATGACGGCGCGCGTTCTCGAAGGCCTTGGCCAGCATCACCGGGCTGCCGTCGGCGCTGGTGACCTCAAAGCCCGCCTTCAGCAGCTGCACCGAGTGAAAACCGGTGCCGGTGGCCACATCGAGCACCTTCTTGACCCCCAGCTCGCGCAGCTTTTCGATGAAAAACTCGCCCTCGGACTCGGCCCGGCCCTGCCAGTCGATAAGTTCGTCCCATTTCTCCACGAAGGCGTGGACATACTCGTCGCGGTACTTGTCCGACTCGCGCACGGCGAGCGGATCGTCGCCGTAATCTTGCTGTATTGATTGCTCCAACATATTGCTTCTCCACTGATTGCCGCAGGAATCTGCGGGCGACCGCGCAACGCGACTCAGCCAAGGCGAGCCACGTACCATGGCCCCCTGGGGGCTGCTCCGCGCAGACGATACAGGTGACAGTTGCGCCGCGCGGCGGCGGGCGCCAAAGTGACGGTGGGGCGCAGATAGGACCGCTACCACCGAGAAATACGCTAGGCTGTCCGGCCGCGTGATGGCGACCGAGCCACTCGATATTGTTTAGGATACTAACGGATTGTTCTGTGAGATTCACCCGAATACGGAGCTTTTTTTGGGAGGGGGTGGGCGGTTTGCTCCGACTGGCGCAAAATATCGGGTCGTGCCCACCTCCCCCGACAACGAACCCTGGGCGTGAGTGACCGGGTCGCTTGGACGATGCTGCAGTGCTGCCGGGTCGCCAGGGTCTGGGCCGAGCGCGAGCGGTTGTCGGGCGCGGTGGCGGTGGACGAAGCACGGGTGGGCAGCGTGGAGCACGGTGGCATGCCAGGTCGGGGCTCGCAGACGTGCGTCGTCCTGATCGCGGTGGAGGTCAAGCAGCCCAAGGGCGTCGGGCGGGTGCGGATGCGCCACGAAGGCATCGCGCTCGGCCAAGCGCTGCAGCTTCTCCTCACGGCGATGGCGCTCTTTCCGTTGGGTGGCAGGATCGCCGGTGTTGCCTCGGCGTGTACGGGGTCTTGTCCAGACAGAAGGGCGCCGGGATCATGTAGTGAGCCAGCTCCTTGCGCTCTTGGGCATCGCTGGCCTCGATACGCACCTGGTTGTCCACCGAGAAGCCGCTGTGCTGCCAGCTCATCAGCCTCGCTACCATAATTTTCGTCGACGGCCTGGTCCTCCAGCAGGGACTGCAGCAGGGCGCGGTAGGCCTCGCTGAGGACACGCCCGACGATGCGGCACAGCTCACCGAGGTGATGACGCTGGTGAGAAGCGGCACAGGGAAGTGCCGGTAACGGACCCCGTGACCTGACCCCTTGACCCCATCGTGACCCCATCGAGAAAGACGCGGCTTTGCGGGGTCAGCTGCAGCATACTCAGACCCCCATGAGACGATCGAGGAGCGCCAACATCTCAACGCCATGGGTTGGCCGGAAACGTAGGCGCAAGCCGTCCGGACGTTCCAGCTCCATCCATGCTGCCGCGCCACCCGGCTCCGCGGCCTGGTCGACGAGCGCGCGCTCGATCTCCACAAACGCCGTCTGCGCGCTCGGAGCCTGCCCGCGTTGCTCGCCCTCGATGATCCTCAGGCGCTTATTGAGCTCTGTATTGCTCAGGCGCAGGCCGCGACTGACCTGCGAGATCCCATAGTCCCCCACCAGGCCGAGCGCTTCGTTCCATAACCCCTGCGGTCTCCGCTCCCCTTTCTTTTTGTGGCTTCGCCACTGCTCGACATGCTTGGCAACTTCTTCCAGTGTCAACGTGGGCTCGATGCGTGCGTTCACAGCGCCTCCGGTGATTGATTTGCACCGTTGCCATCCTAATCAGCCGCTTGTCAACGGGTCACGCACGTTTGCCGGAACTACACGCCTCTCCCTGCCATTGTCTGATTCCAAGCCTTGACGCGAGGCGAAATCGGGCTAAAATAAGACCGACGTCAAGGAAATTGCTTACATGGGCGTCAAGCAGGGCCGTTTGAGCCTCTCGGCGGCCTCAGCACGGGGAATTGAGGATGGTTTCGCGCAGCACAAGTGGTTGCAGACCGGCTCGAGGGGCTGTTTCGGGGCCGCCGGCCTTCGCTCCGCCTTCGGCGGCTGATAGCAAATTCTTATCCTAACCCAAAGATCAGATTCTACGGACCGGCACCCCTAATCCCGACAAATCAATTAATCTTTGGCGTTTGACTCGAAGATTATACCCCTTTTGTTGCGCGATGGCCTTTTGGCAACCGATCGCGTCAATCGTCACCAAACACTCCTTGATCGCCATCACTACCACATCCAGCAGGATATGGCGGGTCTTCTTGACTAACCTCGGATCCCTGCAGGGGGCAAAATGCTCAATCAGTGTCGTCGGCTCCGATGATGCCATAGTCGTGCCTCTCGTTGGTCTCCATCCGCTTCTATATTGTGTTGGGTAACGAGGCACAACAACGTCAATAGGCTTATTGAGAATTATTTCACTTGCATTGCGAGCATGTGTAGATCCATGCTATTCGTGAGGACTTGAACCGGGACGGGGGACTCGGCCTGGAGGTCTTCAAAGGCAAAATTGAGCCCATGATGAAACACCAGGTACGTCCCGGTCAGCCGGGACGCCCGCGAGCAGAGGACACACAAGCGGTATATTATGCGGACTATATTAGAAAAATTCTGGTCTGACCTCGATTTTCGAACAGCAATCACTTTGTAACGACACATTTAATATAGATGTTAAAGTAGCGTCATGTATTTACTGTTGATTGAAGATAATCCTGATCTGGTGGAAAACCTGAACGAGTTTTTTGAGGACCGAGGCCATGTAGTAGACATTGCTTACAATGGTCTTACCGGCCTGGCCTTTGCGCTCGATAACCCCTACGATGTGATCATACTGGATCTTATGTTGCCCGGTATGGATGGACTCGAAGTCTGTGCACGGTTACGCCGCGAAGGACGAACCACGCCTGTGTTGATGTTAACTGCACGTGACACGCTCGGCAATAAACTGGAAGGCTTTGGCAGTGGCACGGATGATTATCTGGTAAAGCCTTTCGACTTACCGGAGCTGGAAGTGCGACTAATAGCCCTCGCTCGCCGAGGGCGTGGTGAAATCGCACAACAAGAACTGGTAGTTGATGACTTGCAGTTTGATCCCAATACGTTAAAAGTGACCCGTGGTGGACGCCGTATAGATTTGCCGCCCATTCCAATTAAAATTCTTGCCCTGTTAATGAAGCGTTCTCCTGGCGTTGTTAGTCGCGAAGTGATCGAGCGTGAGATATGGGGTGATTGTTTGCCAGATAGCGATACCTTGCGTGCGCATTTACATGTTTTGCGTTCAGCGATCGATCGAGGTTTTGATACACCATTAGTGCATACGATACGTGGTATGGGTTACCAGATCGCCAAGCCCGATGTTAGCTAACTGGAGTTTACGCAATCGACTGGCAATCACGCTCGCGGTATACGGAGGTGTTGTTAGTTTCGCACTGGCATCGATTATCTATATTGCTTCTCACGATCTGGAAGCGCGTATTATCGATGATACATTAACCGCCGAACTTGACGATTATGTTGCGCGCCGTCAGCGGAATCCACACTCACTACCAGAACGAACGGCGACTATTAGAGCTTATGTGGTTGCGGACCAAGGTGGTACGGCTCAAGTGCCTGATGAAGTAAAGCGGCTTCAGCTTGGGCGTCATGCGTTGACACTCAATGGCGTCAGCTATCGAGCAGCTGTCCGCGTCGTGGGTAATCAGCGTTTTGTTGTGCTCTACGACACCAGTGCGTTGCAACAACGCGAAGCGGGTTTTCTCGTCTTATTATCAGTGAGTGTGTCACTCGTCACGATAGTTTCGGCATTGACGGGGCGTTGGTTGGCGGCGCGCGTTATTGCACCTGTCAATGAACTGGCTCGTCGTGTATCTGAACTTCATCCCGAAGATGAATCAGCGCCTCTGGCAGAGGAATTTCCCTGGGTCGAGGTGCGTCGCCTGGCCGGAAATTTTGATATTTATTTGCAGCGCTTACACGATTTCATTGAGCGAGAGCGCCTGTTCACAGGTGATGTTAGTCATGAGCTACGCACACCACTGGCGGTTATTAATGGGGCAACGGAATTATTATTGTCGGACAAATCAATTGATTCCCGAAATCGTAAGAGGATAACAAGAATCGCGCGGGCTGTGAATGAAATGGGGGAAATTACAGCAGCGTTGCTGGCATTGGCCCGAGAAAAAGGTGATGCCAGCAGTCGTTCCATTGAGAGTAATGTTGAGACGGTTGCGCGAGAAGTCATTGAGCGCTATCAGGAATTATTTCAGCATAAACCTGTCGAGGTGATACTGGATGTACATCAGCCATTAATGGTGACTGTTGATCATGCTATTTTCTCGATGGTTCTGGGAAATGTACTCCGTAATGCACTTAGTTTTACCGATCGGGGTCGGGTGATTGTGAGGATGGATCAAAATTTGATAGAGGTTGAGGACAGTGGTCCGGGGCTGGGTACGGATAAACCTGATTACCTGTTCAAACCTTATGTTCGTGGCAATCATGGACGTAATGGCGCTGGGCTTGGCCTGTCTTTGATCTGGCGATTGTGTGAACAGGAGGGATGGCGAGTAACATTAAACAACCGCGCAGCAGGCGGCACCTTAACCCAACTCCGGATAGTGCCGGATGAGCCAGAAGAACCTTAAATAGCACGCGGTCTTACCCACGTTTCGCACCCAGCTAAAGATGGAGTCTTAATTAGCTTACGTATTTTCTTGGTTCCGAGTTGTTATTCAGCAGCGCCGTTATGCGATTGCAAATAGCCACCACCGATCACTAAGTTTTGTGTAGATCGTGATCGGTACCTTCAAGAGCCCCAGAATTTGTCGACGCAGAGCATTTAGGCCCTTGACCGCGACATGAATGACTGCGCCAGAACTTTCGATGGATGCCAAGTGTATACCGTCAAAGGTGTCTCTGATCGTACGCCAAGTCGGCTTGGCCGTCCGCAAGCCGTCTGGGCGCATGGGCAGGCTCTTGATCTGCTGTGCTTGCATCTCCAGGCGAATCCTGCGCTCAATCAGGCTGACCAACATCAAGGCAACGAAATAGAGGAACATCATCGCCTCGATGCGCCGTGGTTTTTCTAGGAATACCGGTGCAACTTCCAAGACGGATTTATGGGTGCTGAATCGCTTCTCCAGGTAAGGCTGATCCTTGTAGGCCCATGAGTAGCCTTTTTGACGGCCTCCTCAATCTGCTTGCGGGTCTTGAGGTAGTATTGGTTCAGGCCAGATGACACTTCTTGCAGCTTCTGCTCCGCCTTGGCAATACGGCTCTCCCTGGCCGTACGTTCGAGGCTCTCTTTGGCGTCGCTGTGAATCCACAAGTGGTGACATCGGCCTGATTTCCGTCATACAGCTGATAGCTGAGCGGAACGTGACCATCCGCCGTTGTGTTCAACCCGAACACGATCTGCTTACAATCTGGCCGGTGGTCCTTGTTGTATCCATACGTGAT
>Ga0210096_1000224_pt1 | contig 21646 bp, 14 predicted proteins | sample China_Galinas_PW_4_FD_184864 | JGI IMG/M metagenome (GOLD analysis project Ga0210096, IMG submission 184864) | Wetland microbial communities from San Francisco Bay, California, USA, that impact long-term carbon sequestration - China_Galinas_PWA_D2... | ecosystem: Environmental > Aquatic > Marine... | reverse complement strand
CGGCGATGATGCGCCCGGCCTCGTCGTAGACGTAGGTGCGGGTGTGGCCGAGCCGGTCGGTGAGGGTCTCGAGGCGTCCGGCGATGTCGTGGTCCAGGGTGCTGCGGTGCCCGGCCGCATCGGTAATGGCGATCAGGCGTCCGTCGGCGTCGTACTCGGTGCGTGCGAGCAGCTTGTCGCCCTCGCCGCGGGTCTCGGCCAGGAAGTGGTCGCGGATGTAGGCGTAGGTGACGTCGTGGCCGAGCTGATCGGCGACCCGGGAGAGGTTGCCCTGGGCGTCGTAGGCGTAGTCGATGGGATTGCCCAGGGGATCGGTGATGCGGGTGATACGCCCCTGGCCGTCGCGGGTGAAGTCGATGCGGGCGCCGCTGGAGTGCTCGACCCCGTCGCGGCTGAAGGTCAGCGTGTGGCCGTCGATGTCGGCGACCCGGCGCAGGCCGAAGCGCTGGTCGATGTCGTAGACGGTGCCGTCGACATCGGTGAGCCGATAGTTGCTCGGGTCCATGGCCTCGACGGTGCCGAGGATGTCGAGCAGCTCGCCGCCGTTGTAGTGCAGCTGCGCCACGTCCAGGTTCTCGAGCGTGGTGTGGGTGCCGGCCATGGGCTTGTAGACGGGGGTGACCGCGTCGATGGGGGTGCCCAGGTTGCAGTGGGGCTCCACATCCATCTGGAAGCTCTCCAGCTCCCCGCTGGGCAGGCGCGCGGCGATGAGGGGTAGGCGCCCGCCGGTGGGCTCGACACAGTAGTACTTGAGCTCGTACTCGCCGATGACGATGCCGGGGTAGACGTTCATCTGCCAGTCGCTACCGGGGATGCGCGACTCGCTCAAGCGCACGTTCTGGTAGCCCACGCTCCAGCCGTAGCCGAAGTCCAGGTGCTGGTTGCGCTGTCTGGTGTCGTAGGTGCGCGTGACCTGCACATCGATGCCGGCCATGGGCAGCTTGAGGTCTTCCAGCGTGAAGGCGAAGTGCCCGACCTTCATCTCGCCGGTCACCCGCAGCACCAGGGTGTCGACCGAGACGTAGCCGTTGAGGTCCTGGGCGGTGAGCTCGAGCTCGTAGAGGCCGTTGATGAGCTGGGTGGGGTCGAGCTGGTAGACGGCCTGGGCGGTGACCGCACTGTTGCCCGAGGCGACAGGGGTCTTGGCCGAGCCGTCGAGCGGGCGGTAGGTCAGGGCCCAGCGGGCCAGGTGGGGGTCGGTTACGTCGATGACGATGGGGGTGGGGGCGGTGACCTGATCGCCGTAGGCCAGGCCCAGGAAGTGGATCTGGGGAGCGTCCTGGTCGCTGGGGTCGGTGACGGTGAGCGTCAGGGTCCGGTCGGTGCGGTTGCCGGCGCTATCGGTGGCGCTGGCCGCCAGGGTGTGCAGGCCGGCGGCATCCAGGCTGAGGCTGAGGTCGCCGTTGGCATCCAGGGTCAGCGGCAGGCCGTCGAGGCTGACGCTCAGATTGATGACGGCGGTGTTGTCGGCGGCCTCCGCGTGGATGAGCAGGGGATCGCCGAGCGCGAGTGTGTCGGGGCTGGCGCTGAGCACCAGGCTGGGCGGCTCGGGGTCGCTCAGGCGCGACGGGGCGGTCTCGTCGCTAAGCAGGCCGCCCCAGAGCTGGTCACCCAGCACGGGGTCGAGCTGGTCGGCGTAGGCCAGATCGATCCAGCTGCCGGCGACCAAGGCGTAGGCACCCTCGCCGAGGGGCTGGCCCAGCGGATCGCCGCTCTGGGCGAGCCCTGCGCTCCAGCGCTGACCTGCGGCCAGCTCGGCAGTGGCGGTGGCGCTGAGCGGGCTCGCATCGAGCGTGGGGGCGAGGGCGAGCTGGAACAGCAGGGCGGCGACGCCGCCCTGACGCTCGGCGGTCAGCTCCCGGCTGGCCAGCTGGCCGCCCAGGACGCGGTAGTCACTGCGCCCACTCTGCGGATCGACGGCACTGAGCCCCACCCCGGACCAGGCACTTCCGACAGTGACCGGGGCCTGGCTGAGGGTGACGCGGCGTCCGGCAAGGGCGGCGTTGCGCGCGGCCTCCGCTGTGGCCTCATCGATGTCGAGCAGAGGCAGGATGGCATCGGCGGTATCGGCCTCCAGGGTGTAGAGGCGCACGCCCTGGTCCATCGCGGCGGCCTGGGCACGCGGGGCGGACACGCCGGGCTCATGGCCGGCGAGCAGACCCTCCAGCGTCGTGTGGGCCAGCTCGGCGCTGAGCTGGCCGGTCTCGCGGATCAGGCGGGCGGTGCGCTCGGCATCCCCGGCGTTGTCGGCGGCCTGCACGTCGAGATGGGCCACATCCAGGCCGATGCCGGCGAGATACACGCTCCGGGGCAGACCGAACAAGAGGTCGGTCTCGAGCACCGTGCCGCAGGCAGCGAACGAGGGGGCGCGGAAGACGGCCGCCTGGGCGATGGCGCCCTGGAGGCGGTTGTACTGGTCGTTGGCGTAGAGGTAGCCGGTCAGGCCGGCCTGCAGCAGGGCGGCGGGCAGCTGCTCGGGGGGCGCGGCGTCGGCGCCCTGGAGCCGGGTATCGGCTTCGCGCATGGCGGACTCGAGGCCGCCTTGCAGGTCCCAGCCCAGCTGCTGCTGCTCGCCGGCCACGGGGTGCCAGGGATAGCGATGCTCGCCGAGCTGGGGCGCGGTGTGGATCAGCTCGCCGCGCAGGGCCTGGCCGAGGCTGAGCGGCCCGGCCTCGGCAATGGGCTGGTCGTCCAGGCGCAGCTCGATCTGGAGCTGGATGAGGTAGCCGGGCAGATCGCGCACCAGCTCGTCCAGGCTCAAGGTCGCGGCCGGGGGATCGCTGCGCAGGAAGCTGGCCAGGGCCTCGGCATCGGCGTCGCTGGCCGGGCGGGCCTGCAGGCTCAGGCGGTGGCCGGCCAGCCCGGCCAGGGTGAAGTCCTGCTCGATCAGGGGGCTGCCGGCGCCATAGAGGGCGTCGTTCTCGTAGAGGCGCACGGCCAGGTGGTGGCGCAGGCCCTCGGGCAGGGCGGCAGCCGCACCGAAGCGCTCCTGCACGGCGTACGGCAGGCCCGCGGCGAGCACGGGCACGTGCAGCTCGATGAGGTCGAGGCGCCCGAGCAGGTCGGCGGCGCTGGCCCCGTCGGGGCTGTCGAGCGTCTGGGGCAGCAGCTGCGCGTAGACGGACTGGGCCGAGTCGACGCTCTGATCGTCCAGGCTGCTGATCCAGCCGGCCGACGGATCGGCCTCGGAGTACTGCTGGATCTGGCTCAGCAGATCCTGACCGTCGAGCTGGATGATGTCGCGCCAGGGCGAGCCGGGCACGGGGGCGTAGAGCTTGTAGGCGGGGTCCAGTGCGACCCAGCTGTCGCCGCTGCGCTGCACGGCGCCACGCGAGGGGTAGAAGTCGACCCAGGCCTCGACCCAGGTGCGCTGAATATCAAAGGCGACGATGCGACCGCCCTCGACCACCGGGCTGTGCACCACCCCGCCCTGGCCGAGCAGGCTCGAGACGGCCTGGGGCGAGGACAGCTCGCCGAGCACCTGGTAGAGCTGCTCGACGCTCAGGCGCTGGGTGCCGAAGGCGTAGCGGGCGGGGATGCCGGCGGCTCGCAGCAGGGCGATCAGCAGGCTGGCGCTGTCGGTGTCGTTGCCGCGGCGGCTGGCAAGCGTGCCGGCCGCCCCCTGGATGGAGGCGGCGCTGGGCACGTACTCGATGTGGTTGCGCACCCAGTTGTTGAGGGCCACGGGGCTGTTGTCGAGGGAGGCGGCCAGCGCCCGGATCTCGGCGGTGAGCGGGATCTCTTCGGCTTCGGCCAGGTAGGGGGCGGGATCGGTGAGGGGGGCGGCGCGGGTGTCCAGGGCCTGGGGATCGAGGCCGCTGGGGGTCAGCGGGGTGAAGGTGTCGTTGGGGGTGGCATTGGCCTCGAGGTTGCGCGCAGCCAGCAGGCTACTGTGATCATCGAGAAAGCGGGCCAGGCGGGCCAGCACCGTCTGGGCGGCCTGGCGCCGGGCATCGGCGTCGGGGGCGGCGAGCAGCTCGGCCACGACGGTGCTCAGGGCATCGAGCTCACTCTCGACCAAGTCCTGCCAGGCGGCCTGGCGCTGGGCGATGACCTCGGCCAAGTGGTGCTGGGTGATGTGCTTGGCCAGCACCTGGTTCTGGGCCCGCAGGCGCCGAGCGAGCTGCTCGGCGCGACGCTCGATGCGGCGCAGATCGGCGTCTTCGCCCTGGACCAGGGCCTGGAGCTGGTCGCTCAGCTGTCGGATCAGCGTGCGCAGGCCACGTTGAATGGGCGCCTGGCTGGCGGCCTGGGCCTGGGCGCTCGCCTGGGCGGCGGCGCTCGAGGCCGGGGGGCTGCCGAGACCCAGACCGAGCACCAGCAGAGCGGCGCTGACCAGGGCCGTGAGCCTCGTGATCCCTGTGCGGGTCCTTCTCGTCTGTGAGGATGCGTGCTGTTCCATGGTCGGTTCCTTTGGGTCAGGTGTCCGTCGGTCGTGGTCGGCCGGGTAGGGATCGGGTGCCGGATAGGCTGTGGTCAGGGGTGCGCGAGCCCTTGCGCCCCGTGGCTCAGGCGGCCTGGTCTATTGTTGCAAAGTGCCTGGCCGGTGACCGGAGCACGATCCGGTGGCGCGAGCCGCCGGCGCCCCGTTGCGCAACCGCGGCGGTGTCGAGACGCTGCCGCTCCACCTCGGCGATGATCCGAGCCAGCGTCAGGCGCAGGGATACGGCATCGGCGGTGCCGATCTTGGCCAGGGCGTCGGCCGCGGCGATCAGGGACTGCAGCGCGGTGAGCGGGTCATCGAGTGCCAGGGCGGTCTCGGCCTGCAGCACCGCCAACCGGGCCGGCTCGTAGGCCGGGTCTTCGGCGGCGCGCAGAACCAGGGTGTCGCGCAGGGCCGACAGCGCGGGTACCAGCTCAGGCGTGATCCGCAGCTGGATCAGGCGGTGCTCGATCCAGTCGGGGGCCTCGCCGATCAGCACCCGCACGGTCAGATCGACCGGCTCCGGAGCGTCGGGCAGGCGCAGCCACAGGACGTGATCCGCGCTCGCGCCTTCGACCAGCTCGACAGGCCACACCAGGGTGGTGTCGTCCGGCCGCCGGGCATCGCCGGGGTCGACAACGCTGACGCCGGGCGGCAGCGCCAGCTGCGCCTGACCGGCCGCGTCGATGCCGAGGTTGTCCAGATGCAGATGCAGGGGCACTACCTCTCCCGGAGCGAACTGGGTGATCTCGGGCCGCACCTGGTCCAGGCCGGCCAGCAGCACTCGGGCGAAGGTCTGCTCGGGACCTGTCTGGGTGGCCTCGGTGAGCAGGTCGAAGCCGGCGAACAGGCTGCGGCCCTGGCCGAAGGTGTGGCGGGTCAGGGCGGGCTCGGGCGCGCTCGGGGCCTTGCCCTTGCCCCTGGTGGCCTGCTGGTACTGGCCGATGACCGTCGCGCCCTCGGGCCGGATCCGCAACACCTTGCGCTCGCCGGCGAAGGGGGCGCCGTCACCCACCGCCAGCGAGGCGTCCAGCCCTTGGATACCGGCGGCCTTGGGCAGGCTGCCGACGAGCTTGAGCCCGAGGGCGGTCTGCACCGCCTGATTGCGGTTGTCGTGAGTGCCCGCTACCAGCAGGCCGTTCCCACGGTAAATGGCCTCACGTAGCTCGCTCGCGACCAGTTCGGGCAGCTTGACCTGCTCGGCAAGCAGCGCATAGGTGGTGTAGCCGCCGCTGCGGAGCTCCCGGGCGAAGGCGTCGGCGTCGGTGACCAGGGTGTAGGACCAGCCGGCCTGGGTCAGCAAGGCCTCGAGGAAGCTGCGTTGCTCGGCGGGTGTGGGCGGATCGCTCGGCGGGTCGTGAGGATCACCCCCGGCCGGGAAGTCGCCGTCGATGAGCACCAGCAGGCGCCCACCCTGGGGATCGACGGAGAGCGTGCCTTCGATGCGGTATCGCAGCAGCAGCTGGAAGCCGGCAAACTCCAGCGTCTGCCACTGGCCTTGGAAGTCGGCCTGAAGCAGGCAGGCGTAGCCGCCCTCGGGCAGGCCCTGGGTGTCGAAGGTCTCGGAGAAGCCGGCGCTGCCCTGCCCGGGGAGGTCGAGGCTGTGCTCGCGGGTGGCCAGGATGTCACCGCGGGTCCCGTCCACCAAGAGCAGGCGTACGGACTGGGCGTCGAGCGCGTGCTGGGAGAGGTTGATGACCTCGGCGGTGCAGGTCTGGGGATCACCGAGATCCAGCTGGTTGGCCTCGAGCACGAGATTTCCGGCCAGGCCCGCGCTCTGGTGGCTCACCTCGAAGGTGGTCCGGGCTAGGGCGAGCGGGGCATGGGAGACGGCATCCTGGACCACCACCTGGATGCGGTAGACGCCCTCGAGCACCTCTTTCAACACGGCAATCTGCTCGAGCGTGGCGATCCCATCCGGGAGCAGCTGGTCGAGGGTGCCGGTGTCCTGGTACACCACAGTCCCCTCGGGATCGGTGATGCTCAGCTCGACCTGGGTGCCCGCTTGCACGCTGTTGTCACTGATGTTCTCTACGCGGGTCTCGACGCGCACCTGATCCCAGGGCTCGTAAACGGGTTGGTCGGTGGTCACCGACGCCGCAACGGTCACGCTCGGGGCAAGGACGGCGAAGTCTGCACTCGCCTCATCGATCACCTGCGAGCGGGTATCGTGCAGGACGGCGCGCACCTCGTAGGGGCCGGCCAGGGTGGAGCCGGTATTCCACACGTCCTGGAGCGCGACCGACTCACCGGCGGGGAGTGCCTCCAAGGCGTGGGTACCGAAAGCCTGTACTACCTGGCCCTGGCTATCCACGATGAGGCGTTGGACCTCGAAGTCCGAGGAGACGCTGCCTAGGTTAGTTACCAACGTCGTAGCGTCGACGTCTTCCCTGGGACCGAAGGTCGTACCCTTCGTGCTGACCGCAACCGAGCCCAGAAGCTTCTCCGGCTTGGTATCTCCAGGAATGCTCATCGCGTTGTTGGACTCGTCGCACTCCTGGACCTTCTGGCTGTCATCGACGATAACGCGCAAGTTACCGGTGCCCTCGAGGGTCACATCGTCGAGACGGACGTCCGCAAAATCCCCCGGCGCCATACCGGCTAGTGAGACAGTCCCCAGCAGATCTCCGCTAATCGCATCGTCGCCCTGATAGAAAGCCACCCTTACGGCAGCCGGGGAGTCGATTGCGCCGCCGTTGCCGACCAGAGCGACGAGGCTCAAGGGCATGCCAGCGCCGTGGTCGACAAGACGCAACACCGAAGCGGTCAGATCGGCCGCTGCGAGCGGATGCCGGTCCAGGAAGGTATTCAGGCGATACGTGTTGTGCCCGAGCCAGGACGGCGACTCGACGCGCGGCACGGAGCCGTCGTCATTAATGTTGTTGATGTGGTAGGAGTGCTGATTCCAGAGGGATCGCGTGTTGGCCCAGCTGCCGTTGGCCGACTCGAAAACGCGCACTCCCTGCCATCCCCCGTTGTTGGCGGTCACGATAATCTCCGCCTGGCCGTCATTGTCTATGTCGACCACATTCGGGTACTCCGTTCGCGTGGTCGATCCGTTTGCCAATCTGACGAGCGTGCGACCGGTCACCCCGTCATAGATGTAAAAGAACTGCTCGTCGGCATAGACCACTTCGGCGCGTCCATCCTGCTCGAAGTCGAAGACCGACGAGCCGGTCATGCTGGAAGACGTGTCATGAATGCCGGTACTCCATTTGAGAGATCCGTCCCCCTCGAATACCGCGTAATACGTGGCCCCGGCGACGCCGATCTCCGGCTCTCCGTCGCCGTCGAAATCCGCCACGGTAGGAGGCCCTCCTTTACCCCCACCTGGGATTGAGACCGGGCCCCATTTCAAACCACTGTCGTCATCCAGCAAATAGATCTTTCCGCCCGCGGAGAGCACGATCTCGGCGTGGTCGTCTGCATCAAAGTTTCCTACCGCATTGAACCCGTCGCGAGCCAAATCGCCGCGATGCCACTTGATTCGCCCGTCGGATCCGTACAGGGTGCGCCCTGCAATGACCTCGACTTCGCCGTCCAGGTCGACGTCGGCCGCGATGGATTCGCACCCGAACCAAGCGATGGCCCGGTCTCTGCCCCCTCTCCAGCGCAAGCGCCCATCGGCATCAAACACACTGCGACCGTGAATAATTTCGGGGCTGCCGTCACTATCGAGATCTGCAATAGCGATCCCAGAGGCGTTCCAGCCGCCTACGTTGCAGCTTTCGGTCGAGCTGCGCCACAGCTTCTCGCCATTATGGTCAAGTGCCACGATCGAGCTCGAATCCGGGAATACTATTTCCAACAGACCATCGCCATCCAGATCGGCCAAGGCACCGCTCACGTCAAGTGACACCCTCTCGGAGCTGACCCAAAGCAAGCTTCCGTCTGCCCCGCTGAGCGCGCGAACATGGTTCGTATTATCGCTGAACACCAAATCAGGAACGTCCCTGCCGTCAATCTGCCCGTCGCCATTATCGTCGCTGAGTTGACCGACGATCACCGGTCCATAGACTTTGCTGCCCACCCATTGCCATTTGAGCTTCAACGACAAGTCCCCTGTGGGCGTCGACTCGATTCGGCATGCACTGGAAGAAGAAGACACGTTGTTCTGCTCATTCAGCTCAACAACCGTCTCCGCGCTATCCACCCAGCCGTGGATCGGCGCGTCTCTGAACGGAAGCTGTCCGGCGACGGGAATCTTCACCGACCTCGTATCTCCGACTGCGATCGGCGCGTTCACGTCCGCGCTCCCCAACACGACATCGACCGAAGGTTCGAGCGCCCCGTCGCGGCTTGCGTCGACAAACACCGTCACCTGCGCATTGCTGGTTACTTGCGCTGTTCCGCGATTGGCGACCAACACGTCGACAACGCCGGATATTGACAGCGTGTCCAGCGAGGTGCTGGTCTGAGAGCGCCCGATAGACTCGATGATCAGGTCCGGCAGCAGACGGACTGCCTCCTCCCGGCGCATCCGCACCTGTCCCAGATCCATCACCCTTCCCGCCTCCAGGACCACGGCAAAGACCACCGGCACATAGCCGTCAATTCGAAACTCCAAGCTGCCAGCCAATTCCTGAAGCCCCAACCGCTCGAATCGTCCGTCCCTCCCCGTAATGAGGCTGGAGCTGAAGTCGCCGAACCGAGACTCGATGCTCACGGCCTCGAGTGCTTCGCCGGTCGATGCGTCCAGGACCACACCCGTCAGGCCCGCCTCCTGGCTCGGCTCGGCCGAGAGTGTGGGAGAAAACCGGATCAAGCTATCCGAGGTCACCTCGGCTTGGGCGGTGGCGATGACATACCCGCCAAGACTCGCTGATATGGTCAGCCAACCGGGAGCGAGCGCGTCTATTCGGTAATGGCCGTCGGGGCCCGTGACCGTGCTGGCCGTCGTCGACCCGGTTAGCAAAATCGTCACCCCTGCCAGAGGGCTGCCGGAAGAAGTCTCAGTGACGACGCCTTCGATCACGGCCCCTTGCTGCGAGACTGGCGACAACGAGGGGGAGAAGACGAGTGTGTCGCCAGCCGTCAGAGCCCTATTCGCGAGCAGCGTCTCAAACCCAGGCTGGCTAACGCGCAGCTGGATCTCTGCCGCGGGCAAATCCCGTACCGAGTAAGATCCGTCGGCAGCGGTCTGTGTCGTGATATCCACTGCGCCGGACAAAGTTATCGTGGCGCCTTCCAACGGGAGACCGGTTTCCGCGTTGGTGACCTGACCGGCAAGAACCGCCGAGCCCGGAGCCGAGACGTCCGGTTTCATGGCGGGCGAGAATATTACCGCTCCTCCCGGAGCGAGGGTCGCGGTGGTGGTCGCCGCGAGATAACCGTCTATCCGCGCCTGGAGATCCATGGTTGCAGGAGGAACGTCATCGATTCGATAGCTGCCGGACGTATCCGTGAGCGCATGACGTGCCACACCCGACGCAGTGACCTCCACGCCAGAGATCGGTGCCCCGGTTACTACGTCAGTCACCGTGCCACGAACTACGCCATTCGTGGCGCCAAGCTCCGGAGCCAGCTGGATGATTCCCAGATCGACGTTGTCGCCGGGGCCCAGGTCAACGCTCGTGGCGACCGTTGAATAACCCAGCTGGCTGATGGCCACCGAGTATCTACCCGGTTGCAGACCGAGGAAACGAAACACACCGTCGGCTTCTACCGTCGTTGTGCTCGCCGAGGGGCCGTCCAAAGCAACGCTGGCGCCGGAGAATGGCTGCCCGGTCTGCCCGTCGATCACAGACCCGGCGATCTGGGCCAGGTCCGGATTGGGCACCGGCACATCCGCCATGGTCAACGCCCTGATGGCGAGGGCCGTGGTGTACACGTCTTGCTGCCAGCTTCCATCGGCGAGTTGGCGCGCAGCCAGCGCCGCGACGCTCGGCGCAAGCTCATCGAGAGTGTCGAGGGTGGGAACGAGGGCAATCAGGGCCAATGCACTGACGAAGTCTTCTCCCCAAAGACCTTGAGCGTTTCGGCTGGAACGCAGAAGCTCGCCAGCCTTGGCGAGACATTCGGGCACCCGTGCGCTGGCGTGCCGATAGTGCCAAAGAGCTCGAAAGACGATGGCCGTCGCGGGCAGGCTCGATTGGTTGGGTGCCACCTTCCAACCACCGTCAGGGCCTTGCTGGTCGATGAGCCAATCAATCGCGGCCTGGGCTTCCACCCGACTGGCTTGACCGGATTCGGCGAGCGCCTCGGCAACCCTCGCAGTGTCCAGCACCGTGGGCTGGGAATCCGGAAACTCGCCATACCCACCGCTTCGGGACAGGTGGACCAACAATGTGGCGACAAGATCGTCCGATGCAGCCCCGTACGCGCTGCTGACGAGAATGCGCTGCGCAAGATATTGAGTGCTCTCGTGGGGATCGCCGGTGAGATAGCTAAACGAGGCAAGGAATTGCGAGGGACCGTACTGAGGCTGATACGCGAAGGTGCGCAATGCCTCGACAGTGGCCGCAAAAGGGGCGGTGAGCGTCTCTGGGCTGGAAAAGCCGCCATCGGGCTGTAGCCGGGCACTCAGCCAGGCGATGCCCGACACGGTATCCGCCTGCGCTTTGTCCCCGACGATGATGCCCAAATAGATGACTACTGAAAAGAGCCCAGAAAGAACTCTCCAGGTGCGCTTGACGGTACGCTGTGCCGGCATGGCTGATCTCCCTTATTGATCCGTTCCAAGCCGGATCGTGCCGTTTTATTCGATATTGTATAATCCGATGTCGCGCTGGGCTGCATGGGCAAGAGACCGGTGCATTTGGCACCGGGCTTCTCGAAATCGGCTTGCCCCGGCGGATGTTGCAGCCATAGTAGCTACTCTGCAGCGCAATTGCGGAGAAGTCAAGCTGCCGATAAATCCAACGAAAATACTTAGTTAATGTTGCACGGAGACGCCGGCCACAGGTCGTTGAAGTCCTTCATCACCGTCGACCTGAGCAGCTGGGTGTGCATCTCGGCCACGCCGTTGATCGCGCAGCTGCCGACCGCAGCCAGGTGGGCCATGCGTACGCGCCGGCGACCGGCCTCGTCGATCAACGACAGGCGGGCGATGCGCTCCACGTCGCCGAGGTAGCGCATGCGCACCTCGTCCAGGAAGCGGCGATTGATTTCGTAGATGATCTCGAGGTGACGCGGCAGCAGGCGCTCGAACAGCGCCACTGACCAGGTTTCCAGCGCCTCGGGCAGCAGCGTGTGGTTGGTGAACGCGAAGGTGTCGCGGGTGATGTCCCACGCCGGGTCCCAGTCCATGCCGTGCTCGTCCACCAACAGGCGCATCAGCTCCGGTACCGCGATCGCCGGATGGGTGTCGTTGAGCTGGGCAGCGAACTTCTGGTGGAAGCTCGCCAGCGAGTCGGCCGTGCGCAGGTGCAGCCGGATCATGTCTTGGAGCGAGCCGCACGGGGCTCTGATTACCCCACCATCGGCGACCATCCCGGGAGGGTTTCGATCCGTTTCAGCCACTCCCTTATGGACGGATAAGGCTGCAGGGAGAAGCGCCCCTCATCCGCCAGGGCGACGTAGGGGTAGCATGCGATGTCGGCGATGCTTGGAGTGTCCGAGGCCAGCCAAGCCTGCGCGCCGAGCCGTTGCTCCATGGCCTCCACGCCCGGCCGGGCATCGCGGTGGCACTGCTCCAAGTCGAACGCGCCCTTGAAACGCAGCGTGAAGCGGGCACGGGCGAGGCCATAGAGCAGCTCATTCTCCGAGACCGCGAGCCATTGCATTACGCGCGCCTCGCCCAACGGGTCGGTCGGCAGCCAATCTGTATCGCCGTAGCGTCGGGCCAGGTAGACCAGAATCGCCATCGAGTCCCAGATCACCGTCTCCCCATCCACAAATACCGGAATCTGTCCCCGAGGATTTATGCGCTTGAATTCGGGTGTTTGGGTCTCGCCGGCGGTGCTGTCGGTGCGCACACGCTCGTAGTCCAGCCTCAGCATAGAGAGCAGCAGGCGTACCTTGTAGCAGTTTCCGGAACGGTCCAGGTCGTAAAGTCTCAGCTTCGGCATGGAGTGGATCCCTGTGATCTTGCGTTAGTGGCGTCGGGGGGCCTCCGAGCGAAAGAGCGTCGGAGCTTGTTGGTCCCCTGTCAAGCGCCAATCGGGGCAACAGGGTCCGGTCTCGCCCCGAGCGTTTTGCATTAATGGGAAGCTGAAACAACGCTTCCAGAGACGATCTTGATCCCAACTGTGATGTCGGATTGGAGCACCGGACAGGCGGAATCGGCGAGCCTGGGGTGCAGCAGCCTCGAAGGGTTCATGCCTATCGGGTAATGGGAGCGATGGGCCCCCTCCATGGCATCAACCCGGCCGTTCGTATATTTGTAACAGGGGCCATCCGTCCGCTCGTTCTCGCCGGGTAGATTGGCTTGCGGGTGGTCAATCGATCAACACCAAGCTATTCGGTAGCTCGTCGACGTCGTCCGGGCGGATGGGGAAATGTCGGGAGAGCAGCTCGCCGGCCTTTCGGATACCCGCTTCGAGGCCTTCGGTGGCCCGGCCGGTCTTCATGCCCGCGACCACCAGGTCGCAGACGGCCTGCCAGTCCTGGGAGGTGAGCTCCGTGCGGATCAGCTCGGCTTGATCGACGAAGAAATCGGTCTTGGGTGGCTTGCTGGGAAACTCGGCTGCGCCCGCCCGGGTGGGCCCAAGCATAGCTGCCGCGAGAAACAGGATGGCGAGGAGTGACCAGTCGCGTTCGGATCCCATGCGCCAATACTGGGTGGAGCGCCCGGATGAGTCAAGATCTCGGCGGCCGGTTATCCTAAAAACCGCTGCAGCTGCTGCATGAGATCACGATGATCTTTGTACGCCTGCCGCTGGACCAGCATCCAAGGGGGCGCAAAGACGGTGCTGTAGCTCGTCAACGCGTCAAAGCGGACCTCGCGTCGTTCCCTCAACAGGTCACGTCGCTGGTCCACCAGGGCTTGCAGGGCCGTGCTCGACAGCGGCAGCGGCGTAGTCATAGTCGCCACGTCGTCCGTCTGAGTCGCTTGTTTCTCGGTGTTGTGCGAGGGGTGGTGCGGGTCTTGGAGTACCCGAAAATTACGTGCTCCCAACCGGTGCCCGCAATCGAGCTGGCTCGGCTCGCCGCTGGGGGCTTACTCGGCTCGAGGGGCGGCGTTTGGATACGCTGCTCGCATGCTCAATTGGTTCCGTTGCTTGTTCAGCATGAACCGTACGCGGAGGACATCCGTCTATACCTGCCACCGCGTCACAGGCGGCTGAATTTCACCAATTCCGGAAAATTGGGGCAGAAGGTCGCGCCGTTGGAGGAATCGCCTCGTTCCAGAGCCGCGTCGCACTCGGGAGTATTCGGGCATTGCTGGCACCGAACAAGTCAATCTCTGTAATTGAATCGTTGATGGCACTGCCAACGAAACCGAAAACAACGCATGCACCTTAGGGAATTGGGGGAGAAAAATGGTGCAGACTGCCCCCTTGCTTCAGAAAGCGCAACTCGGCCAGCGCCAATCCAGCATCCCTAGTCGCTTTCGAAGATGTGATCAATCGGGGTAGCGACGCATGCAGACTAGGGATTTCCCTAGTCAACCCTGGGCAACTACCCGGGGTCGAGTCGTGCATTCCGAGCTTCTCGTGACAACCACAACGAGCGCAACTTTATAGAAATCTTTGGCACAAAGACAGCTCGTATCTCCACCGAATGCAGTGAGAGGGTCTTGATGTAAGTGTGCTATTCTTCGCAAATTGTCGACTTTGTCCAATATACCCTAAAATGGTGAATCGAGCTGGTTAACGGAAAAGGCCGAAAGTGGTGCAAGTAATCGAAGAGATTGAGCAGGCCCTTGCCGGTTGCTATCCGATCATTTATCTCAACAGCGCCGAAGAGCAGCGCATGGTCGATCTGTTGCGCCTGCTTGCCGGGAAACGCGGCGACAATCTTCCGGTTGTCACCTGGTCGTGCACAGAGGGCTTGGACGGAAGTTATGCGAATGAAGGGATAACAGACCCCGGCACGGCGTTAGCGCGGGTGGTCAATGATAGCCGGCCCGGTTTCTATGTGATGAAGGACCTGCTGGACTTTGCCGGAGAGCCCCGCGTGGACAGGTTGCTTCGGGATGCCTATGGAAGACTGCGCGCTCGCAACGATGTCTTCATCGTCATCGTCGCGGTCGACAAGATCGTTCCTCCGGCGCTGAGCGGCGAGATATTCCGGATCGACGTCGATCCGCCGGGCGTGCCGGAGATGCTGGTCCACCTGCACGAGTTCAACAGCAATACGGCAAGCCGAAAGCTGAGCGACGAAGCCCTGGAGTTTGTCGCCCTGGCGATGATGGGGTTGACGCTGAACGACGCGACCCACCTGATGCATCAGATCGATCAGATAGACCGGAGCGAAAAGATAACCGCCGGCCTCGTCTCCCGCTTGATCGATGGGCGCAAGAAGAGGGCTGTCGCCGGCGGCGGTTCGACCTGCCTGGAGTATGTCTCGGTCGATTTCGATATCGAGCGCATCGGCGGTCTGGGCCGATTGAAGGAGTGGATCGCAGTACGGAAAGACTTCTTTACCCACGAGGCCAGGTTGAAGGGTATGCCTGTGCCGCGGGGCATCCTGATCATGGGAATCAGCGGCTGCGGCAAGAGCATGTCGGCGAAGGTGGTGGCCAATGCCTGGGGGGTACCGTTGTTTCGGCTCGATATGAACCTGCTGTTCTCGAGCATGCTGTCTAGTCCTGAGGCGGCCTTTTACCGGGCAGTCAAAGCGGTGGAGAGTGCGGCGCCGGCGGTGCTATGGATCGATGAAATAGAAAACGGCCTCGGCGTGCAGAGCGGCGAAGGTGTCAGGTGGTCCCATGTCTTTGCGGCCTTTCTGACCTGGATGCAGGAAAAATCGCCCTTGGTGTTCGTTGCGGCGACCGCCAACCGAATCGAGTCGTTGCCGGCCGAACTGATCCGCAAAGGTCGTTTTGACCAGGTGTTTTTCTGCGATCTTCCCGACAAGAAGGAGCGGACGGAGATCCTGAACATCCATATCAGGGCAAACGATCGAAATCCGGAAGACTTCGATGTAGTCCACCTGACGAACAAAACCGAAGGGTGGAACGGGGCAGAGTTGGAGTTGGCGGTGAAGGGGGGACGCATCGACGCCTACGCCCAGAACAGGCCCTTTACGACCCGGGATATCGTCAAGCAGATCGATACCATGGTGCCGCTGTCGGCAACCATGAAAGAGCAAATCGACATGATCAAGGACTGGGCCTGGGACAGGGCAACGCCGGCCTCGGAGGGAAAAGGTCCGGGGGTGTTGTTTGATGAAAACGAGCTCCGAAGTCCAACGGACGCTTAGCTCCTAAAAGGTCGGGCGACAGGCGATTCCAGAGACTGGAGGAGCAACAGAGAGAGGGCATCCAGTGCTCAAATACCTCCTCGGTACCAACATCGTTATCCATACCCTGACGAGTCGACCGGCGGAGGTCGGCAAGGCCTTCAATAGCCGGGCCAACCAGCTCTGCGGCTCCACAGTGACCATGGGGGAACGGATCTATGGGGCCGAAAAATTCCAACGGTCGGAGCGCAACCTGGCCGAGGTGGAAGGTTTCGCTGCCCGCTTGAAAGTGTTGCCATTCGATGCGCAAGCAGCGATCCATTTCGGCCAGATCCGGGAGGAGTTGGCACGATCGGGACGGCCCATCCGCTCCTTTGATCTCATGATTGCCGCCCATGCCCGTTCCCGGGGGCTTTTTGTGGTTTCCAACAACGTCCGCGAGCTGCAGCGCGTGCCGGGGGTAAGGCTAGAAAACTGGGTGGACGATTGACAGCGTGGGGCTCCAAGAGGGTAGCGTGGTCCGATTCAACCCAACCAACCCAAGTCACCCAATGGAAACCCAGGCGGAATTCCGAAAATTCAGTTGGTTGGTATGGTCCGACCCCAGCTCGATCCCGGCGGTCGGAACCGTCGCCGACTGTAGTATCCAGGTCTAGAAATACGCGCTCATTGAAGATAAGCTCTTCAGCCAGAGCTGAATGCCAAGCTCGGCGAGGCGTCCTTCAAGCTGGCCTCGGTGGAGCAGGGAGGGGAGTGGCAATGATCCGCCTCCAGAGCAATCGCGATCCTGAGGCCCTGATGTCCGACGTGCGGTCCAAGTCGCCGGTCTCTCTGGCCAGTGCGACGCTCGAGTGGTTGAGCGCCATCGTCAAGGGATGACGAGTTGTTGCGGAAGATGGTGCAGGTCGATCCCGATGCCGTATCCTAGATGCGTGACCAAGCGAGCTTGGCAGGGGGAGACCTTTCGGAATGCCGAGGAAGTCTTCGCCAACCATTAATCTGTCGTTTACTTGTTCCGACCATGAGGGAAATCGATGAATAACGTTCTTGCGCTAGCTTTGCTCACCAGCATCTCTCTGTCGTTCGGGAGTGTGTCTGCCGAAACTCGCGACGGGGCCCCTGTCACCCGCTCTTCGGACAGGGCCAATGCGGCGGCGGATCAAACCATGTATCACGAGGTCGCATACGCTAACAGGCGCATCCGCGGCCCACTGGTCATTGTCCTTCCTGGCCAGATCAAGAGCAACAATGCGACCTTCACTCAGAAGGTCACGGCGAACAATATTGCGGATTTCGGGGAGCTTGAGCTTGGCAAGGCGAATTTTCGCGTCCTCGAGAGGTCAGATCTCGGCCCCATGCTGAACGAGATCTCTCTCGCAGTGAACATGGGCGATCCGAAGGCTTTGAGCCGCTTTCGCCGAGGCAAGTTCAAGTCTACCAAATGGTTTGTCAAATTCGATGTCTTGAAAGCGGAGCCCGTTGCGAAAGCCGGTAGCGGCTTCTCCGGGTCGACCATCGGCAGCATGCTGGGGCGTGCTACGGGTAATTCCTTCCTGGGCCAAGGGGTTGGCTCGGTCAGAACCTCTGAGGAGGCGGGCGTCTGGGTCATCGGGCTCAGATACAAGCTGATGGATGCCCGCACTTCCGAGCAAGTGGCCACCAACTATTTTGAGAGCAAGATGGAGCTTGGGGCAAAAAGCTCCTCGGTGATGGGAATTTCCCAGAGCCAGGCAGGTGGCTTGACCCTGGATTCCATGGTTCAGCGCCTTGTTCAGGAGGCGGTCGCCGACATCGACAAGATGAAGAAGGGCTCCTCCTAGTCTGGGCACAGGCAGCTCACAACAGGGCTTTTAGGGAAGCGCTGAATAAAGCGCCAATTCGTCGATCTAACCGTCGTGACCCATTGCTTTTCGGAAGACCGGTACTGTGGGAACCGATTAGAGCAGCGCTTCCTTACATCCTTTAGATAGGACAGCGGGCCTCCTCCGGGGGCCTTCACGATCGAACCGCCCCCCTCTGGGGGAGGGTAGTTGATTTTCAGTGCCATTCGGCTCTGACCACAAAAGTTGGTATGTAAGAAATGGCCCGATCGGCCGTTCTTGATACCAAGAGGCGACCCAAGAGGGGCTCGTCCGCTGGGAGATGCCCTATGAAAACGACCGCAACGAGTTATCGCCCGCACGGGTCGATGCGCCGGATAGCCGTTGCCGCGCTGCTGGTAACCGTAAGCGCGACTGCAGAGACGATCAACGTGGACTCCGACGGAGTGGCGATCCACGGATACGACCCCGTCGCCTACTTCACGGATGGACGCCCCGAGGTCGGGGGGCCGCAGCACACTTACCGGTGGAAAGACGCGGAGTGGCGTTTCAGCAGCGCTGGCCACCGGGATGCCTTTGCCCAGGACCCTGAGCGCTATGCACCACAATTCGGCGGCTTCTGCGCTTTCGCCACCAGTCGTGGTCGCATGGTCGACGTGGATCCAAAGGCGTGGGCGATCCGCAACGGACGTCTCTACCTGAACCATGACTCGCAGGTGCAAGGGCTGTGGGAGCTGCGCGCGTCCGAACTGGTGGAGGATGCCAACGACCGCTGGGCGGACATGGAGGGGGAAATGGACCGCTGAGGTCCGGAGGCGCTGGCCGGGACGGCAGTTGTCGGGCGTCGGCTCCCCGGTCGAAGCTATCCTTATAGGGTGTCCCGTTGAAACCCTTCTCAACCGTCGACATCCAAAAGAGAGACTGGCTCCTGGAGAGACCGACCATGACCGATCGAGCACGTCGAAGCCTGGTGATAGCCGGTGCCGGGCTTCTTCTCGCCCCCTTCGGGACCCTTGCGCGGATGCTGGAGCCCACCCCAGAGCAGACCGCGGGCCCCTTCTATCCGCCGGAGCTTCCGCTCGACGACGACAATGATCTGACCCGAGTGACCGGGCGGGCGGGTCGTGCCATGGGACGGGTCACAGACCTGAGCGGTCGAGTGCGCGATGTCAACGGTCGTCCCCTGGAGGGCTACAGGGTCGAGATCTGGCAGTGCGATGCCAATGGCCGCTACCGCCACCCGCGGGACCCCAGCGACGCGCCCATCGATCCGCGTTTTCAGGGCCACGGCCACAGCATGACGGATAGCGACGGGCGGTATCGCTTCCGGACCATTCGCCCGGTGCCCTATCCGGGCCGCACGCCACACATCCATATAGCGGTGTTCCCGCCCGAGGGTTTGCCCTTAGTGACCCAGCTCTATGTTGCCGGGGAGCCCCGAAACCTGGACGACTTTCTCTATCGGCGTGCGCCGGCCGATCGACGTCATCTCGTCACCACCCCCTTTGAGCCGACAGAGGGCGGTGAATCGGAGCTGACCGCTCGTTTCGAGATCGTGCTCGGCGCCACCCCGAGCGGTTGACGCACCCGCTGCGTGATGTGGAGAGCGAAGCGAAGGCACGTAGCCCCCGGTAGCCGTAGGGACCGCACGACCCGGAGCCGAGGTAGGTCATATGCAAGCGCATCCGACAGGCCGTCAAGTCATTTGCGGGAGTGGTGCGGAGCCGGGGCATCGAGCTTGCGATGATGATGGCGTAGCGCCACGCACGCAAGGCGAACCGGGGCCCAAAGGCTGTCGCCGAACGCAGCCATTTTGGGGACTGGGACGTCCCGAAATGTATCACGAGCACGGTGACACTCCGGGTCGGGGTGCGAGCCTTCGTGGATCTCCCCAGGGATGGCTTGGGTGACCGGCTAGCAGCCTTCGGCCTGGGCCTCGTGGATCTCTTCGGGGTCCGCCGGCATCTCCTGGACGCGGCGGCGGTAGAGGATGGCGCCTTCGGCCCTGTAGCGTCGCGAGACCCTGGCCGCGTCCATCGCGACGTTGCCGCCGCCGATCACCGCCACGCGCTTGCCCACGCCTGTGTCGCTGCCCTCGGCCACGTCATCCAACACCTTGAGGCCGGACAGGACCCGGTCTCTTCGCCTTTGATGAGCATCTGGTAGGGGGCGAGGACGCCCGCGGCGACGAACACGGGGTCACAGTGGTCCCCCAGGGCGGCGCAGGACAGATCATGAGGTGGCCGTCCACATGTTTTGTTTCGCATTTGGGACGAAGAAGGACTCCGACGCGGGAAAATGGCGGCCAAAGCCGGCCAATGGGCGAGATTGAGAGGGTTGGACCGGATAACGTCCACGGGCTTCCCCCCGATGCTCTATCGGATGCGATTACGGGATTTCAGGGAGAGAGCTGAGGGCGCTTAGCTGGGAAACAGCTGCCGGCAGGCGCGGATGCCGCGCACCCAGCGCTGCCCACCTCGCTCGCAGACCCGCTCGACATGCTCGGCATGATCGATCCAGCTGCAGAAGTGGGTCTCGAAGTCCTTGGCCGGCTGCAGCCAGGCCGCTTGGGTGATGCCGATGCGCTGCAAGATCGGCGGCAGATTCTCGGCGATGGCCCCGCGCTTGTCGTCGCGCACCGCCCATCCGGTCCAGTTGACAGGTCCAGGTACTCGGCGAGGTGGAAGGGCAGCCCTTCGGGCATGGCTTCGCGGACACCGCCCACGAAGGGGTACAGCTCGGGTGGCTGGGTAGGCGCCGGGACGATGTCTTGCTCGGCGTTCTCGTCGCGATCAGCCGAAGACTCAGAAGCGCCTTGCACGGACCGAATGCGCCGCTGAATGGCTGTCTATTACACACACCGAACACAGGGGTTACGGGCCGGAAGGAAGCGAGGGGTGGAAGAGGAGGAACGTATCAGTAATGCAAGCGAGCTTATCGAGTTCGCGCCAAAGGACGGTAGCAGCGGGTCGCCGTCGCCCTTGCGGCCGAGAAAGCCGGCGATCTTGGCGACCATGCGCATGGCTTCGCCGAGGGTCGGTGGAATCGCGGGCGCGATGCCGGTGCGATGATGGTAGCAGCCCAGAGCCTTCCATTCGGTTTCCTGGAAGAAGACGGTGCTCTGATTGATGCCTGTCCAGCTGTTGTGCCTGTCCAGCTGTTGTGGTCGTTGTCAGTTGTTGTCCAGATCACGGCAGAGGACAGCTACTGGGACACGTACGGGATCTACCTGGCGACCGCTCGCCCTCCTGACCATCGGATGACCGGATTATCGCGCGGCGGCTACATTGCCCAGGAGCTTGCGATTGAACATCCCGAGCGGGTTGGTCGGATCTGCGCGCCCACGCCGGTTCTAGCGGGCCGGCAGGATCCGGGCGTGCCCCTCGAGCTCGCCGAAAAGCTCTTCCGCGCTATCTCCGGCGCCAGACTCACCGTGGTCCGATGCGCCCACGCACCCTGGCGGCCCCGTCGTTACGACGCGCGGTGAGGAATGCGGATTAAACCGTCAACGCGATACTGTCGCCGGGTTTGAGTGCAGCTGTGGTCTTTCCTCCCCGAATCCATACGGTGAGATTGGAAGGATTGGTCAGCACAGGCGCGGACGGTGACAGCCGCAGCTGCGCCAGTGCCTTGAGATAATCAACGATCTCAATGGTCGTAGCGTAGTGTATAGAATCATGAGCGTGCATCAATCGGCAGAAATCCTCCATGTACTGCCAGTTCTTGGATCTGTCCGCGGTCATGAAGCCGTCGAGCTCATAGCTGTGTCCCCAAACCTGCATCAACTGCATGTGCCCCTCGTCGTTCTCCAGGAACTGACGTCCAAACCCTATCGCAAGGCTGTGATGGCAGCTAGTTCCCCAACGAAGAAAATGCTCCGGGATGGCAAAATCCTGGGTGGGCTCGATGGTCCGAGCGTAGTCAATGCCGAGGTTTGACAGCAGGGACACAACGCGGTCATCGTGACTTCCAAAAGGATACGCCAGGCCACGCACGGCTGCACCCAGGATGTCCTCCAGCGTCTGCCTGTCCTGAAGGACCTCACGTTCGATCTGCTCGTCTGGCAGGGTCGTCAGATCAGGATGGTTCACCGTATGACACGACACTTCGTGCCCTT